>ENA-OPCC01000362-OPCC01000362.1-human-gut-metagenome-genome-assembly--contig:-NODE-362-length-24381-cov-8.245581_pt1 | contig 24381 bp, 19 predicted proteins | sample MGYA00241558_ERZ501467 | MGnify/ENA primary metagenome ERZ501467 (study PRJEB25962, sample SAMEA2042620) | human gut metagenome | biome: human gut; feature: human-associated habitat; material: faeces...
ATACCGACCTCCAAAGTTAGATTTTTTAGGTCTAACTTTTGGGGGTCGGGTCATTGCTCGTGGTGCGTTTTATAATAAAACAAATTTGAAAAGCATCACTCTTCCCAAAACTCTTACATACATTAAGGGTTGTGCTTTTTGGGGTTGCACAAGTCTTGAAAGCGTAGTAATTCCGGACGGTGTTTCAACTATTGAAGAGTATGCCTTTACAGAGTGCTACAATCTTAAAAGTGTAACTATTCCTAAGAGTGTAACCTCAATTGGCGATAGATTATTCTTCCTCCTTAACTCAGACATTACAATTTATGGCTACGAAGGTTCGTATGCACAGAGTTATGTAAACTCTTACACCGATAGCAACAAGCTGAAATTTGTGGCTATTGATGGCAAAAAAGTACTCAAGGGCGATGCAAATGGTGACGGGGTTGTAAATGTTTCCGATGTTACATCTATGCAGTTACATATTGCGGGTTCTAAAAATGATGACGGTATGCCTATAATAGATGAAAGCGACAAGGCAGTACTTGAGGCACTCGATCTCAACGGTGACGGTCAGCTTACAGTATTAGATGTAACAGAACTTCAGATGTATATTGCAGCTCAAAATTAAATATTCATATACCTTATAAACAAAAGAAGTGCAGCTCGTATGAACTGCACTTTTTGCTTGCTGTAATTTTGCTTTTATTCCGATATGGAATTTTCTATAATTTTCTCCGCACATTTAATTCCGTCTACTGCGGCAGATATAATTCCGCCTGCGTAGCCTGCGCCCTCTCCGCACGGATAAAGTCCTGCTACCGAAATACTTTGTAAATTGTTGTTTCTCATAATTCTGATTGGCGATGAACTGCGGGTTTCAACACCTGTCAGCACAGCGTCACCGTATAAAAAACCGTGTAATTTTTTATCCATTTGCACTATTGCCTGTCGCATTGAGTTTGTTATAAAATCAGGCAGACATTTATTAAGGTCGGTCGGTGTAAAGTCGGGACCTACAGACGGTTTTACATCACCGATTTTTGTACTTGCCTTATTTTCAATAAAGTCGCATACACGCTGAACCGGAGCATTAAAGTTTTCTCCTCCGGCAACAAATGCTTTATGCTCAAGTTCACGCTGAAAATACATTCCTGCAAGCGGATTTTCCAATTGATAGTCGGCAGGTGTAATCCCGACAAGTAAGGCGGCATTTGAATTTTCTTCATTTCTTGCAAATTCACTCATTCCGTTTGTGCAAAGTCGATTTTCTTCACTTGAGGCATTTACAACTTTTCCGCCCGGGCACATACAAAATGTATATACGCCTCTGCCGTTTTCAAGGTGAACATTTGTCTTGTAGCTTGCTGCTCCAAGCGCTTTGTTGCCTGCAAATTTTCCGTACTGTGATTTATCAATCATTTCTTTGTGATGCTCAATTCTTGCACCGACAGAAAATGCTTTTGCCTCAATCGGTATAGCTTTTTCATTTAACATTTCAAAAGTATCTCTGGCGCTGTGTCCGATTGCAAGGATAATTGCATTGGTATCAATGGTTTGTTTAGTTCCGTTATGCTCAATTTCCGCACCTGTAACAGAATTGTCTTTTGCTGAAAATCCGATAAGTTTTGTTTCAAACATAACTTTTCCGCCGAGGCGGATAATTCCATTTCGTATGCTTTTTACAGTAGGTCTTAATTTATCAGTGCCGATGTGGGGTTTTGCATTGTAAAGAATTTCGTCAGGTGCTCCGTGTTTTACAAATTCAATAAGTACCTTGCGCTGACGGGTGTCTTTAGTGCCTGTGGTAAGTTTACCGTCAGAAAAAGCTCCGGCACCGCCTTCGCCGAATTGTACATTGCTTGTTGTGTCAAGAATACCGCTTTTCCAAAAGTTATGTACATCTTCCGTTCGGGTATCTACATCTCTGCCACGCTCGATTAAAATCGGATTTGCACCGCTCTGTGCAAGTATAAGTGCGGCAAATAATCCTGCAGGGCCTGCTCCGACTACCACAGGGCTGACCGTACCTCTGAATTTTTCAACATTATATTCATATTTTTCTGCGATTTCGGCATTTTTAAATTTTTTGCATATCTTTTCTTCGTTTACAAAAAGTTCTGCGTCAACGGTTGCAAGAAAAAATATATTATCCTTTTTTCTTGCGTCAATCGAGCGTCTGAAAATCGTACAGCTTTTAAAAAACTTTTTATCTACATTAATAAGTTTTGCCGCTTTATTTAAGACGGTTTCGCTTGTGTAGTCAAGAGGTAAATGTATATTGCTTATTCTTATCATAGGTTTTCTCCTGTTATAATACCGCTTGCAAAAGCAAAATGCAGGTTAAATCCGCCGCAATCTCCGCAAACATCGAGTGCTTCGCCGCAGATGTATAGATTTTTTACAACTTTGCTTTCAAATGTATAGCCGTTTACTTCGTTTCCGTTTACGCCGCCGAGCATTACCTGCGCTTTTGAAAAATCTTTGCATTGTTTACATTCAAATTTCCAATTTTGAATTAAATTCGCAAGTGATTTTAGTTCTTTGTCGCTTAACTTTTTACAGCTTTCTGTCAATGCTTTGTTTGTAATGCTTTTAATAAGTGCTGTTCCTATTTTTTTATGAAAAAGACCCGTGAAAAATTCTTCGAGCGGTTCATTTGCAAACAGCTTTTTTCTGTCATAAAGTAAATTTAATAATTCTATATACGAATAATCTTTTGTAAGATTTACGGAAATAATCGGATTTTTGGTTTTGGGTAAAAGAGTTGTGAGATTGAACACACAAATTCCCGAAAGTGCATTATCCGTAAACTGTACTTCGCCGATTTCGCTTTTTATTGCTTTTTCGGCGTCATAAAGAGTAACTTCCGCTTTAGCACGGATTCCTTTAAGACTTTTCATAAAATCACTTTTGACCTGAATAGGACAGAGGGCAGGGAATAACGGCGTGATTTTATGACCGAGATTTTTTATAACATCAAGTCCGAGCCCTGTGCCGCCTGCTGTAGGAAAGGCCTTTCCGCCGCATGACATAACTACTTTTTTGGCGGTGTATTCTCCGTTCGAGGTTTTTATATTGAAAAATTCGCCTTTTTTACGGATAAGTTCAACTTTGCAGTCGCATATGATTTCGATTTTCAGCCTTTTAATTTCCATAAGCAAAACATCAAGCACGGCACTTGCTTGTCTTGAATGAGGATAAACAAGTCCGTTCGTTTCTGTGTCGCATACAAGACCTAAGGTTGAAAAGAAATTTATAAGTTTTTCTGCGGAAAATCTGTTTAAGATTTTAGAAACATCAAAACTGCCGTGATAAAATTCTTTACTGACATTGGTATTTGTCAGATTACAGCGGCCGTTGCCTGTAACAAGAATTTTTTTGCCTGCTTTGCTTTGAGCCTCAAGAATTGCTATTTTTAAATCTCTGTTATTTCGTTTTGCCGATATAGCCGCCGCAAGTCCCGCAGCACCCGCACCGACCGTTATTATATCATAATTTGTATTTTTCAAAGTTATCATCCTAAAAAACAGGGCAGCCAAAGCTGCCCGTCGGTTTTTATTTTGGAGCAAAAATTGCGCTTAATCCGCCGAATAAGCCCATACTTGCAAGTCCCATAATTATACCTGCAAGAATTACACCGAGCATTACTGCAATTACGCTTGACTTAAAGTCCATATCGAGCATACTTGCGGCAAGTGTACCTGTCCAGGCGCCTGTACCGGGGAGAGGAATACCTACGAATAAAAGTAAAGCGAAGAACAAACCTCTGCCGGCCTTTGCCTGCAATTTTTTACCGCCCTTTTCGCCTTTTTCAAGGCAGAATTTAAAGAATTTGCCTATAAATTTTTTGTCGCTGCCCCATACAAGAATTTTTCTTGCAAAGAAATATATAAAAGGTACGGGCAACATATTACCTAAGATAGCGAGGACATACACCCAGAATAAATCAAGCTGCATTCCTACACCGAACGGAACGGCACCTCTCAGCTCAATAAGAGGAACCATAGCAATCAAAAATACCAAGATATAGTTTAACAAAACAATACTCCTTTCAAAATAAAGGTACTAAAATAGTATAACAGATACCGATATATATTGCAATTTATTTTTTGTCTAAAAAACTACAGCTTTTACGCAAAATTTTAACATACATTTAAAATATAACCATTCCTTTATTTGTCGATTGACATATTATGCAGATTTGTGTAAAATAATACAAGGTGACTAAAAATGGCTACATACAGTTGCGGCAAAAAAGCCAAAGCGATTTTAATTATAATAACGATAGCCCTTGTGGCATTTGCATTTATTCATTCCTCGATGCCTGCTGATATATCATCGGAAGAAAGCGGAAATGTACTTGAATTTTTGCAGAAAATTTTAGACTTTTTAGGTTTTACTCCCGAACTTACTGACCATATAGTGAGAAAATCCGCTCATTTCTGTGAATATACGGCAATAGGAGCAATGCTTATGTCATGCGCATTTGCTTTTGACAAACTGAAACCGTATAAATACTATATAAATGTAATGTTTTGCGGACTTGCGACTGCGGTCTGTGACGAAACCATACAACTTAATGTAGAGGGCAGAGCGGGAATGATTACAGATGTACTGCTCGACTTTTCGGGTGTGATTTTCGGCACATTAATAATGCTTTTTATTTTTTTGATATACAAAAAGCGTTTTATCGCTAAAAGTGAAAATAAATGAATATTTAAGATTAGGAAAGGAAACAGAAACGAATGGAAAATGTAAAAGAAAACAAAATGGGCATTATGCCCATGACAAAACTGATACTTACTATGTCGTTGCCTGCAATTTTTTCAATGACAATTATGGCAATGTATAATGTAGTTGACAGTATTTTTATCGGACAGTACAGTCAGGAAGGACTTAATGCCACTTCACTTGCTTATCCGTTGCAGATGCTTTTGATTGCTGTAGCGGTCGGTACGGGCGTCGGTATTAACTCACTTGTTTCAAGACGACTTGGCGAAAAGAATTTTAAAGAGGCAAACGAGGTTGCAACCCACGGTCTGCTGTTAAGTTTTTTCAGCTACGCAATCTTTCTTGTCCTCGGTATTGTGATTTCAAGACCTTTTATGATGCTTTATACAACCAACGAAAATATCATAGAATACGGTACACAGTACCTTACAGTGGTTCTCTGCTTTTCGCTCTTTGAGATTATAGAAGTTACAATCGAAAAAACTTTGCAGGCTACGGGCAATATGATTTTTCCGATGTTGTTTCAGCTCACGGGAGCGGTAATTAATATTATTTTTGACCCGCTCTTGATTTTCGGTATAGGTCCGTTCCCCGAACTCGGTGTTACGGGAGCAGCTGTTGCAACGGTATTCGGTCAGTTTTGCAGTATGATTTTTGCACTTCTGATAATTTTCTTGAAATCTCATTTAATTAAAATTACATTCAGAAAATTTAAATTCAGTATGAAGACTGTAAAAAATATATATGCCGTTGGTTTCCCGTCTATTATTATGCAGTCGATAGGTTCGATTATGATTGTCGGACTTAACGGTATTCTTGCCGCTTCCGAGGCTTCGGTAACGGTTCTCGGTGTTTATTATAAATTGCAGAGCTTTGTATTTATGCCTTGCTTTGGACTTAACCAGGGCGTTATGCCGATTATCGGTTACAACTACGGCGCAAGAAACCGCAAGCGTGTATATTCCGCACTCAAGCGTGGTATTATAATTGGCGTAATTATTATGACTTTAGGCACATTGGCAATGTGGATAATCCCGGAACAGCTTATTTCAATGTTCGGCGGCACAGAGGAACTTATGAAGATCGGCGTGCCTGCGTTCCGAATTATAAGTCTTTGCTTTATTCCTGCCGCAGCGGGTATTATCTTTACCACCTTGTTCCAGGCAGTCGGCAAGGGAATCAGAAGTCTTATTATGTCTTTTGCCCGTCAGCTTGTGCTTATTTTACCGATTGCGTTTATTTTCTCACGAATTTGGGGAATCGGAGCAGTTTGGTATGCATTTCCGATTGCCGAGATTTTCTCGCTTACTATTGCGATTTGTTTCTTTATAAATCTTGTTAAAGGCGATTTTAAAAAGTTAGGTTAATTTTGTCCACCTCAGTGCATATATTGCATTGAGGTGGTTGTTTTGACAGAAGAAAATTTTACAAATGAAATTACATACGATGACGGTTGGCAGAGTGCCTCTTGCCCCGAATATTCAACTCCTGCGCATGCGGAAACGGAAGAGGAAAGCCCTCAAAATACAGAATTACCGCCGCAAAAGCGTAAAAAATCTCACAATACGCAAGTCCTTGTTACGATGCAGCTTATAATATGTTTATTGCTTGCTTTGGCTGCGTTTGTTATAAAAACTGTCGGCGGCGATTTTTACACTGCTGCCCGTCAATGGTATTACGGCGAACTTAACAAATCAATTATAGCCGAAAATACTCCCGACGATTACAATTTATCCGAAATTTTCGGTACTGCGACAGACGATGAAGTTTGAACTGTTCAATATTAAATTCAGTGTTTCATACACATTGCTCTGCCTGATTGCCGTTTGTATTATACTTGATATATTCGGCGGATTTGTAATGTGCAGTTTTGCTGTGGTCATTCACGAATCGGGGCATCTTTTAATGATGCTGATTTTCGGCAGCAAACCGAAGAAAATCAGCATTTCATTGTTTGAAATTGCAATAAATGACGAAAGCCGACAGCAAAGAGGTGATTTACAGAATTTTCTTATAGTTTTTTTCGGACCGTTTGCTAATTTTATTTGTTTTATTATTATTTTTCTGATATACTTATGTAGTGGAACAGATTTATTAAAATTTGCTTATGTAAATCTGTCGCTCTGTCTTTTAAATTTACTGCCTGTAATGTCGTTTGACGGCGGGCAGCTATTGTATATTTTGCTTAGCCGCAGATTTACGGGTCATACTGCGGAAAAGACAGTAAATATCATAACTTTCATCGCATTATTTCCGATAGCGGTGCTGGGATTTATAATACTTTTTAATTCGGATTATAATTTTTCGCTGTTGTTTGTATGCGGTTATATTATACTTTCATTAATTTTTAAAAATAACAGGTATTTCTGACGGAGGTAATACAATGGTCAGCAAGGAAGTAGAAAAACTTTTGCTAAAGGTTCAAAAGCCGGGCAGATATGTTGGCGGAGAGCTTAACGCAGTTGTAAAAAATAAAAAAGATGTTGATGTGAGGTTTGCTTTCTGCTTTCCTGATACCTACGAAGTGGGAATGTCGCATCTCGGAATGAAAATTCTATACAGTTTGTTTAATTCAATTCCGTATATATGGTGTGAAAGAGTTTTTGCGCCGTGGATTGATATGGAAGAAGAAATGATTAAAAATAATATTCCGCTTTATGCACTTGAGAGCGGCGACCCTGTGTCGGATTTTGATTTTATCGGTTTTACATTGCAGTATGAGCTTAGTTTTTCAAATGTGCTCAATATGCTTAAGCTTTCGGGTGTGCCGATTAAATCCTGTGAGCGTACGGGTTTAAAGCAGATTGTTGTGGCAGGCGGCCCTTGCACCTGCAACCCCGAGCCGATTGCGGATTTTATCGACCTTTTCTTCATAGGTGAGGGCGAAGAGGTTGACCTTGAGGTAATGGAGCTTTACAGAAAGTGCAGAGCAGAGGGTAAGTCAAGAGAGCAGTTTCTCATTGAATGTGCACAGATAGAGGGCGTGTATGTGCCGTCGCTTTATGATGTTGAGTACAACGAGGACGGCACAATTAAACGGTATATTCCTAAACATAACGCTCCGTCTGTTGTTCACAAGCGCCTTATGAAGAAAATGGACGAAAGCTATTATCCCGATAATTTCGTAGTTCCGCTTGTGGAAATTGTGCATGACAGAGCGGTGCAGGAGATTTTCCGTGGATGTATTCGTGGCTGTCGTTTTTGTCAGGCAGGATTTATTTATCGCCCCGTAAGAGAAAAATCTCCCGAAGTTATCAATAAGCAGTGCAGAGCATTGTGTGAGAATACGGGTTATGACGAAGTGTCGCTTTCTTCGCTGAGTTCAAGCGACTACACACAGATTGTGCCGTTGCTTACAAAACTCAATGAGTGGAGTAAGGACGAAAAAGTCAGTATTTCTCTGCCGTCATTGCGAGTTGACGGTTTTACTGACGATATTATGAATAAAATCAAAACAGTGCGTAAAAGCGGACTTACATTTGCGCCCGAGGCGGGAAGTCAGCGTATGCGTGATGTTATCAATAAAAATGTTCAGCATGATGAGCTTATGCAGACCTGCGCAACAGCTTTTGCAGGCGGTTGGACTACTGTAAAACTGTACTTTATGATCGGGTTGCCTACAGAAACAATGGACGATGTAAAGGCAATTGCCGACCTCGGACAGGCTGTAGTCGATACTTATTATAATTGCCCGAATAAGCCAAAGGGAAAGGGTGTAAGAGTAACAGTTTCTGCGTCATCATTTGTGCCAAAACCGTTTACGCCGTTCCAGTGGCACGGACAGGACACAATCCCTACTTTGCACGCTAAACAACAGCATATCAAAGAAAGCATTACAACCCGCAAGATTCAGTTTAATTACCACGATGCCGACACAAGTTACCTTGAGGCGGTATTTGCCCGTGGTGACAGAAAGCTGTGTAAAGCAATGGAAATTGCCTGCGAAAAAGGTTTTCATTTTGACGGTTGGGGCGACTGCTTTGACTTGCAGAAATGGCTTGATATTTTTGAAGAGTGCGGCATTGACCCGACATTCTACGCAAACCGTCAGCGTTCCTTTGACGAGGTATTTCCGTGGGATCACCTTGACTACGGCGTAACTAAGGATTATCTTATTAAAGAATGTAAAAAAGCATATGAAAATACAACAACACCGCATTGCCGTTTGAAGTGCAACAACTGCGGTGCGGCAAAATACGGGGAGGGTGTGTGCTTTGAAAAACGCAAGAGTTTGGTTTAAGAAAGATAACGAGTGCCGTTATATATCGCACCTTGACCTTAACCGTTGTATGTTAAGAGCCCTGCACAAGAGCAAAGCTCCGATATGGCATACCGAGGGATTTAATCCGCACCCGTTCGCAACTTTTCCTCTGCCGCTTTCACTCGGATTCAGAGGAATTAACGAGTGTATGGATATAAAATTGATTGAAGATATTTCCGATGAAGAATTAATCAACAATCTTAATGCCTGCCTGCCGCAGGGCATAAGGGTTTTTGCGGTTACAGAGCCGATTATGAAAGCCGGAAAAATTGCGTATGCAAGGTTTAATATGAAAATCAGCAGTGATAATCTTAACTCTGATAAAGTATATACCGCACTGAAAGAACTTTTGGAAAGCGAAGAAATTATGCTTGAAAAGAAGTCAAAGTCGGGTTACAAGACTGTTGATTTAAAGAAAAGTATTAAAAATTATTCTTTATCGGAAAAATGTGATTTTGCCGAGCTTGAAATTGTACTTTCCGCAGGCAGTACCGACAACGCAAATCCGAACCTTATTATCAAGGCTTTGGAAAATGCTGCGGGTGAAGAATTTTACGCCGATATTACGAGAGAGGATTTATATAATTCTGATATGGAATTATTTAGATAAACTATGTTTACATTTACAAGTCGCAATGCAAATTGATACCAAGCAATTTTTTAACGGCGGCATTGACAAAGAATTTGAAAAACTTGAAGACGAAATTTCAGCAAAATTTCTTGAGTATATCAAGCTGTATTCTAAGCTGTAATTAAGATTTTTAAAAAATCACACAAAGTTTCACATTTTTTTGTACTTCTATTCATATAATCGTCACAAAAGCAGGTTATTATATAAGCACAATAAAGTTAACAAGAAGTTTTCATAGATTTTCCTCTTCTAAATTTTCTAACCAAAGCAATGACCGACATAGTCGGTCATTTTGCATTTTACCGAAAACGGAGCAGTTATGTATTATTATTCTCTAAACGAATATTTAAAAAACACCTTTGGCGAAAAGGTATATAAAATTTCTCTTGACGGCGGTATGACTTGCCCTAACCGTGACGGCAAAATAGACACACGGGGGTGTATATTTTGCAGTAGGGGAGGTTCGGGAGAATTTTCCGCCGACAGAAACCACAGCATAACCGAGCAAATTCGGGAGGCTAAAGAGAGAATCGGCAGAAAAACCGATTGTAAAAAATTTATTGCTTACTTTCAGCCGTTTACAAATACATATGCGCCCGTTGAGTACCTTGAAAAAATCTTCACCGAGGCTGTCGCACCCGATGAAATTGTCGCTTTGTCGGTCGCTACCCGTCCCGACTGCCTGCCTGACAAAACCGTAAATTTGCTCTCAAGACTTAATAAAATAAAGCCTGTGTGGGTGGAACTCGGCTTGCAGACAGTTCATAAAAGCACGGCAGACTATATTCGCCGTGGATATGACTTAAGCGTGTATGATGATGCGGTTAAGCGACTGCACAAGGAGGGCATTAGCGTAATAACGCACATTATAATCGGTTTGCCTAACGAAACGGAAGATATGATAGTGCAGAGTGCTGAATATGCGGGCAAATGTTCCGACGGAATTAAGTTACAGCTTTTGCACATATTAAAGGATACCGACTTATGCGATGAATACGAAAAGGGCAATGTGCCCGTTCTGTCGCTTGAGCGATATGCGGATATACTTGTAAAATGCCTTAGAGTTATCCCAAAAACCACCGTAATACACAGGCTTACGGGTGACGGAGATAAAAAAATACTTGTAGCCCCCTTGTGGAGCGCAGACAAAAAGCGTGTGCTTAACTATATTAACAAGGTATTAAGGGAAAGCGAATAATAAGTATTATTAATTTTAAAAAAAGTCTTGATTTTCCTTTGCGTATTTGATATAATAGGCATTGTCTTTGGAGAGATGTCCGAGCTGGCCGAAGGAGCATGATTGGAAATCATGTGTACGGTAATCACCGTACCAGGGGTTCGAATCCCCTTCTCTCCGCCATAATTTTAAAAAGTCTTGTCGATTCGGCAAGGCTTTTTCTTTTGTTATAATGCTTTATTGTGAAAAATATTGCTAAAAAAGTGCGGTTATAGCAAATAACTGCAAAACCAATGCAAATTATGCATATTGACATCAAAAATTTTTTATTATAAAAAATTTATAAAATTATAATTCTTTGAAGTAATTTAAAATATTATTATTGCATAATAATTATATATTTATTTTGTATATAATTAATAAAGAAATGTCAAAATCGACAAAACAACAAAAAAATATTGAAATAAAAACCTAAAAATGTTATAATATTAAGGAATAAAAATATGGGTTAGTATACGGTCTGACTGCCGAATACAGCAAATTCACCGAAGGTCAGTCGGTAAAAGCGGTCGCCGTCAAAGCAAAACTTCCCTCTCGGACGGTACAGACTTATTCGGCTCATATGTTTCAATTTTTTTAATGGAGGTAATAAAAATGAAAACGAATTTCAAGCGTATTGGCAAACAGTCGATTTCTATTGTGCTTGCTGTTATGATGATGCTTTCGACTATGCTTGTCGGTATGGTTACTTCGAATGCAAGTGGCACTTATACAGTGTACTTTACTCCTGATAGTAGTTGGGTTACTAACAACTACACTATTCAGGCTAACTTCAAATATGGTTCAAAGGAATCTGAGAAAAGAAATGCCACAGCTACAGATACAAAACGAACTATCAATGGAAAAATAGTTTACAAGGCTGATTTGAATCTTGACTATGATGGTTTGCATGGTTTACAGTTTAAGGCTTACCAGGGCAATACTGAAAAGGGTAGTATTGTCGTTTATAATGACGGTGATACTTGGTATACTCAAGATATATACTCAGGTAAGTATTGGAACGGCTCATCTTGGGTAGCAGCAGATTTTGATTCTGAACAGCCTACAACACAGCCTCAGGAAACTACTGCTCCAACAACCCCTTCGGGTAGCAAGGCATACACATTATATGTAAAAAACACTCTTAATTGGAATAAAGTGTATGTACATATTTGGAACAGTAGTGTTGCAAATAATAACAATTGGCCAGGTGAAGAAATGACTAAGCTTGCCGGTACTGATGATGTATATTATTATGTATTACCTGATACGGCAAATACAAATGGTTATTGTATTTTTAATCGGGGGTGATAGTGATAAACAGTCAGACAGCTTGTTATTAGCCAACCAGTTAGGAAAAATTTACAATAACTCAACTAGAGAAACATCCGATTATGAGCCACCTGTTACAAATCACAAAGTAAATGTAACAGCTTCTAATGCTACTGTTGCTGTTAATGGTAATAATGTACCAAGTGGTAGTTATGCTGAGGTAGCCGAAAACGCAACCTACTCCCTCACAGTAACACCTAACGAGAATTACTACATTAAGAAGATTACAGTCGGCGGCAAAGTTGAATTCACTCAGACTGATGATAACTATGCTGACTCAACGAATGCAATTACAATTCCTGGCTTAACTATGGGTACTGCAGATGTAGAAGTTAAGGTTGAGGCTGTTACCGCCCCTGTACCTGTAACATTGAAAGCTGACCTCGTAGAGGGCGGTGCTGCTTATATTTCTTCTTACACAGATAATGAAACAGGTAAGGAAGTTACTGATGCTACGGGTGATAAGAACTTGCAGACAGTTAATGCTAAGCCTAATACATCTGTTACTTTCACTGCAAAAGAAGTTAATGATTACTTCCCAATGTGGAATGTCAACGGTATAAAGTCAACTGATGCAACATTTACACTTGATGCTTCATATGTAACAGGCACAACAGGTGTAGCTGTTTATCTTACATATGAAAAGATTGAAAACCATAACCTTACCATCACAAGCGGTGAGGGCGGTAGCGTAAGCTATACTTATATTGAAACAACAGATACAGTTGCAACAGGTAAGACATCTCCTGCAATTCCTGTTGCTTCAAATAAAACAATTAAACTTACTGCAAATGCAGATTCTGCTAACAGCTATGTATTCAAGGGCTGGGAGTTTGATTCAAATGCTATCTCTTATGTATCAGGTGATTCAGTATCTCCATCTATCACAATTAGCGTTGTTGGCGATGTAAAGGTAACTGCAACATTTGAGAAAAATTCTGAAAAATTAACTGCATATAAGTTTAATATGTCAACAGTTGACAATGCCCTTGCAAATGATAACACAGGCTCAACAGCTACATCATATAAAGTATATGAGCAGACTGATGGCACTTATACTGTAACATTACCGGCTTCTGAATTCACAAGTAGTGGTAACTACTATGTATCTTTCTCAAATGACGGTACACGTGATACACTTATGCCGGGTAAGGACAGAAACGTAAAGGGTACAGTTGACTCTTCTTTCACTAACTATGCTAAATTTGTTAATATTCAGGAAATTTCGCAGACTTGGTTTTATCCAAGTTTCTCATTCCAAAACAGAGAAGATATTACAAGCGTAAAATTTATTTATAATCCAATAACAAAGACTTACACAGTAACCGGTACATATTATACTGTACCTTCTGATGCTCATACAGTATATGCTACTAAGGGTAATACTCGCTCTGACGGCAGTATGCAGTATGGTACAACAACAATTTCGTTGTTTGGCGACGGTAAGATTTATAAGACAAAGGATAATGGTTCTTATAATGAATATGTAGTTGGCGACGGTAATCAGATTACTGTAGAATGTACGGTTACAGATGCTCAGGCAAAGCTTGGCTATTATGTATATGCTTTCGTTGTAAACGGTGCTAAGGTTGATGTTATCGACACCGGTAATAATGTATATCAGACTACAGCTCCGATTACAGTTTCAAGTGACCTTGAAATCACACCTGTTTATTATAATAAACAGATTGAAGCAGACGGTAACTATGTTACAATCTATACAAATGCTCCTAAAGAGCTTCAGAATAGCTGGGGTAACTCAATCTCAATTTACTCATGGTATGATAATAATGGAGCCGAAATGAACGGTTCTTACCCGGGTCAGCTTATGATGCGTGACTCACAGGGTAAGTTTGGTGCGAAAGTTCCTAAGTATTCATATTATGAAGATCCAAACGGAAAGTATGTTCCTAATACAACTCAGAAAGTATTAGGTATTACAAATAATAACTATTCTGAATTCCAGGTTGTTCATACTAAATTCTTAACAACTCCTGAAACCCAAAAGAATCATCAGACCTATGACTATGATGACTTTGAGAAACTCACCGGTATGGGTTACGATACAGTGCAGTTTGATATTAAGTATTTCCCAACAGCTACTGATTCCAACCAGCATTTGCTTGTTAATGATGTAACTGATCAGCCTTCAAAACCTAATTTCATTAATAAAACAGCTACTCCTTATGAAAACCTTACAAACATTGATGGTAAGCTTGTAAGTATTCTTGGATATACTAACGAAACAGCCAAAGCTAAAAATCATACCGGCTTAATTACTGCTGAACCACTTCAGATTATTTCTGTTGGTAACCAGAGTGTTAAAATAGGTGAAAAGACTACTAATGAATGGTCAACAATCTGGTATGTTTACGACTCTAAGGGTAATTACATCACTCAGGGTCTTCCATCTGATTTTATTCCTCGTGGTGAATTTGTTAATAATAAGTTCGTTGAGAGCAAAAATCAGACTGACGCTTACAAAGCAATTAAAGATAAAAATTTAGAGTATAACAGTGCTGTAATTTCTTACGAAAAGGAAATGGATGCTACTACTTCTACAAGTGGCAGAAACACAGGTTGGCGTATTGATGGTCGTTGGTACTATGCTCGTTCTGTTGATCAGGTAGATGTAAATGTTGGTATCATTTACAGAAATAATAACGGTGACAAATGGACTGTTGATAAACCAACTGAAACTTCTGAAATCACAGGTAAGGTAACAGGCGGCTCAGCTTCCTTTGACTATACGGATAGCGTTGGTTCTTCTCACACTAACTTAGCTTCTGCTTCTGTAGAAAGAAATACAATCATTACATTGAACGCTACTAACGGTACTCAGTATAAGTTTATAGGTTGGGCTACACCAACTTATGATGCAGACGGTAGAGTTACAGGTTACACACCTCTTAACCTTACAGACCTTAACGCAACATATTCTGTAAGTACAAATACAGAGCTTTATGCAATGTATGAGCCATACGCTACAGGTTCTGTAACAATAACTCATTCAAAATATACAGGTCTTGATTCACATAACGGTCTTGGTATTTTCTTTGTAACAGCTAAAGTGTTTGACGCTAACGGCAAGCCTGTTGATTCTCAGGCTGTTGCTACACAGAGTGATGCCGGTTCAGTAACACTTGAAAATATTGTAAATAAAAATGATGGTTCTTATATTGAGGTAACACTCTATACTCAGTCATATGCTAAGTCGCACTTCCTTAACTTCTATTATCCAAGTGTTTCAAATGGTGTTTCTACATTGACAAAAGAGCCTAACGGTGAATATTACGATAAGGAATGTCCGGCTGACGCTCGTGCAACTCAGACATTCAGAGTTAATGTTTCAGACCTCTTTGTTAATGACAAGCAGACAGTAATGGCTCTTAACTACTATTCAGATCTTAAGTTGCCTGAGGTTGAGTCAAATATTACATTTAACTACAGTCCTTACAGCACAGCTCCAAATCCAAATCCTGTTGCCGGTAAGGGTACCGGTAAAACAACATTTACTCTTACTATTACTAAGAATGGTGAAACTGATCCGGTATTTACTACAACCGGTGATTTAAGCAGCTTAACTCTTAAGGCTAACGGCAACATTAAGAGTATTATTGAGGACTATGTAGCAAGTGCTGCTAATGGTACTGATTACACAATCTCAATTAAGCTCAATCCTGTAGAAGATAATCATTGTGTTGTTGGTAAATCATATTATCAGCAAAATGATTCAGGCAGTTATACTTATAATGAAATAGGCACTACAGTAGATATTAAGCTTTCTGAGATATATGATATTCCTAATAATAAGTTCCATACTAATACAATAAATCTTTACACTGACTTTACAGCTGATGTATTTAACTACAATGTAACATTTGAGTATCTTGGCTATGAGAGCAGAGAGTATTACAATAATAACGGCTTTACACAGGAGCAGATTCCTGAAAGTGCTATTAATCAGAATTGGTGGAAAAATTACACAGTAAACGGTACATTCTACGGTTCTGACATTGACAAGTACTTTGATTATGTAGATGGTCAGTATAAATTCAAGGAATCATTCCTCTTAAAGGTTGCTCCATATGAAGACAACTTCGTTCAGTCAATTACTTGGGATCTTAACAATGTTGTTTATTCTACAACCAACGCTATGCTCTCAGTAACAGCTACTGTTCCAGCTAAGTATGACAACGGTTTTGTAACTGTTACAGCCGACTTAGGCGATGGTAAGCCAAAGCAGACATATTCAGTAAACTATGCTTCACTCGTTACACCTAAGAATCTTGTAGGCTCAACAACTCAGAGTACTAATGATGAGGATTACCTCATTGTTGCTCCTGAAACAAATGCTAATGGTGAAAAGTTCAGTTACTGGACAATCCAGACTGATGACAGCAACGGCATTGAAGTAGCTAAGTGTTATACAAGAGAGTTTAACTTCCTTGCTTATGACAATTATCTCATTACCGCTTGCTACGGTGAAGATGTTGACGCTTCTAAGTTAGGTGTATCTGCCACAATGCAGTTCCTTGAGTATTCAAGAAACCAGTATGATACTGGCAAAGACAGAGTTTATGCTGATTTTGCAGTTGCGTATAACTATGAACATTTGTTGTTACAAAAGAGCAACAATTCGGATATAGTATGCGGTGTTGCATTTGTATTGAATAGTTCTCATAAATCAGTTGGTAATGCTGTAGATACAACATTCAAAGTAGATTCAGAAGCTTTATATAATAAAGTTAAAGACTTGAATGATAACCCTACAACAGATAAAAAGCTCGCTGATGGTTCAAAAGTATTCAATTATGTTATTAACAAGTCAAGTCTTGATAACAAAAACAGAATTGAGTATAATTGGAGTGTTGATAATCTTCCTGCAAACCAGCAACTCACTTTACTTGCTTATTCATATATTTATAATAAATCAACCGGTGAGTACAGCGTATCTGCTCCTCAATCATTTAAGTTCTATGAGGTAGGCAATAAGTCATATGAAACTCAAGAATAAAAAGGAGAGACACTATTATGAAGAACAAATACATTTCGCCTGAGGTTGAGATTCAGAAATTCTCATTTGAGGATATTCTCGCCGGAGAAGGAACTGATGATTATGATCAGTATATGAAAGATAGTCTTGGCGAAAACTTCGGAGCTGCAGGAAGCGGCGAATCAGGCGGTCTTGAATAATTAATACTTATGGTAAGGCAGTCTTTTGACTGCCTTACTTTAAAAGGTGATTTTTATGATTAAAACCATTGCAAAAAAACTTTCGGTTTTTGTATTAGCTTTATCATTGCTTTTGGCATCTGCCGTTCAGTTTAGTGCAGACTCATACCTTGTAAGTAAAGACGGTTTTTATTATTTGATTGAAAATTCTGAGGCGGTAATTTACGGATATGATTATAATAATCGTACTACCGATATTGTAGTGCCGAACACAATCAGTGATTACCCTGTAACAAAAATTGCTCCTCGTGCATTTTCAAACAATACTAAGCTTACAAGCATTTCATTTACAGATGCAATGTCTTTAAAGAGCATTGGCAAATATGCTTTTTACGCATGCAGTTCACTTGAAGAAATTGTAATTCCCGGTTGGCTAAACAGCATTGGCGAGTTTGCTTTTCAGGATTGCACAGCTTTAAAGTCGGTGTCAATTTACAGCAATGTGTCAGTAATTCCCGAGCAGGCATTTGGCAACTGCACTTCGCTTGAAAAGATTAATATTCCAAGCACAGTAAAGTCTATTGGCAGCTATGCTTTTTATAACTGTTCTGCACTTACCGAGCTTACACTTTCAAAGAACATTACAGACATTGCAAACGGTGCTTTTTACAACTGTCCTAACCTAACTTTATATGGCTATTACGATACAGTTGCAGAAAGCTATGCCGAGCAGAACAACATTCCTTTTGTTCTGCTTGATAAAAAGGTGATTTCGGGTGATGTTAATCTTGACGGCAAGATAGATGTTAATGATGTAACACTTCTACAGCATTACATTGCAGGTGAGTCTGTATTAACGGATGACGCTGTTAAGGCTGCCGACTTTAACAAGGACAGAATTATTGATGTAATTGATGCTACAGCAATTCAGACATTTATCGCTCACGGTCAAAACTAAATTATTAAACTTAAGCACAGGTGGCAACATCTGTGCTTTTTCTTGCTTATTTTTAGATTTTGTTATATAATAAAATTTGGTGATGTTATGCCGATTTACAAAATTGCTGATATTATAACTGATATAAAACCTAAGTTTCGCTACTTTGAAAGTTTCGCAGAAGATTATTTATATGCAGGCAACGAACCTGTTCAAATTAAAATTTCGATTCGTGAGGATTATATACGAAAAAAAGCAGAAAAAAATACTCACTTAACACTTGGTAATTTGGAATCAATTTTTCTTGCCGATGTTTTCAATAAAAAAATTCTGAAATATAATGCAATATTTCTCCATTCGTCTGCAATCCTTTATAAAGGCAAAGCGTATCTTTTTTCTGCCGATTCGGGAGTGGGCAAGTCAACGCACACAAAACTGTGGATAAAAAAATTCGGCGCTGAAAATGTACAGATAATCAATGATGATAAACCGATTATCAGATTTATTGACAATGCTTGGTATGTGTACGGTTCGCCTTTTGACGGTGGAACGGGCATAAATAAAAATATCCGTGCAAAACTCGGCGGAATTATTTTTCTTGAAAGGGCAGAGGAGAACAGTATTGAAGTCCTTGACAAAAACAGTATTTTTTCAAGAATATATAAAAATACGATTAAATTTTCTCTTGATGATGAATATGCGGGATATATGTTAAATACGGCTGATAAGTTGATTAAGGAAAATTATTTCTATTTGCTAAAATGCAATATGAATATTGAATCGGCGGAAATTTGCGAAAAATTTTTAACTGACAGGAGATAGCTATGGAAAAGCTGAAAAAAATACTTGATTCCGAAACCAATAAGTGGATAGTAAAAAAAGCCAAACCACAGGTTTTCGGTATTATAATTATGTCTGTTATTTTCGGCGGAATGGCATATCTCGGTGTTGCGGTCGCTACTTTGTCGAGAGGTATTGTGGATTCGGCGGTTAACTCTGATGTCGGCGGAATTGTGTATTTCGCAATTATACTTATTTCACTTACGATCGCACAGCTTGTCATAAGAATTATAAGTAAGGTGCTGACTTTCAATGTATCGTCAAAACTTGAAATTTCTATAAAACAAGATATTTTCGATAATATTATCAGAAAAAAATATAATGAGATTTCAAGCATACACACCGGCGAACTACTTAACAGAATAACAAGCGATGTGTCGGTTTTAGTCAGTTCGATTATTTCTATAGTGCCGAATATGGTGTATTTTATCGTAAAATTGGTTGGTGTTTTTGTCGTACTGTTTGCTATTGATAAAACTTTCAGCCTTGTTTTTGTTTTCGGCGGTGCGCTGATGTTTGTTGTTGTGCTGCTTTTTAAGTCAAAAATGAAAACATTGCATAAGGCGGTACAGGAATCTGATGGTAAGACAAGATCGTTTTTTCAGGAGATTTTTTCAAGTCTGCTTGTGGTAAAAGTTTTTGGCGCTGAAAATAAGGTGTCTGAAAATGCTATGAATTTGCAACAGAATAATTTTAAAATAAAACGAAAAAGAAATTATATCTCTATAGTTGCCACAACCGGATTTTCTTTTATATTTGCCCTCGGATATATGTATGCTTTAATTTGGGGTGCTTTTGCAATCAGCGACCATACCATTACATACGGTGTATTGACTTCTATGCTTGCGCTTGTGTCGCAAATTCAAGGCCCTGTTCGTGGTATCAGCAGTATTTTGCCATCATATTATTCTGCTCTTGCAAGTGCGGAGCGACTTATGGATATTGAAAATCTCGATAATGAAGATGTGGTAAATAATTCTGCAATCGATACCGAAAAGCTGTATGATAAGACAGAAAAAATAGTTTTTGATAATATTACTTTCAGCTACGGCAGGGAAAATGTGCTTGAAAATACAAGTCTTGTGCTAAAAAAAGGTGATTTTGCATTGCTTGCGGGAATTTCGGGAATAGGCAAAAGTACGCTTACAAAGCTTTTGCTTAATGTAATTTCACCCGATAAAGGCGAGATTTATCTTTCACTTTCAAACGGAGAAAATGTGTTTGTCGATAAAAATATAAGATGTATGTTTTCGTATGTACCGCAAGGTAATTTTCTGCTTTCGGGTACAATCAGAGATAACATTGCATTTGTGTCGAATAATCCCGATGACGAAAGAATTATTGAGTCTGCGAAAATTGCCTGCGCTTATGATTTTATAAACAGATTGCCAAATGGACTTGATACTGTCGTGGGTGAGAACGGAAAGGGCTTGTCGGAGGGTCAGATACAAAGAATTGCGATTGCGAGAGCGGTTTACTGTAATTCTCCGATTATTATTTTTGATGAGGCGACCTCGGCACTTGACGCCGAAACAGAAGTTCAACTGCTTAAAAATCTTAAAACACTCAAAGATAAAACTTGTATTTTGATTTCTCATAAAATGGCGGCAAAAGAAATTTGCAACAAAGAAATTGTAATTAAGAATAAAAAAATTATTTCTTACGATATTTAGGTGGGTACAAGCAAAATCTTACTCCTGACTGAATACTTATAATTAGGTATAAATCCGATTATAAGCATTGTCAGGGGTGATTTTTTGATTGAATTAATTAATTTTCTGGGGCAGTACCTTTGCTTTTTTATTCTTCATATCTGCGGAAACGGCTCTTTTCCAAAACCTCTTTCCGAAAAAGAGGAGCACGAGTATCTTGTGCGGAGTGCAAAAGGGGATATAGAGGCGAGAAATATTCTTGTTGAACATAATTTAAGGCTTGTGGCACACATTATAAAAAAATATTACGGCAATCAGAGTGAACAAGATGATCTTGTGTCAATCGGCACTATCGGACTTATAAAAGCGATAAATACCTATGACATAAGCAAAAAAATTAAGCTTTCAAGTTATGCGTCACGATGCATCGAGAATGAAATATTAATGCATTTCCGTAATGCTAAAAAGACGGCGCAGGATATTTCACTCAACGAAGCGATTGACAGCGATAAGGACGGAAATCCGCTGACTTTGCTTGATATAATGGCGGTTGATGACAATATACTTGAGCAGATTGATTTTCAACTCAACAGTAAAAAGCTCGGTCAGTTTATTAACGAAGAACTTTCACCAAGGGAAAAAATGATAATTGTTATGCGCTACGGACTTGACGGGAGCGAGCCGCTTACGCAGAAAAAGATTGCACAGAAACTGAATATTTCCCGTTCGTATGTAAGCAGAATTGAAACCAAGGCTTTAAAACTTTTACGAAAACGCTTTGATAACAGTTCAAATTTATAAATTATTTTAAAGAAAAAAGGCGGTCGAAAGACCGTCTTTAGTTATGAGCCTATGCTGTTGATGAGGTTTTGCATTTCCTGTTTGGATGAAACATTGTGCGCTTTTTCAAGCACGATTTCTTTTTCGCTTTTTTCCATTTGAGCAAATTTTTGCATTGCACTTTCATTTTTTGCAAGTGCATTTACAAAGCCTAACGGCATATCTTTATACATTTTTCATCACCGATATTATTATTTTCAGTTTTGAAAATAATATTCATTTAGATAAATTATTGTTTAGCGAAATGATTTACCAAACAATTATAAAAGTTTGGTCGACCTTTTTAAAGGTCGTGTGTGGGCAAAGCCCACAAATACTTTCCGTTTATGCAATCTGACGATAGCCAAACAGCTTGCTGTTTGGCGGCTTGAACACAACGGAGAATGCCATTAAATGCGATAGCAACAAGAAAGACATTCGATATATAATGAAAAGTTAATGATTTCTTTTCTAAAAGGCTGTCGCCTGTTTTAACAAACTTAGTTTTAGCACGCAAACAGCGTGGCTGTTTGCGCCTGATAAATTGTTATATCGGAAGATTTTTATGGGCGCTGCCCAAACCCGCAATTTTTGAAAAAATTGAGTAAACTTTTTTGTTTTTGGGAGGATAATTTAGCGTTAGCTAAATTTCAATCCCCGACCGACACTCCGCTAAACCATAATTTAGCTCAACTTTCGATAAAGAAACAACAAAAAAGGACAGGCACAAAGCCTGTCCTAAAATTTTGATTAATGGCAATGACAATCGTCGCAGTCGCCGATTTCACCTACGATAGGTGTTGGGTCGATACCGTTTCTTTTGTAGTAGTCTGCAAGAGCAGCCTTGATAGCCTGCTCGGCAAGTACAGAACAGTGAACCTTTACAGGCGGAAGTCCGTCAAGAGCCTCCATAACTGCCTTGTTTGTAAGTTTTAAAGCCTCATCAATAGATTTACCCTTGATAAGCTCTGTTGCCATACTGCTTGTAGCAATAGCTGCACCGCAACCAAAAGTTTTGAACTTAACATCTACAATAGTGTTGTCCTTAACTTTGATATACATTTTCATAATGTCGCCACATTTTGAGTTACCAACTTCACCGATGCCGTCGGCATCAGGAATTTCACCAACATTTCTTGGGTTGGCAAAGTGGTCCATTACCTTTTCTGAATAAGCCATAACTAAGCCTCCTGTTTATTTATTAAGGGCTTCTTGAGCCTCTTGCTTTTTAATTTTTTCCCAGAGAGGTGACATATTTCTTAAGTATGTTACAACCTGCGGAATAACCTCGAGCATATAGTCAACATCTTCGTCTGTAAGCTCTGCAGAGAAAGAAAGACGCATACTGCCGTGTGCGATTTCGTGAGGAAGACCGATAGCGAGAAGAACATGGCTTGGGTCAAGGCTGCCCGAAGTACAAGCTGAACCCGAAGACGCCGAAATTCCGTTCATATCAAGTCTTAAGAGCAGGCTTTCGCCTTCAATGCCCTCAAAGCACATATTTACATTGCCGGGTAAGCGGTGAACTCTGTCGCCGTTTACTCTTGAACGCTCAATTTTGAGGAGTCCGTCAATAAGTCTGTCACGCAATTTTTCAAGATGCTCTCTTCTTTCGTCCATTGTGTCAACGGCCTCCTGAAGAGCTGCGTCAAGACCTACTACTCCCGCAACATTTTCTGTACCGGCTCTTTTATTTCTTTCCTGAGCACCGCCGTCAATTAAATTCTCTAATCTGATACCTCTTCTTACATAGAGAAGTCCGATGCCCTTAGGTCCGTGTAATTTATGAGCAGTCATTGAAAGCATATCAATATTCTGCTCCTGAACATTTATTTTTACATAGCCGGCAGCCTGAACAGCGTCGGTATGGAAAATTACTTTGTGCTTTTTGCAAATTGCTCCGATTTCGGTAATTGGCTGGATAGTACCGATTTCATTGTTTGCATACATAATAGATACAATAGCTGTATCTTCTCTGATAGCGTTTTCTACATCTTCGGGATGAACAATACCGTTTTCGTACACATCAAGGTAAGTTACCTCAAAGCCCTCTTTTTCAAGAGTCTGGCATGTGTGAAGAATAGCGTGATGCTCAAACTTAGAAGTGATAATGTGTTTTTTGCCTTTTGCCTTAAGGGCTCTGCAAACGCCCTTTAATGCCCAGTTGTCAGATTCACTGCCGCCTGAGGTGAAGTATATCTCATTAGCATTAGCAGCACCAAGGTTTTTTGCAATATTTTCTCTTGAGTTTTCAAGAATTTCCTTGGCTTTACCGCCTATTCTGTAAAGGCTTGACGGGTTGCCGTAGTACTCGGTGAGTACAGGCATCATTTTTTCAAGCACTGTAGGCGATATAGCTGTTGTAGCGGAGTTGTCTGCATAAATATATCTCATACTTGATAATCTCCTATCTATATCTATATAAAAATCGGTCAGTCAGGCTTTTGAAAACTTGTGCGCCTCGGCAACCGCCAAACGGTCGCAACGCTCGTTTTCGGGATGTCCTGCGTGACCTTTTACCCATACAACATCAACATTATGAATATCACATAAAGACAGCAGCTTGTCCCAAAGCTCGGGATTAAGCGCTTTTTCTTTTTTGTTGCGCATCCAACCGTTTGCTTTCCATTTTTTAGCCCAACCGAGCTTTAATGCGTTGCAAACATATTGAGAATCGCTGTACAGAGTTACATTGCAAGGCTCTTTAAGGAGTGAAAGCGCACCGATTACGGCACTAATTTCCATACGGTTGTTTGTGGTGACGGCTTCTCCTCCCGAGATTTCTTTTTCGTGCTCATTATATCT
>ENA-OPCC01000381-OPCC01000381.1-human-gut-metagenome-genome-assembly--contig:-NODE-381-length-23729-cov-9.441919_pt1 | contig 23729 bp, 19 predicted proteins | sample MGYA00241558_ERZ501467 | MGnify/ENA primary metagenome ERZ501467 (study PRJEB25962, sample SAMEA2042620) | human gut metagenome | biome: human gut; feature: human-associated habitat; material: faeces...
TAACATTAAAGCTTGAAGTTGGACAAGTGGTATATATTCCGGGAGCTGCTGATATCAGAAATGAAAATACAAATCAGGCAAAAGCAACTTCTGTCTCAAAAGAAGATAAAATACTTGAGTATATCAGGCAGAATGGAAGTATTTCTTCTCAAAAAGCCGCTGATATAGGTGGTTATAAGTCAAAGACAGGAGCTAGAAAATTGCTTGATAAGATGATAGAAAAAGGATTGATTACGAAGATTGGAAATGGACCGGCAACTAAATATGTGATTTAGTGGTCACATTGCTACTTATCGAACACTTTATTTAACACTATCGAACACTTTTGCGGACTATCGGATACAAAGTGTTCGATAAGTGACCATTTATCGGACACTAATTAGCATAGGCTGAATATAAATATTTGTGCAGACTATCTGCACAAATGGATTAGAAGATGAAATATGGATTTACAGAACATACAGGATCAATTAAATACAGAATTTGCCAAGTCATAGACAAGAATCATATTCTGGTTTGATGATAAAGGTGAATATGAGGATGAGGTATCGGAACTGCAGTTTGGGGATGTAAAGTTGTACATTTATGATATTTGCAGATCAGAAACAATTGGTATCAGAAGAATTATAAGTGCTGCCGGTGAATATGGACTGCCTGTTCCGACTGTGGAAGTATTTGATGATATGTTCCGTGTGAATTTATATAAGAATGTGCAGAATAATATGAATGGTGGAGAAAATAGTGGAGAAAATAGTGGAGTAAATGGTGGAGAAAAATTCGGAGATAATTTCGGAGTAAATGGTGGAGATAATTCCGGAGATAAGCCTTATATCAGAAAAAATGAGCAGAAACTGACGAATACACAGCAGAAAATACTTGATTGTGTTGCAGAAGATAAATATATTTCGGCAAAAAAAATAGCAGAAATAATAGGTATGTCCGGACGAAGTATTGAAAACAACATAAAAAAAATGAAAGAAATAGGGATTTTAGTTCGTAAGGGTTCGCCTAAGTCTGGGTATTGGGAGATTATAGATTAAACAGTAATTCTGAAAAAAGAAAATCAGCAAGAGTACACAGGCAACAGGAAGTTCGTTGAAACTGATTACCATTGCTACAATACAAGTGGAAATCAGAGATGATTTTATAATGCAAGGTTGCCGACACCGTAAGTAGGGATTTAATGCTAGGTTGCTTCGACCGGAACTGAAGGATTTAATGCCGGGTGTCTCACCACCGTAGGGGTGAAAATTTAATGCATGGACGAAGATGATTATTGTATAAATAATCAAGATATTATATATGATAAAGCACAATTGGTATATAAAATAGGATGTAATAAAAACCACCGGCTCTGTTTTTTTGTGATTATCTACGGGAGCAAAAAAAAGAGCCACCCAGAGATGACTCTTGAAAACCTCTCAGTCTTTTATTTTTTTACACCGAAGTCTTTTATACAGGAACTTCAAACCCCATATACTCACAATAAACCTGATCTACGATAAACATTAATGGCTGGTGCATTTGCCAATTTGCTGTACTCTCTTTAGCTAACATCTTTTTTGCACCGGAATTTAGAACAGCATTTTCCGCCTTTTGAGGAGGTAAATTATAAAATTCGATTAATTTGTTTATTATAAGGTCTAAAAATTCTTTATATTCTTTCTTAATTGTCCAGCAAGATTTAATATATCTCCATCGGCAATTCTACCTTTAACAATATCAAAAGTCAATCCTATCCCTAATTATTGTATGTAGCGGATAATAATTATGACAAAAGACAGTGTTGTTTAGCACATTAAATGATGCTCCGTTTTTCACATTAAATGGAACTGTTTCAGCATAGAATCAAGAATCGATGTCACTTTATTTGATGTTAATTCTTAAAATTAAATGTGCCTCACTCAAATAAAGTGAATGAGGCACATAGCTGTTATCCGAGTTCGCAGTAATTGACTGCCTACATGATGTAATTATGGCCTTCCTCTTTGGTAAGACCTTCAAGATTGTAATTCATGACAATACGCTGCTTAAGCGGACATGGGTTCAATACTTTTTCCATTTATCAGGTGCTTCCACAGCTCATTGAACTCTGGGGATTGAATGTGCAGACGGATGTGTAAGCTAAAAAACTTCGTCAGACAGACCGTGAAATGACAACACCGTTGTTTCTGCCAAGGTGTGTGTAGTTAGTACGCACAGCTTGCGGTACAAGAGGATTTTTATAGATTTTAATTTAAAAAAAATCCGCAAAATAATAAAAAATGCGGATGTTTTTCAAAATAAAATATTGACGATTTTTTCTGAACATAGTATAATTTAGAAAAAGCTCCACAAAACAATGAAAAATGCGGATGAATTTCCAAATAAGGAGGCAGAAGCGATGAAAACACGTGCAGAATGTCTTGAAAAATATGGGTCAGATTATTTTATTGAGAAAAAAATAGAAGAAGGCGAGCTGTTCAAAGTTGGAAAAGGAATATATTCGGAGAAGAAATATGTTCCGGAAATTGCAATGTTCGTATACAAATATCCGAATGCGGTAGTAACGATGAAAAGTGCTTTTTACTTTCACGGATTAACGGACGTGATACCGGATGAATGTGATTTGGCAACAACCCGTGATGCTACGAAAATCAAAGATGAAAGAGTGAAGCAGTATTTTATTCCAGAGGACTTTTTCGAGGAAGGCATTGAAACTGCAGATTATAAAGGGTATGATATACGAATTTACAATAAAGAACGTATGCTGATTGAACTTGTGCGATATAAAAGTAAATTGCCGTTTGATTATTATAAGGAAATTATACTAAATTACCGTAAATTACTTCCAGGATTGGATATACAGAAAATTCAGGATTATGCGTTGATGGCACCAAAGAGTAATAAAGTGCTCGAAATTTTACAGATGGAGGTACTCTAAAGATGAACTTGGAGAAGATGGCAGAGAAATTAAGGTCATTGTTGCGTTTTGGTCCTCTTTCTACAAGGTATAAAGATATTTTTGATTTCTGTTATTTGAAAGATCATGTGGATATGCCATGACTTGCAAGCTGCATAAAGACATATATTATTGATGAACCATCAATGCGAGAAAAGGACATGAATGGTGTATGTAAGAGAGTAGCACTTACATTTTCAAATCGTCAGTTTAGAAGAAATGTGGAGCATTCCGGAGACAGAAACTGGCTCCGGATAGATGTGGGTGTTGCATTTAAGATGATTCAGGACTTTTTGGAAACTGTTAATTTATAAAAATAATAATGTGGTTACATATGCATCTGTCAGAAATGGCGGGTGCCATTTTATACCCAAAAACAGAAAGTCTGGATATTATGGGAGATTATCCGCTAAACGGCAACGTTTTCCGGACATGATATTGATATAGAGTCAGGAAATGTAAAATACATCAACATATTTGATTAAAATTATATCCTTGTATTTTATGCATGTATGAGATAAAATTATACTTAATGTACTCTCTATGTGTATATGATGCAGTCGGAATAGAGGTACTAAATTAGATACAGAGGTAGATAGAAATGAGTAATTACAATGTAACAGTTATTCCTGGCGACGGAATTGGACCTGAAATTGTGGCAGAAGCGGTAAAGGTACTTGATGCGGCAGGCAGAAAGTATGATTTTAAGCTTAATTATACTAAGATTCTAATGGGTGGATGTTCTATTGATGAGTATGGAGTACCACTTACAGATGAGGCAGTAGCGATTGCCAAAGCAGGAGACGCTGTTTTACTTGGAGCAGTAGGCGGTAACGTGGGTAATTCAAAATGGTATGATGTAGCACCTGAGTTAAGACCTGAAGCAGGATTACTTAAGATTCGTAAGGAACTTGAACTTTTTGTAAATATGCGTCCGGCATATCTTTATGATGAACTTAAGGATGCCTGTCCTCTTAAGAGTGAGATTATCGGTGAAGGATTTGATATGGTCATTATGAGAGAACTTACAGGCGGTCTTTATTTCGGCGAAAGATATACCAAGGAAATAGATGGTGTTGTAACGGCAGTTGACACCCTTAAATATAACGAAGACGAGATAAGACGTATTGCAATCAAGGCATTTGATATTGCAATGAAGCGTCGTAAGAATGTTATCAGCGTTGACAAGGCTAACGTCCTTGACAGCTCAAGATTATGGAGAAAGATAGTTAAAGAAGTTGCGGCAGATTATCCTGAAGTAACATATACAGATATGCTTGTAGATAATTGTGCAATGCAGCTTGTTATGAATCCGGGACAGTTTGATGTTATTTTAACTGAGAATATGTTCGGTGATATTTTATCCGATGAGGCAAGTATGATTACAGGCTCAATCGGTATGCTTTCAAGCGCAAGCCTTGGTAAGACAAAGCTTGGACTTTATGAACCATCCCATGGTTCAGCACCTGATATAGCAGGTAAAAATATAGCTAACCCTATAGCAACAATTCTCTCTGCAGCAATGATGTTAAGATATTCTTTTGACCTTGATGAAGCAGCGGATGCTATCGAAAATGCAGTTAAAAAGGTTCTTGCAGAGGGTTACAGAACTACAGATATTATGTCAGAAGGCATGAAGCTTACTTCAACAACCGAGATGGGCGATTTGATTGCCGAGAGAATTTAGGAGGATATTATGAAAAGTGATTCAGTTAAAAAAGGAGTACAGCAGGCTCCTCACAGATCTTTATTTAATGCATTAGGTTTTACCAAAGAAGAAATGGACAAGCCTTTGGTAGGTATTGTCAGTTCATATAATGAAATTATTCCCGGTCATATGAACCTTGATAAAATAGTAGAAGCAGTTAAGCTCGGAGTTGCCATGGCAGGCGGAACACCTGTTGTAGTACCTGCAATTGCCGTTTGTGACGGAATTGCAATGGGACATGTAGGAATGAAATATTCCCTTGTAACAAGAGACCTTATTGCAGATTCAACAGAGTGTCTTGCAACAGCACATGCTTTTGATGCAATGGTAATGATTCCTAACTGCGATAAGAATGTACCTGGTTTATTAATGGCTGCAGCAAGGGTTAATGTCCCTACAGTATTTGTAAGTGGTGGACCAATGCTTGCAGGTCATGTGAAAGGTTGTAAGACAAGTCTTTCAAGTATGTTTGAGGCAGTAGGTGCTTATACTGCAGGCAAAATAACAGCAGAAGAACTTGACGAATATGAGAATAAAGCATGTCCTACATGCGGTTCATGTTCAGGTATGTACACGGCTAACAGTATGAACTGTCTTACAGAAGCTATCGGCATGGGATTACGCGGCAATGGTACAATTCCTGCCGTATATTCGGACAGAATCAAGCTCGCAAAACATGCCGGTATGAAAGTTATGGAACTTCTTGAAAAGAATATACGTCCACTTGACATTATGACAGAGAAAGCTTTTATGAACGCACTTACAGTTGATATGGCACTTGGCTGTTCAACTAATACAATGCTTCATCTTCCTGCTATTGCAAAAGAAGCAGGTGTTAAACTTAATCTTGATATTGCTAATGAAATCAGTGCAAAGACACCTAATCTTTGTCATCTTGCTCCGGCAGGACATCATTATATGGAAGAGCTTAATGAGGCAGGTGGAATTTATGCTGTTATGAATGAGCTTAATAAGAAAAACCTTCTTTATACAGATTTGATTACTGCAACCGGTAAGACTGTAGGCGAAAATATTGAAGGATGTGTTAATAAGGATACTGAAATAATAAGACCTATTGACAATCCATATTCTGCAACAGGCGGAATTGCCGTATTAAGAGGTAATATTGCACCTGATTCATGTGTTGTAAAGCGTTCTGCGGTTGTTCCTGAAATGCTTGTACATGAAGGTCCAGCAAGGGTGTTTGATTGTGAAGAGGATGCCATTGCAGCTATTAAGGGTGGCAAAATTGTTGCCGGAGACGTAGTTGTTATAAGATATGAAGGCCCTAAGGGTGGTCCCGGAATGAGAGAAATGCTTAATCCTACATCAGCGATCGCAGGTATGGGTCTTGGTTCAAGCGTTGCACTCATTACTGACGGACGTTTCTCAGGTGCATCAAGAGGTGCGTCAATAGGACATGTATCACCTGAGGCAGCGGTAGGCGGACCAATCGCCCTTATCGAAGAAGGAGATATCATTAAAATTGATATTCCTGCCAATACAATCAATGTAGATGTTAGTGACGAAGTTTTAGCAGAAAGAAAAGCAAAATGGCAGCCTAGAGAACCAAGGGTAACAAAGGGATATCTTGCAAGATATGCAAAGATGGTTACATCAGCAGATAAAGGTGCTGTTTTAGAGATAAAATAATATAGATAATGGAGAGTTGACATGCAATTAACAGGTTCACAGATTTTAATAGAGTGTCTCAAAGAACAAGGAGTAGACACAGTATTTGGGTATCCGGGAGGAGCAATACTTAATGTATATGATGAACTTTATAAACATTCAGATGAGATAAAACATATTCTTACAAGCCATGAGCAGGGTGCCAGCCACGCTGCTGACGGATATGCAAGAGCTACGGGCAAGGTTGGAGTATGTTTTGCCACATCAGGTCCCGGAGCTACTAATCTTGTAACAGGAATTGCAACGGCGTATATGGATTCAGTTCCGGTTGTTGCCATAACATGTAATGTAGGAGTACCACTTCTTGGAAAAGACAGTTTTCAGGAAATTGATATTGTTGGAGTGACACTTCCTATTACGAAACATAACTTTATTGTAAAGGACGTTAATAAGCTCGCTGATGTAATCAGGAATGCGTTCAGAATAGCTAAAGAAGGCCGTCCGGGCCCTGTACTCATTGACATTCCTAAGGATGTAACCGCAAAAATGGCAGATTATGAGTACAAAACACCGGTTGTACCTGAAGTTAATAAAAATATTGACAACAATGAAATTGCTGAAGCAATAGATATGATTAAAAAAGCAAGAAAGCCATTTGTATTTGTAGGCGGTGGTTCAATAATTTCAGGTGCTTCAGCCGAGATTGCCGAATTTGTGGAAAAAGTTGATGCCCCTGTGTGTGATACACTTATGGGTAAGGGCGCATTTGACGGCACCAATGAAAGATATACCGGAATGCTCGGAATGCATGGTACCAAGACTTCTAATTTCGGCGTTATGGAATGTGACCTTTTAATAGTTCTTGGTGCAAGATTTTCTGACCGTGTAACGGGAGATACAAGCAAATTTGCTTCCAACGCCAGAATTTTGCAGATAGACATTGACCCGGCCGAAATCAATAAGAATATTAAAGTTGATATGTCGATAGTAGGCGATATCAAAGTTGTTCTTGAAGCAATTAATGCAAGGCTTGATAAGGAAAATCACAAAGAGTGGATGAACCATATCTACGAAATGAAAAAAGAATATCCGCTAAGATACAATAAAGATATTCTTACAGGACCATATCTTATGGAGAAGATTTTTGAAGTTACAGACGGTAATGCAATTATTACAACAGAGGTCGGACAACATCAGATGTGGGCCGCCCAATATTATAAATACAAAGAGCCTAGAACTTTCCTTTCATCAGGAGGCCTTGGCACAATGGGCTACGGACTTGGTGCATCTATCGGTGCCAAGTTAGGCCGTAAGGACAAGATTGTTATTAATATCGCCGGAGACGGATGCTTCAGAATGAATATGAATGAATTAGCAACAGCCACCAGATATAACATTCCTATTATTGAAATAATAGTTAATAACCATGTACTCGGAATGGTAAGACAGTGGCAGACACTTTACTATGGTCAAAGATATTCTTATACCGTTCTTGAAGACCAGGTTGATTACGTTAAAGTTGCAGAGGGTCTTGGAGCTAAGGCATACAGAGTTGAGACCAAGGAAGATTTTGAAGCAGCCCTTAAGGACGCCATTGCGATGAATATACCATGCGTACTTGATTGCCATATTGAAAAAGATGATAAGGTATTTCCTATGGTTTCACCGGGAGCATCTTTAATGGAAACATTTGATTGCTAATTAAAATATTATATAAAGGAGGCAGATTCATGAAAAAATCAGCAAAGATATATGCTGTCTTGATTGCCCTTGCATTATTGTTTGCGGCAGGGTGCGGAAGGAAAACAGCAGATTCAGATAATGTTGAAAGAAGTAATGAACTGCCTTCATTTATTTCTGAGACCACAACAACAGCTAATGATGAAGTCAGTACCGAAAAAGAAACCGGTACAACGGCACATACAACGCCACATACAACCCCACAGACAACTCCTGCGAGGGAGAATGTGACTACCCGTGCCACAGAGCCGGAGTCGACACCTGCCACACAGACTGAGACTAAAGGACAGGAGAATGTTCCTGCGACCAAGCCTGCAGCGCATGATGCGTCAGCATATCCGGCCTACAGCAGTTCCAATAATTACTCCGAACTGACAAAATCATACAGTAATGTGACGGAAGATGATATTAATACGATTAACAGTATTCTTAACAGCATAATTAAGCCCGGAATGACCGAAACAGAGAAGATAAGAACTGTTCATAACTGGATAGTATGCAACACAACATATAATGATAAGTACTATGACAGAGGTGACAGTTTCAATCATGTAAGTAATCTTTTAAATAATAAGACAGGTGTATGCCAGGGGTATTCTGTTACTTTTTATATATTTATGAAACAGATGGGTATACCATGTACACTGGTAATGGGGAAAACAGATAATGTGTCCCATGCGTGGAATGCTGTGAAATTAGACGGAAACTGGTATTATATTGACGTTACATGGGATGACCCTGTAGTAAACGGGACAAGTAACTATCCCGGAGGAGACAATATCTCTTATGAGTATCTTCTTTGTACCTACAATCATATATCCATGACACATACAGAAGATAATTACATCGGAACAACACCTCTTCCAAACGGAATATCCAATGATTATAATGATTTAATGTACAGAATGTCAGGATTTACCAATGTTATGAGAGTGAATTCTTCAGAAGAACTTGCAGACAGACTGCAGGGATTTATGAATAAATCGGGTAAATATGCGATTATTCTGGAAAATGAAAATATTACCATGAATGATGGTGTTGACGCGGTTAAGAATTACCTTAAGAATCTTAACAGAGGATATAGTGTATCCATATCATATAGTACCAATTTATTGGTAGTTACAGTAGATTTTACATAAAAAAACAGGCATTGCTGCCTGTTTTTTTAGTCTTCAAATGGTCGTATTCTGTATTTAACACCAAGCCGGTCACAAATTGCCTGACATTCTTTTTCTTCATCATGGGTGATAGTTGTTTCAACTGTTGTCATAACAACATTAGGCACATATTTTACGGCTTCTTTTGCAAAATCAAGCATTGCATCATAAGAAATATCACCGAAACGACTTCTTACAAGTTCATGGTATCTTTCCTTGTTAGGTGTATTAAGGCTTATTGAAACAGTATCAATAAGACCTTTTAACTCAGGGGTAATGTCCCTGCCGCACACGAGATTGCCAAGCCCGTTTGTATTAATTCTTGTCGGCTTATTAAAGGTGTCCTTTACGTATCTGGCAACTTTTAACAATACGTCTATTCTTTCAGTTGGTTCACCGAAGCCACAGAATACAACTTCCTTGTATTTGTTAAGGTCGAATTTGCTGAATTCTGCGATTACCTCTTCGTAAGATGGCTCCCTTTCAAGCCACAAAACACCTGAATTTTCCATATGGTCCCTGGTCTGTCTTAAACAGAAAGTGCAGGAACATGGACATTTGTTGGTAAGATTAACATATAAATTATCATGTACTTCATATAGTATAGTCATATTGGTCAACTCCTGTTATTATTAGTTACATTTTAGGGTATGAAGAACTTCTTCAAAGCATACACCGTCAGTAGGCGGAATGTCAAAGGTTTCCGTAACTTCGATACATTTTTTTACAAAAGAAGAAGCCCTCTTTACGGATTCCCTGAAATCAATGTCATGTACCGCATCTGCCGCAATTATTGCTGAAAACACATCACCGGTGCCGGAACGGACATGACCGACCCTCTTTTGCCTTGTTGTATAAATACCTTTGTCTGTGTCATATATATAGTTGGTAAGAAAAATACCGCTGTCTATTCCTGTTATTACAATCTTTTTTGCACCGTATTCGGCAATCTTCATAAGCAGGGCTTCATAATCTTTTTTTACGAATGTTTCAGGTGTGTACGGAGTATCTGTGAGAATACATGCTTCCGTCAGATTCGGGGTAAGGATATCGGCATATTTTACAAGATCTTTCATTGCCATACACATATCATCCGTATAGGTTGGATAAGGTTTACCATTGTCTCCCATAACCGGGTCTATTATGACCTTTGTATCATCCGAGCGGAAATCACGGATAAAATCCTGCACAATTTCTATCTGTTTTCTTGAGCCTAAAAAACCTGACAGGATACCTTTAAAACGTAAATCAAGTTTTTTCCAGTTACTTATATATTCTTCCATGTTGTGGGTGTAATCGTCAAAAAAATATTCTTTGAAACCTGTATGGTTAGAAAAAACAGATGTGGGAACGGCACAGCATTGTATTCTTAGCTGCGAAATTATAGGAAGGGAGACTGCAATAGAGCATCTCCCAAATCCTGAAAAATCATTTATAACGGCGATTTTATTTTGCCTATTGTGATCGGTCTGATTCATAAATTCTCCTCAGTCCTGCCTTTTTTGCTGCAAACCAGAGTACGGCAAACAATACAACGTTGGCTGCGTATTCAAGGGCAAGTCCCGGAATCTGGGTGAATCCCGCATAGAGACTTCCGGCTATGATAGCGCCTACAAAAGTATAACCTGCAAAAGGTATAAGCATTGAAATTATTGCCGCAAAAATATATTTAAGGCTGAACTTATCAAATAATTTTATTAAACCATAAAATGCAAGTGGCATGAGTACTTTTATAATCAGTGTTGGAAACGCCCATACAGGCATTGATAATAAATCGGCGATTGCAGAACCGACGCCGCCTATGAACAGTCCGTAAGGACATGGCATTACATAGCAGAACAGCAAAATAATGCAGTTTCCTATATTAAAATATCCGAGTGGTATCGGAATCTGGATAAATCTTGTCACAAGACATACTATGGCTGTGAAAACAGAAGCCAGGCATAAATTTTTTGTTGTCATTTTATTTACTTCCTTAAAATTTTTATGTGTATTTCTGTTTCCATGAAAACAGTATGATAATACCATTCGGGTGGATTGATTTAAAGTACCAGATTTTAATAATTATAACATACCAGAATGAAAGACTTTTATATACACTTTTATACACAAATGCCAATTGTCTATTGACTGAATATTTTTTTTGACGTAAAATAAACACTATATTGTTTTAGAAGACAAAAGGAGGCACACGAAAGTGGGACGTATTTACAATTTTTCAGCGGGCCCGGCCGTTTTACCGGAAGAAGTATTAAGAGAAGCAGCAGATGAGATGCTTGACTACAAAGGATCCGGGATGTCGGTTATGGAAATGAGCCATAGATCCAAGGTATACGATAATATCATTAAGGAAGCAGAAGCAGATTTAAGAGAGATTATGAATATACCTGACAATTATAAGGTACTTTTCCTTCAGGGCGGCGCATCACAGCAGTTCGCAATGATTCCTATGAATCTTATGAAGAATAAGAAGGCAGGATACATTGTAACAGGACAGTGGGCTAAGAAAGCATATCAGGAAGCTAAGATTTATGGTGAGGCTATTGAACTTGCATCATCGGCAGATAAGACATTTTCGTACATACCTGATTGTTCAGACCTTGATATACCTGAGGATTGTGATTACGTTTATATCTGTGAGAACAATACAATTTACGGTACAAAGTATAAGGAACTTCCTAATACTAAGGGACACACACTTGTTGCAGATGTATCATCATGTTTCCTGTCAGAACCTGTTGATGTAACAAAGTACGGCGTTATCTATGGCGGTGTCCAGAAGAATATCGGACCTGCAGGTGTTGTTATTGTTATTATCAGGGAAGACCTTATTACGGAGGATACACTTCCTGGAACACCTACAATGCTCAAGTATAAGATTCATGCAGATAATGACTCATTATATAATACACCACCTGCTTATGGCATCTATATCTGCGGTAAGGTATTCAAGTGGATTAAGAAGATGGGCGGCCTTAAAGCAATGAAGGAACGCAACGAAAAGAAAGCAGCCATACTTTATGATTTCCTTGACCAGAGTAAATTATTCAAGGGAACAGTAGTTCCTAAGGATCGTTCATTAATGAATGTTCCTTTTGTTACAGGTAATGAAGAACTTGATGCCAAGTTTGTTAAAGAAGCTAAAGAAGCAGGCTTTGAGAACCTTAAAGGACACAGAACTGTGGGCGGTATGAGAGCCAGCATTTATAATGCAATGCCAATAGAAGGTGTTCAGAAGTTAGTTGAATTTATGAAAAAATTTGAAGAAGAAAATGCATAAAGAAATAACTGCTCGGGTGTATTGCCCGGGTAGTGTTTTATAGAAGGAGATAAGATGTTCAAATATAATTGTTTAAATGCTATTTCAGAGGCTGGGCTTAAGTCTTTAAGCTCTGATTTTGTAAAGACAGATGATGTTAATGAAGCAGAAGCCATTCTTGTAAGAAGTGCGGCTATGCACGATATGGAATTTTCAGATAACCTTCTTGCAATAGCAAGAGCAGGTGCAGGTGTCAATAATATTCCTCTTGATAAATGTGCCGAAAAGGGTATTGTGGTATTTAATACTCCCGGTGCCAATGCTAACGGCGTTAAAGAGCTTGTTATTGCAGCAATGATTCTTACATCAAGAAATCTTATTGCAGCTAATGGCTGGGTTAATGAGAATAAAGATGATGAGAATATAGGAAAGACAATGGAAAAGGCAAAGTCTAAGTTTGCTGGAAGAGAAGTTAAAGGCAAAAAACTTGGTGTAATCGGACTTGGAGCAATCGGTGTACTTGTTGCCAACGCAGCATCTTCACTCGGTATGGAAGTAATCGGATGTGATCCATTCCTTTCAGTTCAGAATGCTCTTAATCTTTCAAGAAAAGTTAAGCTTGTAAAAGAAAGAGAAGAAGTATTCAGAGAATGTGATTATATCACAGTACATGTACCATTGCTTGATGATACTAAGGAAATGATTAATGCCGATACTATTTCAATGATGAAAGATGGTGTTATCATTCTTAACTTTGCAAGAGATCTTCTTGTTAAAGAAGATGCAGTAATCGAAGGACTTGCAAGCGGTAAGATTGCCGGATATGCTACAGACTTCCCATCAGTTAAGCTTGCTAATACAAAGGGAGTAGTTGCATTCCCACACCTTGGAGCATCTACAACAGAGTCAGAAGATAACTGTGCTGTAATGGCTGCTGCAGAAATTACAGATTACCTCGAAAATGGTAATATAAGAAATTCCGTTAATTTCCCGGCATGTGATATGGGCGTATGTTCACAGGCAGGAAGAATTGCTGTTCTTCATAAAAATGTACCTAATATCATCAGTGGATTAACTACCGTATTCGGTCAGAGCGGAATTAACATTGATAAGATGATGAACCAGAGCAGAGGCGAATACGCATATTCAATTATCGATATCGACAAAGCCGGTGCTAAGGATATTGCTGATGAGATAGCAACCAAAGAAGGAATTCTTAAGGTAAGAGTTATTAAATAAAAGGAGAAAAAATGGCTGATATAAAACCCTTTCAATGTATTAGACCTGAGAAAGAGCTTGCAAAGCATGTGGCTTCATTACCATATGATGTATATAACAGGAGTGAAGCATGTGAAAAAGTCAAAGGCAGGGAGCTCTTGTTTCTTAATATTGACAGACCTGAGACACAGTTTGACGATTCTGTAGATACATATGCGGATGTTGTATATGATGAGGCAAGAAGACTGCTTGATAAAGAAATATCAGATGGTGTGTTTATAGAAGACAAAGATAATGCTTATTATATCTATGAGCTGACAATGGACGGAAGAGTACAGACAGGTATTGTTGCCTGTGCCTCCATTGATGATTACCTTAATAATATAATCAAGAAGCATGAGAAAACAAGGGCAGATAAAGAACTGGACAGAATTAACCACGTTGACAGAACAAGTGCACAGACAGGTCCGATTTTTCTTGCCTACAGAGCTAATGAAAAGATAAAAGACATCATTTGCACTGTTAAGGAACATCCTCCGATATACGACTTTGTCTGCGATGATGATGAGATAAGACACAGGGTATTCAAAGTATCCGAACAGAAAGATATTGACGGTATCAGGGAGGCATTTGATTCAATTAATTCGATTTATATTGCTGATGGACACCATAGGGCAGCATCAGCAGTTAAGGTAGGGCTTAAGAGAAGGGAAGAACACCCTGACTATACAGGCAAGGAAGAATTTAATTATTTCCTTTCTGTTTTATTCCCGGACGAAGAATTGATGATAATGCCATATAACAGAGTTGTTAAGGATTTAAACGGTCTTACTAAAGAAGAGTTTTTTAATGCAGTTTCCAAATATTTTGATATTGAACCCCGTGGAAAAAAAGCATTTTATCCGGAACACAAAGGTGAGTTCGGAATGTATCTTGGTGATGAATGGTATCTGCTGTCTGCGAAGGAGAGCATATTATCAGAAGACCCGGTTGATGGTCTTGATGTAGCCGTTCTTCAGGATTTCCTTCTCACACCTATTCTTGGAATAGGAGATCCGAGAGTTGATAAGAGAATTGATTTTATAGGCGGAATAAGAGGCCTTAAAGAACTTGAAGACAGAGTCCATAATGATATGGCAATTGCGTTTTCAATGTTCCCTACGTCAATTTCGGAACTTTTTGATGTGGCTGATGCAGATATGCTTATGCCACCTAAATCTACTTGGTTTGAACCAAAGCTCAGAAGCGGCATATTCATACACAGAATAGAAGAGTAAATACAAAAAGGCATGCAAAAATCTAATTGCATGTCTTTTTAATTACCCTGGAATGTGGTACAATATAGAAAATATATTTCAGGGAGAAATTTTATATGGATAAAAAACTTTATGATTTAATGAACTGGCCTGATATAGAGGGAATTATTTATTCGGATGGCTGTAATCCTAAGAATCTTTTGGGAACACATTCCGTCAAAGGTGGAATTTTAATACAGTCATTTTATCCTGCTGCAGTAGGCGCAACCGTTAAAGCTGCGGATGGCAAGACATATGAGATGGAAATGGCAGATGAAGAGGGGTATTTTGCCGTACTTATACCTGTAAAAAGTAAATTCGCATATACGGTTGAGTTCCGTTTTGAGGACGGTAATACATTTGAGACAGATGATGCGTATAACTATCCTTCAATGATTAAGAAGAGTTATTTGAAATCTTTTATTGAAGGAAATAATAACCATGTATATAGATTCCTTGGTGCCCATGAAATGGATTATAAGGGCACTAAAGGCGTTGATTTTGCAATATGGGCACCGGAGGCATTAAGAGTAAGCGTTGTCGGTGAATTTAATAACTGGGATGGAAGAATACATCAGTTAGAGGCAATTGACAGCACAGGTGTATTTGAACTTTTTGTTCCGGGAGTTACAGCTTCTTCACTTTACAAATTTGAAATCAGGCTTAAAGGCGGTAAAGTTGTCCTTATAACAGATCCTTTTTCAAAGATGGCTGAAAGTAAGAGTGAACCGGCATCATTTGTATGTGATGATAATTTTAAATGGTCTGATGAAGAATGGATTAGCAACAGAAAGAGCCACAATAAGTACAAAGAAGCTCCTATGTCAGTATATACATATTCTTTGCCTGATGAGGATGTGACATATAAGGAAATAACACAGGCAATAGAAAATACTTTTTCTGAAAGCAGATTTACCCATGTGGTTCTTAAGAATGTAATTAATACCTATACCGGACTTTCTCTTGACTATGATAGGACCGGGTATTTTAGCATAAACAACAGATACGGAAGCCTTGATGATTTTAAAACGTTGATTAATTCTTTACACAAAAGGAATATAGGTGTTCTTATCCAATGGAATTTTGATGATATTAATGTAGGCCGTAACGAAGTTGCCAATATTATGTATTCATCAGCTTCGTATATTATTGAAGAGCTTCATGCAGACGGAATAGTTGCAGACAGATTAGGTAATGCCGTATATCTTGATTTTGAAAGGGATAAATGGACTTCTAATATGTTTGGCGGCAGGGAAAATCTTGAAGCTGTTGATTTTGTAAGAGGTCTTAATGAAATTTTTGGTAAACAGTATAAGGATGTAATAACCGTTGCGGATGACAGGGCAGGCTGGCCTGATGTGACAGGAAGCATCAAAGAAGAGGGTGCTCTTGGATTTGATTACAGTATTAACCATATTTTTGGTGATAATCTTATATACTTTCTGGGCTGTGATCCTTTATTCAGAAAAGGAAGATATAATAAGCTTTCTCTTAGCATGGTTACTTTTTATAATCAGGACAGCATACTTGCATTTGATGCAGACAGTATTAACATGCTGGAAGCTAAGATACCCGGACGGATTCATGGAGATAAGATGGCGAATTTAAGGGCTGCATTTGCTTATTCCTTTGCTCATCCGGGCAAAAAGACAATATATTCCGGTAACGGAGAAGAAACATGGAATACTTTTGTTAAAGCTCTTACAGATTTTTATAATAAACATTCCGAATTATCAGAGATGGATTATGAAAGCGACGGTTTTGAATGGATTAATAATATTTCCGGTAATGAGTGCGTACTCAGCTTTGTGCGAAAGTCAAAGGATGGCAGAATACTTGTTGTAATAGCTAATTTTACTCCGGTTATCAGGGAGAAGTATAAGATTGGTGTTCCTTTTGAAGGCAGATATAAAGAAATCTTTAACACCGACGATGAGAAATTCGGCGGAAGTGGAATTCTTAATAAGAGAGCTGTTTCGTCAAAGAAGGATGAGTGCGACGGACGTGCAGACTCAATAAGATTAACATTGCCTCCTTTAGGCGTTATAGTGCTTGATTATACTAAGACAGTGGCGAAGAAAGGAAATACTAAATAATGAATGCATTGCTTTTTCAGACAGCACAGATTTTTACCAAAGCTAACTGGGAAAAAGTTTTGAAATCAGTTGCTACATGGTGTCTTGGATTTGGCAAAAATCTGTTGATTGCAATAATCGTGCTGGTTGTTGGAAATAAATTAATAAAATGTCTGTTGAAATTTATCGGAAAAGCTAACGAGAAATCAAAATTGGAACCAATTGTAACGAAATTCCTTTCATCACTTATTAAATTTGGTCTGTATGGCGTTCTTGCCATTGTGATTATAGGAATACTTGGCATACCTGCATCATCGTTTATAGCAGTATTAAGTGCTGCCGGACTTACAATCGGTCTTGCTTTTCAGGGAAGCCTTTCAAACTTTGCCGGCGGTGTGCTGATACTTCTTTTTAAACCGTTTAAAATCGGAGATTTTGTCAAGGAAGATGTGCATGGCAATGAAGGGTTAGTTGAGGGTATTGATTTATTTTATACCAGAATGAGAACTTTTGATAATAAGATGGTTATAATTCCCAATGGTTCCCTGGCTAATACAAGCATTACCAACTATACTGCCAACAACAAACGAAGAATTGAAATCAAAGTAGGGATAAGCTACGATTCCGATATGAAAAGGGCAAAGGACATTCTTATGAATGTTATTAATTCGCAGGACGGCATCCTTAAAAACGAAGATAACAAGGTATATGTGGATGCACTTGAAGAAAGCCAGATAACGATTGGGACAATGGCATGGGTCATGACAGATGATTATTGGAAAATCAAATGGGAATTAACAGAGAAATTCAAAAATGCCCTTGATGATGCCGGTATAGAAATACCTTTCAACCAGCTTTCTGTTACAATTAATGAGAAACAGAGGAAATAAAAGTGGCGGATAAGAAAAAGAAAAAAAGAAACTTTGCTGAAATTATTCTTATAATAAGTGCGTTAGTTCTTGGATTACTGATAATACTTCTTGTTGCGGGCAACAAGAAAAAAATAATAATTGACGGTGGGTCACATCCTGAGTTTTCAGGCAATTATCCACTGCCGTCTGAGATAACGGATGGAGATAAGAGTACCTATTTTGCATATATGGAAATTCCGGATCTTATTTTTAAGAAGATGGTTAATGTATCATTTACAGATGATTGTCCTGTTACAAGAGAGGATTTAAGATATGTCAAAGTTCTCTATTGGGGGACAGACTACAAACCTCATACCGGTGAGCTTATTGTAAATAAGGCAATAGCCGAAAAGACAAGAGATGTTTTTTATGAACTTTATAAAGCGTCATATCCTATAGAGCAGATTGCCCTAATAGACGAATATGGCGGAAATGACGAAGTTTCTATGTCATATAACAATACATCATGTTTTAATGCAAGAAAAGTTGCCAAGACTGATTCATGGTCTAAGCATGCATACGGAATGGCAATAGATATTAACCCCTTGTACAACCCGTATGTGGGCGAAAATGGGACGATACTCCCTATATCGGGAGAAATATATGCTGACAGAGATAAAGTCTTTAAAATGAAAATAGACAATTCTGATTACGCATACTCTGTATTTACAAAGGCAGGTTTTACCTGGGGAGGCAGTTGGGAAAAAGTTAAGGATTACCAGCATTTTGAATTTAATAATTAGAATATAAAAAGGACTGTGTACAATCACAGTCCTTTTATATTGCCTATAGAATTATTCTTCGTTAAGAAATGCTTCACAGATCTTGATTTCTTCAAGCATTGCCGCTTTGCCGGGAGCACCTTTTGTAAGTCTTTTTTCTACACATGTTTTAAGGCTTATTGCTTCGTATATGTCATTTTCAAATACAGGACAGATTTTTTTATATTCCTCTAAAGGAAGTTCGTCAAGAGAAATATTTTTCTCGATACATAATAATACAAGCTGTCCGATAATGCCGTGGGCATCTCTGAATGGAATACCATGGTTGACAAGGTAATCAGCTGCATCAGTGGCATTTGTGAAGCCGTTTTTGGCACTTGCTTCCATAACTTCTTTGTTAAAAGTCATTGTATCAATCATTCCGGTAAACAGGAGTATACAACCCTTTGTTGTATCAATGGCATCAAAAGTCAGTTCCTTATCTTCCTGCATATCTTTGTTATATGCCAAAGGAAGTCCTTTCATAGTAGTAAGAATTGACATAAGGGCACCATATACACGGCCTGTCTTACCGCGTACAAGTTCAGCAATGTCGGGATTCTTTTTCTGTGGCATAATTGAACTTCCGGTTGAATAAGAATCGTCTAATTCAATAAATCTGTATTCATTGGAGTTCCATATAATGATTTCCTCTGAAAATCTGCTGAGGTGCATCATAATTGTGGATAAAGCACTTAAATATTCAATTATATAATCCCTGTCTGATACGGAATCCATACTGTTATTGGTTGCACCGTTAAACTTAAGAAAATCTGCGGTAAAATCCCTGTCCAAAGGATATGTGGTGCCGGCAAGTGCACCTGCACCCAGAGGGCAGTAGTTCATTCTGTCATAAATATCGTCAAGTCTTGTGCAGTCTCTTCTGAACATTTCAAAATATGCTCCGAAATGATGGGCTACAGTGACAGGCTGGGCTTTCTGAAGATGTGTAAATCCCGGCATATATGTCTCAATATTTTCTTTCATTATTCTTAAGATAACTTTAAGAAGATCCTTTAAAAGAGCATTGGTCTCTTTAACTTCATCACGGACATAAAGGCGCATGTCAAGGGCAACCTGGTCGTTACGGCTTCTTCCTGTATGAAGTTTTTTACCGGTATCGCCTATTCTTTCTATAAGAGTAGCCTCAACGAAAGAGTGGATATCTTCGTATTCAGGGCTGATTTCAAGAACACCTGTCTCTATATCTGTCTTAATCTGTTCAAGGGCATTAAGAATGGCAAACCTTTCTTCGTTAGTTACGATATTCTGTTTTGCCAACATATTAACGTGGGCAATACTGCCATCAATGTCCTGTTTGTAAAATTTCTGGTCAAAAGAAAGTGATGCATTAAAGTTATGCACTAATTGGTTAGTTTCTTTTGTGAACCGTCCGCCCCAGAGTTTCATTGTTCAGTTTCCTCGCTTTCCTGTTTTTTATCGGTCTTTTTATTTTTGCTGTTAATCTTATATATCATTGTTTCTATTGCATTTTCTTCTGTTATTTCTGTTTTGAACTTAATCCTGAAGAAAACAAGACTTCCTATAATTATAAAGCTTATTATGGAAATTACAAGACCTGCCTTATAATTTCCGGCGGTAAATTTCATTTCGATGGTATGTGTTCCGGCAGATAATTCAACAGCCAGGAATGCATCACCAACTTTTTGAGTAGAAACAGGTGTTCCGTCTACATATACTGTCCAGCTCTTATCATAAGGTATTGAAGTAAACATAAGACCGGATTTGTCTGCGGTAATTGTACCTGTGATTCTTGTATCACTATAGGACGTCACATTAAGACCACCTGCAGAAAGTTTAGTCATGGCTTCTTTGAACTTATCTTCATCCACTGCGTATACGAGAGGTCTCAGACTTCCTTTTTCTGAATCGGAAGGAGTGAGAGAAATGGTTGAACCGGCTTCTACATATCCTATGTCAAGGGTACGTCCGTGGTTTACACCTGTAAAATTATAGCTGTCACTGTTTATATAACCATAGATTGTTTCTATATTTTTGTTCTGGACATATACATATACAAACATATTTTTGTCAGGGGTAATCGTCACTTTAGTACCGTTTTCATCATAACTTATAGGTGTCATTACGTTATCAATGCCTGTTGCATGGTATATAAAATTATTCTGGACGTTAAACGGATTGGTTTCAACCGTATACAAAAGGTTCTCGTCAATGTCCCCCGGAACCATATAGGCAAGTGGAAGAGCATATTCGTTCTTGTATAAAAATTCACCATCATTACCTGAGTAATAGGTAAAAATATCATTATCAGGCATATGCTCATTAGTAAGCAGGTATTTTACATTTAAAATTGAATATATCAAAGGTGTGGCACCATTTAATGCGTAGGCATTGGTTGAGTGTTCAAGACCGAGACTTCCGTAAAATGATGTAAGTCCGGCATATGCAGTTGATGAAAAAGTGGATGTGCTGTGGAAATTATTCCATGTTGCATCATTTTTCGAACGGTAGCCTTTATATTTATGGATACGGTAGAATGATGTATCATTTTTTTCAACATCGTTAATTACAGTGCTGACTCCTTCATAATCTTTTAGATATGCTGAACGTACCGTTGTGCCGTAGCCGGTTTTTTCGGTATTCATTGTTACTTCAACAATTGCAATCGCAAAAATGGCCACAAGGAAATAACTTGTATATTGTTTCCATTTCTTGATAAAGAAGAAGAAAAGTACATATATTACAATAAAAATTCCGCTTAGATATATAGAACGGAAATCAATGTCTTTATCTCCCAGGGAATTTCCTATATACATAAGGAAAAGCAGAACACCCCACATACTTCCCGCAAGCTGTTTTTCCGAATAATCCCGGATATTTACAGCCGCTTCATAACATATTTCCAGAATCAGGAATACATATATAAAAGACTGTCGGCATGGGAGACTGTTAGGAAAATGAAAACCATGCCATATAAAATTAGGTATATTCATATTGAAAGCAGTAAGGAAGATAAAAAGTGCAATCATTTTAGTGATTTTTTCTTTCTTGCTGATTTTTTTACTCATTACAAAGAGCGGAACAAGTACAAACGAAGCAACACCGCAGTAGATATTTGGGTGATGTTCAAGTCCTAAATGTACGTCAACATTAATAAGATGACGTTTGAACATGGCAAAGAATGAAAAATATCTTGTCATAACTTTAGGAAAACTGAAATCCGATGATGCTGTATATTGTAATGCCGCCATTTCAGGCAGAAGAAGAACGGAAGCTACACCGCCTGCTAAAAGGGAATATCCTATAAAGCAGAAGATTGATTTCATGTAGTTCTTTTTATTTCCAAGGTTTTCAGAAATAATTAACACGAAAAAGTATATTACCATTGAGATACATATCATAATGGCAATGTAGTAATTTGAAAGAATGGCAAGTCCAAGAGTAATTGTGTATAAAAGTCCTTTATGTTCTTTTACAAGTCTTTCAAGACCAAGAACTATAAGTGGCAGAAGGACAACACTGTCTAACCACATAATGTTCCAGCTATATGCGGTAGTAAAGCCGCTTAATGCGTAAAAAAGACCAAAAATTGCGGCAGTAATGGATATTTTTCCTCTGTGTTTACATAAATAATATGTGAATGTAAAACTTGATAAAGCAATTTTTATCATTATTATATAGTCCATAATCTCTAAAAGATTCTTTTTAGGGAAAAGGGCGATAAACCAGTTGATAGGACTTGAAAGATAGTATCCGTAAAGTGCAAGGAAATTGCTGCCCATTCCTATGTCCCAACTGTATTGCAGGCTTCCTCCGTTTCTTATTTTGTCCCAAAGATTAGAAAAGAAAGGAGCATACTGATGATACATATCCGAACGGAGATAGACCGAGTCACCGAACGGATATATTCCTCTCATAATGTAAATAGCTAACATAATAATAAGAGGCACGATAAATGCCATAATGTATACGGCTCTGCAGTGCGTTATTTCATAGATAGCCTGTCTTGATAAATTCTTCCTTATTGCTTTTTTTTCGTCAGTCATTGTTGACCCCCTTGTTTTTAGTTTTTTTATGTTTGAAAATCAGAAATTTACTTGCAAAATAATTAAGAATAATAACAACTATGCTTGCAATAGCTTTTGAAATATACTGGTTCATATGAAAACATGTTGTAACTGCAAGAAAACCTTCTTCAAATAAGAAAGAGAGTATTCTTGCACCTGTAAATCCCGCAAACTCAGGGAAAAGTACCGCAGGGGCAAAACTTTTACTCTCAAATACAAATATTTTATTGGTAATAAATGCAAAAATTACAGCGATAATAAACGCAATTACATTAGCTATCAGTACCGGAACTTTGAACCTGCTGTTAAAAATCCAGAATATAAAATAATTAACAACAGTAGTAAGGATACCGAATATGAGATATACTATGGTTTCTTTATTAACAAACTTTTTAATTAATGTTTTCATCGCCAGGGTCCTTTTTGCTTTCAATGTTGGTCTCTTTTGTTATAAATATAGGCCGTTTCTTAATTTCAACAAATATCCTTGCAATGTATTCACCTAACACACCTATTGAAAGTTCGATGATTCCTCCGATAAACAAAAGAACAATCATGGTAGAGGCATATCCCGGCAGATCAATTCCCATTGTAAGTGTCTTAATAAGTATATATAATGCATAAACAATAGCAATACCGGATATAATAAAGCCCATTATTGCAAGAAATTTCAGGGGTTTAACCGAAAAAGAAAAAATCCCGTCCATTGCGTATCTTGTAAGTCCCTTAAAACTCCATTTGCTTGTGCCTAATGTACGTTCAACATTTTCGTAAGGAATCCATTCTGTATCAAATCCAACCCAGCAGAATAAACCTTTCGAGAAACGCTGGACCTCTTTCATGCTTACAATGGAATCAACCATCTTGCGGCACATGATACGGTAATCAACGGCTCCGTAAGGCATATTGCTGTCAGTCAGTTTATTGTTAAATTTATAAAAACGCTGGGAGAAAAAACTTCGTATTTTTTTTTCACCTTTTCT
>ENA-OPCC01000389-OPCC01000389.1-human-gut-metagenome-genome-assembly--contig:-NODE-389-length-23385-cov-4.196142_pt1 | contig 23385 bp, 26 predicted proteins | sample MGYA00241558_ERZ501467 | MGnify/ENA primary metagenome ERZ501467 (study PRJEB25962, sample SAMEA2042620) | human gut metagenome | biome: human gut; feature: human-associated habitat; material: faeces...
GCCGCTGGCTTTCCGCTTCAAATAGTTCTGATGGAGCCTGTCCTTGCGTTCTTCTTTTTTCTGCAGTTCTTCCTGTTCCTCCGGGGTTAAAGGAACCGGCTGTAAGGATGGTGGGATATAGCGTCCTAAAAAATTGAAGTAGATTTCAATTTCCTGCGTGGTGTCCTGGCTGCCTTTTCGGGCGCGTTCGTGGACAAGGATTTTCTCTACAAACTCGTTGAGCATGGTGTTTGTCAGAGTGTCAAAATTCTCATACTTATCAATTAGGGCTATAAATTTCTCTGCGGATTTCTGGCTCCGCTCATAGCCGGTAACAGCCTTTTCCAGCTCTGCAATTTCAATCTCAAGTGCATCCTGCTCTTTGGCATACTGTGCGTCCAGGGCCTCATACCGGGCGTCCGGCAGCTTACCCAGGGCGTTGTCCTCATAGATTTTGCAGATCAGCTTTTCCAGTTCCCCGGCCCGCTTTTGGGCGGCGGCCAGCCGTTTCCGCTTCTTGGATATGTCGGCGGTCTGCTGGGCGGCCTGCGTTTCCTGGACGGTGCGGATAAACTCGGCCCGGTCATTCTTGGAATACTCCGCGATGGCCCGGAGCATATCGGTTATCAGGGTCAGGACGGCCTCAGCCCGGATGCGATGCTGTGTGCCACAGAGCGTCCCGCATGGGACTTTGGTGTAATGGCTGCAAGTAAACTGCGGGTCGCGCTTGCCGTTATAGGTGCGATGGACATACATCTTGCCGCCGCAGTCGGCACAGTACATCAGGCCGGTCAGAGGGTGGGCCTCGCCCCAGCCGTCCGGGTAACGCCTGACATTTGCCCGGATACGCTGCACATTGTCAAAGGTTTCCTGGTCGATGATTGCCTCATGGGTATTTTCAAAAATCGTCCACTCGCTTTCATCGACATAATGGCTTTTCTTATCCTTGAAGTGCTTGCGGGTCTTGAAATTCACCGTATGCCCTAAGTATTCGCGTTTCTTCAAAACCTGCACGACAGCCGACGATCCCCAGCCGTAAATATCCTTGACCGTCTTATTCTTGTTCACACCCTCGCCGTACCGGGCAAGGTGAACAGAGGGGATTTCTACTTTCTGCTGTTTCAAAAGCTGGGAGATTTGATAGGGACCGAAGCCCTCCATTGTCCACCGAAAAATCTGTCTTACCACGGCGGCGGCCTCCTCGTCCACAATCCAGTTTTCCCTTTTCTCGTCCCACAAATAACCGTAAATGACAGTGCCGGTCAGGTGCTTTCCGCTCATGCCCTTTGCCTTGAACACGGATTTGATTTTCTTGCTGGTGTCTCTTGCATAATATTCATTCATGATGTTGCGGAACGGGGTAAAATCGTCGTCGCCGTTGATACTGTCCACGCCGTCGTTAATGGCAATCAGGCGCACGCCCTTGATTCTCAAAATCTCCATGATCTGGCCGACTTTGAGATAATCGCGCCCCAGCCTACTCATGTCCTTGATGATGATTGCCTCCACCCGGCCAGCCTCGACTTCCTCCATCATGGCGGTAAATCCGGGACGGTCGAAGCGGGTGCCGGAAATTCCGTCGTCCGTGAAGTGGGTAGGGTTTGGAAATCCGTTCCGTCTGGCGTAGTCCTCCAACATCTGCTTCTGGTTGGAAATGGAGTTGGATTCCCCGTTTAATTCATCGTCGCGGCTAAGTCTCTCGTATAGAGGTGTTATTTTGTTTTTCAGCATAGCGTTATCCTCCTTGCGTGAAAAATGCTCTAAGTGTTTCCTTCACTAATCAGGAGAAAAAATCATGATTAGGAAGTCACTTAGAGCATATAACACCCGCCGCCAGCTTGTATTTGCGGTATTGCTTGACCGCAAAGTGGTCAGGATCGCGGGCTTCCAGCTCATCGAACATGACATCCACTGGGTTCTTGAAGGTCTCATCGTCCTCTCTGGCTTCCGAGGCATTGATCATTTCGAGCAGAGTAGTAAAGTTTTTCTCGTGGTCGGGTGCCTCGTACCAGATGTAGCCGATGAGAGCTGTGTAGTAGAGCTTTTCCGCCTTGACCCAGAAATCTTCGCCGGACTTATCGCCGTCTCCCTTCGTATTGACGATGATCGTATTGACCAGCTTGAGGATGTCCTTCTCGCTGCGGATGTAGCTGAACGGGTTGTAGTGCATGGATTTCCGGAAATTGATGGTGTTCAGCGACTTGATGACGTAGCCGCCCTTTTCAAGCATTTTGCCGCATTCCACCAGCACGGTTCCTTTCGGGACTGTTCTGTCAAGACAGAAGAAAGAAAAGTCACAACGAATTTACAATTAAAAATTCGCCGTTTTCACATCATCACGCATCAGTCGCTTCATCTTGTCCTCCAGAGTGTCATGGCTCGTTTTGCTGAAATGAACGCCGATGACATAGGTGGTGTTGCCCATCCTCATATTGAATGTTCCTGCCGGAGTTGCCTTGGGTGTCTTTGCGGTGCTTGTGTTCTGGTTCATGCGATACCTCCTTGAAATGCAAAAAGCCAGACAAGGTGTGTGTTGACAACGAAGTCCGACAACGGGCTTCAAAAAACCTGCAAAACACCTTATCTGGCTCTTTATACTATTATTTATTCCTTTTTGATTTTCTCCGTTGCTTTCGTTGTCAGAGAGAAGAAAGACAATTCAAGAAACGGATAATGAGGGTTTTGCCCGACAACGGGCTTGACAACGGGATGACAACCAGCCCGACAACGAGGGGCGATTTTTCAGAATGGTAGCCCCATCTGACTGAGTTCTTCTTCGGTCAGTTCACGAAAACCGTCCAAAGAATTTGAGCCGGTTGCCGATAGCCCGTTGTCAGGCGGTAGGATTCCTTCCCATCCTCGCTGTCTGCCATACTTGGCAAAGTAACGGGGATTGGAGAACGGTGTCCATCCGTCAATGCTGCTGTTCATAATGTCGTTTATCTCTCGGATTTCCCATTGCTTCGGCTCATCAAAGGGGTGGTTGAGAGCTTCGGCATATATCAGCTTGGAGCAGACCTGTGTGCCGTTGTAGTTATCAAGGAAAGACTGTATCAGTCCTGCCTTGGTGTCCTCCGGCATGAATTGCTTTTGCATTTCCCGCAATTCCTTTTCCATAGCCTTTGATAGTGTCAGCTTCAATGGGAAGTTGTGATAGATGAACATAGCTTCTGCCCACATCTTGTCGATGTAGTCCCTCGATGCAGCTTCATCTTCCAGAATGTGAATCTCAGCTCGTTCGGGGTGTACCATGATGGGCATAAATCTTCGGTTGCCGCTTCGGTCAAGCGGTAGGAAGTCCAGAGTGTTGGAGCTGCCGCCAAACACGCATTGTCGGAGCCTGTCTGCCGGATGGGTCTCATACGGTACTTTATAGGTCTCTTTCGGTCTGCTGATAAAGGACTTGATTTCCTCAATGCTCTTGGCGTTGGCTGTGGCAATCATTTCCGACATTTCGATTATCCAATGTCCCTGCATCTTACGGAAAACATTCTCATCGTCAATCTTGCGGAGGTCATCGGAAAACCATTCGTCCCTAACTGCCAGCAGTCGGAAGAAAGTGGACTTGCCTGCACCTTGCCCACCAACGAGACAAAGCATCACTTCAAACTTACAGCCCGGTTTGAATACTCGATGAATTGCTCCCAACATGAACAGTCGCAGACATTCATAGACATACTCGCTGTCATCTGCACCGAGGTATCGGGTCAGAGCTTTGCGGATGCGCTCTGTGCCGTCCCATTCCAGACTGTTCAGATAGTCTTGGATGGGGTGGTACTTATTGTTGTCAGCAACGATGGAGATTGCCTTTTGGATTTTCTTCTCGCTGGTCAGAGAATAGTTATCTTCCAGATAGAGCATAAGGTAATTCAAATCTGTGTCCGTCAGCGTTGCGGTCTGCTTTTTCCACCATAGCCCTTTTACAATGTCCACTCGTTCGGTCAGAAGATTGTAGCTGATAGCTCCTTGCAGAAGTGGGTCTTGCATAAAGACGGTCAGACAATTTCGGATGCTGTTCTTGATTGCTCCGTTATCGGTCAAGTCCAGACTTCCTCGGACTTCTGCTATGGCTTGGCTCAGTTCTTCTTTCTGCAAATCGCTGTTCAAGTTTCGTCACCTCGTTTCTTTGCTCCGCTACAAGAGCCTGTCTTTCTTCCAGAGACCCATCAATCAGAATATCAAGGAGATATTCGATGTAGCTCATTCTTTGCAGGGCTTCCACAAACAGCGGATGCCATTCGTCATCCGGCGTTTGCGGTGCGTGTTGGGTCTCCCATTTTCGCAGAAGATGAAAATAATCGGTAAGCACTCGGTAGGTGTGTGCTTCCTCTTTTTGATAAAGCTGCTCGGCAGTAGGCTCACGGATTTTCGGCTTGACTGTCGGCTTGTGTTTGCTGTCATAGGCAATACCGAAGTCATCAGCCAGTTTCATAGCTGCTTCCTTGCTCGGCAGTCCGAACAGACGGGAAACAAAATCAACTGCATCTCCGTCAGCTTGACAGGCAAAGCAATGAAAACGCTTATCGACTTTCATGCTTGGGTTCTTGTCATTGTGAAACGGGCAGACTGCCATGCCGTGACGGTTGACCTTGATACCGTACATCTCAGCCGCCTGTCGGGTGGTAACATTGGGTTTTACTGCTTCAAATACATTCATTGCATCATCCTTTCTGGGAAATGAAAAAAGGCACTCGACATTTCACAATGAAAATGGCAAGTGCCTGTTAGAGTTCCATATTCTGTTTTCTCTGGGGCTTCTGTTCCTGCTTGGTCTGCTTTTCGGAATTGTCAGCCAGTCGCTCGTGGATGGATTGCTTCTGCGGAGCTTCCTTGCTTTCTTCCGTGCCGGGCGTTGCCTTGCGTACCCAATAGCGAATATCTTTGAGCCTTTGCAAGTCTGCCTGGACTGCTTCAAGGGGAACACGAAGCTCTGTGATTTCCTCCATCAGCTTGGCACTCTCTTTTTTGAGTTCCTTTGCTGTGGTGGTCTTTGCTTCGGGGTGCTTACTCAGAACAGCCCTTGCTCGTTCAAACTTGGCAACTTCGGGATGCTCCTGTTTGAATTTCTCCTTGGATTTCTTGAAGTGGATTTTCTGATACTGCTCGTAAATCGGCTTGCACTCCTTGTAGGTTTCAAGGCTCAACAGGATGGTGTCAATCGTCTTTACTCGCTTTTCTTTGGTTCGCATTTGTCCACGGAGATCAGCGGCTTCCTTGCCGGAGTTCTCAATGTGGGCTTCCAAATCATCCACGGTATGAAGTCCTTGGCGTTTCAGATAGCCGATGGCTTCCGTCACTTTTTTCAAATCCTGCGAAGCTGCCTTGCTTCGTCCGTGGGGTGTCCAGTCCTTTCGTTCATCCTTGCGGATGTCCAGATACTTCATCAGCAGAGCCGGAAGCATACTGGCTTCGTATGCAGCTTGCTCCGCAGCCAGTTCCTTGCGGCACTCGTTCAGCTCCACAAGCCATTCACGGAGATTAGTGATAATCTTCTTGATGGACTGCATGATGCTGTTGGTCTTTCGGATTTCTCGGTTGAGATTTCCGATGTCTGTTTGAATACCTCGGCGTTCCATTGCAGTGACGGCAGGACCCATGTGAACAGTTGGTATCTGGTCAATGCCCTGTGCTTCATAGGAACGGAGGTCAACACGCTCCGGTCTGCCGTTGGCTTCCAGATATTTGTTCTGAAAGTCCTGCCAGCCCATACGCCATACCATTCCGTACTTGCGTTCATTCCAGTCCACGGTGTTTTCCTTGTGGCTTTTCCAGTTGCCGGAGGGAAGCCGGATGCGTTCTCCATTCTCGTCAAGGTCGTAAACCTTTCGGGCTTTCGGTAGCCATTTACCGTGTTCGTCCATCGCTCGCATTGTTACCAAAACATGAGCGTGGGGATTATGACCGGGAGGGTCTGGGTCGTGAACGGCAATGTCTGCAATCATTCCCTTGGATACAAAAAACTCGTCGCAGTATTCCTTGACGAGCTTCACATATTGGTCGGGTGGTATCTCTCTTGGAATGATAAGATGAAATCTTCGGGCAAGCTGTGAGTTCCATTGGTTTTCAATTTTCTCAACAGCGTTCCAGAGAGTGTTACGGTCTGCGTACTCTCTTGGAGCATTAGGAGGAAGCATAATTTCTATATGCGTGATACCTTCCTTTGCATCGTAGCTTTTTGTTTCCCTGTCGTACTGGCTGTATAGCTTCTCGCCGCTTTGGTATGCGGCGGCAGCAACAGCAGATTGTCCCTCGCTTCGTTGGACAACCGCAATATCAAAATGCGGACAAGGCATAGGCATGACCTCCTTTCTTGGTCGGGATAGTTGTGGGTGGACAAAAGAAAAACTTGCTGTCTGTGAATGATTGCTCTGCAATCGTTCATAGGCGGCAAGTCCACAATGGGGTAGCTGACAAAGTCAGCGCAGGGGAAGTGTAGCTTCCCCTGTAATGATTTGGAGTTGGCAGTAGCAACGGAAAAGCATTGGCTTCCTGCAAGGAGCTTTCGGCAGAACGCAACACATCGTCTCAGACGGTGTATAGTTGCGCCCTTACTCCGTAAGGGTCATTCTCGCTTCGCTCTCCGTTGCCAGTTTTTCCAATACCGGCTTCATTGCAGGCTGATGAAAAGCAATCTTTAGGACTGCCATCACTTCATCGTCCGTCAACACTTCTGGGTTCGGCAGGAAGCTCTCCAACATACCGGCTCTCGTACAAAGACGGTGCGTTCTTGCGTTGCGTGTCAGCTTGGTAAGCTGATGACGCAGCATCTTTTCCTTTTGTTTGGCTTTCTTCAATTCCTCCTCGGCTTCTTCCTTGGCGGCGTAAAGCTCCGGCAAGGTCTGCGGTTTCTTTTTTCTGCCCATCGGCTGTTCCTCCTTTCGCAAAATGAGCAAAACAAAAGCGACCAACTTTTTACGGTTGATCGCCTTTGGCTTGGTCATTTATTCAATTAGTTTTCGCCGGAGTAATATGCACAGTCTCCCGGCAATTTAATGTTCGGAATCCAGATTTGTGTTCCATCCCATCCCTTGTCTCTGTTGCCAGTGATTTTATACATAGTCAACACAAGGTCATCGGGGTGTTCATCGCCCAATCTACGGTCGGTAGGCGACAGCAAAGTGCCAGTTCCTTTTCCTATATCTCTGTTCCTGCGGACAATCAGTTTGCCTTGAGCTGCCGGGTCAGTTGCAAGGAGCGTATTGATAAATCCAATGAACGCTTTTACATTCCAGTCATCAACTTCGGATTCGAGCTGCTCCATAACTTTTATCATCAGTTTTAGGCTAACAGAATATACATCATCTTCAAAAGGTTGGAGAAGTGTGTCAATCGCAGACACATCTTTGTTCATAGGATAGAACGGGAAATAGTTTACACCACCGGAGTAAATCCCTACCGCTTTCTTATCCAGAACATTTTTTCTTGTGGGTTTCAATCCCGTAGGATAGAAAATCTTGATATTGCATCCGTTGGTCGAGTTCTCTATCTGCTTGATTATGCTGTTGTTTGTTCGGTTAATATCAGAGAACAACTTGAACAGTTTCGGTGGCATAAACACTCGCATCAAGTCTGGATCTCGGTCATAGCCAAACATTCTTGCGTGTTGCCACATTGTATCAGCTTGCGGATTTTTTGCAACTCGACAATAATATATGGTTTGAAGCTGTGGGAAAGTAACGCCACGCCCTAAGCTATTTCCGCCAACAATTACATTGATTCCTGTTTCGTATTTTGTGTTTTCATCGTAAGACACAATGGAGTTCAACATCAAAATTCCGATTCTATCGGTTTCAAGCTGTTCTGCAATGTAATCGTAGATTTGGTCGAACGGCAGAATGTCACTCTTGGTTTCTTTCAAAGTTTCATATACTCGTTCAAACGCTTCTCTTGTTTCTGGTTCATCGTGAGAATGAGAAATTTCATTCAAGTAGTTTCCTATCTTATTTGCAAAGCAGGAGTGCTGACTTGTTTTTACGCTTGGGTGAATTAAGAAATTGCTGACCGTTCCTCCACTCAACATAATGTGACCAGATGTGATTAGGTGCATCACCAAAGCTGTTTTCAGCCCGTTCTCTGGAAACTCATCATCGTTGAGAAGTTCGTCTGCTTCATCGTTATCAGTAAAGATAACTTGCTTCGGCGGCTCTGGAGGGAAGAAGAAATTTCCGCCCATATAGCCCTTGCCGGGTTTGAAGTAGTATATGAAATAGGGTTTCCAACCACTCTTTGCCGTTTGAAGCAGTATAGATTGCGGAGTTCCTGTTACCTCCATATAGATGCTACTGGAAGTAGTTTTCTTTATTGCTTCCAGATTTTTATTGATGGTGCTTTGCTTGTTTTTATTGACCTGCGTATTCAAACTTGCAGCATCCGCCTCATCATCGACAATGAATAAGGGGTTGCCAGCACAGAAGTTTGTAGATGCAAAATTGTTTTTCCATCTTCTCAGAACCGATGAGTTCTTCTTCAAAATAATAACCGCAGGCTTACGCAAATTATTATCAACGAATTTCAAATAATCATTTTCATCGCAGACACAGAAATCGCAAAGGTCTCTTTGGGCTCGCTGATATGTCTGCTGTTGCAACAAAACATTGTCTGTTGTCAGTAATACGAAATTCATAAAACTCTCATCAGCAGCGGCGCACATAAGACCAAACATATGGCTTGTTTTACCACTCTGAACATCACCCACCAACAAACTTACAACATGGTCAGTAAAAGAGAAATTGGAAATATACTGAGGAACAACATCAGTAACGGTTTTATTTATGGCGTCTGCAAGAGCCGGATTTCCACGGCTTCTTATTCTCTCTAAATATGATTGTAAGTAGCTCATCTCTTCACCCCAAAATCTAAGAACCAGTCATCAGAATCCTTTATCTTGGTCATTGTGATTGTGTTGCGACCATAAGCTCTCAATGTCTCATCAGTAATCACATCACCGACAGTAAGGACACCTTCGTTTTCAAGGCGACCTTTAATCCATTTTCCGAGGATTGTCAAATCGCCACTGGAACGGAGGTTTTTATTCCACAGATTTACTTCTCCTCCATTGACTTTGCACAGGAAGGAAAAACCATCATCAGTAAACACTCTGAACTCTGTATCAGGTTGGTCGCTTGGTGTTCCTTTCGGATAACCGTTGCTTCGTCTCATTGCAATAGGTGCAATCAGTTCCACCTCGTACCAATGGCGTGGTCTTACGAGGTGTGTACTCATATTCTCACGACCTTTTCCGTGATAGCAGTTTAGATTGCTTTTGGGTTCGGTCTTTGCTGGAATATCAAATCTGACATCTGAGAGTTGTGTAATAACCTCTGCAAGTCTTGTTGGAGATAGTTTATCAACAGATTCATGTCCGTCTAAAACGGGGTTTGTTGCATTGAATGTATCTATCTCTAACTCGGCAATATTACGAGAAGCGTTTCTGCTAAGCGTATCAATGAAGTCTTTCATTTGACTTGCGTGAGGGTTCTGATCTATTAGGAAAGAACTTTCATACACTCTTGTTCCGCCATCAACAATACTGCTAAGATTGTTTGAGCCGATAATGCCTGCAAAGGGACCGGTCTCTGTGCTATACGAATATAACTTTCCGTGATACTTGAAAGCGTTAACCAGTCTTACTTCGCCTAAATGATTTCCCGTTAAGAAGTCGTTCAAAACCATAGCTGCCTTGTACTGCACTTTTGTGAAATGCTCAAAGTAGTGCATACCGACAATCAAATTTAACTCGTGGATATTGTTGTTTAGCTCGACAACTCTTTTTAACTCCATAAGAGAATCCGAAGAAACATACCCGACAGCAATATCAAGTTTGGATGTTTGCGGAATCAGACCGTAAAACGCATCTGCAAAGGTTTTGTTCTGTGTCCTTATTGGAGGATAATTGGAAAATAAAAATTCCATAGCGACCTCCTTAGTACATTTGAGAAGTTACATATTCCAGTCGCTGTTTGACTGTCATTGCCTTCATCTTCTCATATTCTGGCATCAAGTCAATGGGTTCATATTCGCCGGTAAACAGGGGCAGCAAGCGTCTTGCAACAGCTTGTACGCCCACGGGAGGAACTGCGTTTCCTATTTGTCTGCGTACCTCAGTTACGCTACCTTCAAAAATGAAATCATCGGGGAACGATTGCAGTCTTGCTCGCTCACGATTGGTAAGGGGACGAGGTTCGGGATAGTGATAACCCCATGTGCCACCACCGCCAGCGGCAATGATAGTCTTAGCCGGTTCATCTCGCTTGATTCTGCGATAAACATGGCTAATCATACCTTTAACATACAGAGGATTGTCCTTCGGGATGTCCGTGAAATTGCCACCTTCGGGAATCAATTCAAGAACCTTTCTGGTCTTTTCTTTAATGTTGATGTGTTCATTATTAGTAGGAACCTTTTCAACGCCCTCCAGCGCTTCTCCTGCTGTTACATAAGGCAAAGCTGCATTCGGACCGTGAGAAGGCTTCGGATGGATAAAATCAAAGCCAGTATCAATTCTTACGCCAACAAAAAGAACTCGTTCTCTGAACTGAGGAACTCCGTACTCGGCAAAGTTGTAAAGATGGGGCTTCACAACATAACCGGGGGCAATACTCTCAAAGTCCTTGATGATAGTGTCAATGGCTTTACCACCATTAGCAGTAATCAAGCCTTTTACATTCTCAGCGACAAATGCTTTAGGTTTTTTTGCATCAACGAACTCTGCAAAATGTCTGAACAGTCCTCCTCGTGTTCCGTTGAGACCAGGCTGTTTCCAAATGATAGAAAAGTCCTGGCAAGGAAAACCACCCAACACAATATCGCAGTTGGGAATGGTAGTGTCGGTGTAGGGGTCAATTTGCGTGATGTCCTTGTAATGAATAACATCACCAAAATTGGCCGCAAAAGACTTGCACGCCCACTCAGCAAAATCGTTTGCCCATACTGTTTCATATCCCTCGGTGTGAAATCCGTAGTCTAATCCTCCGCAGCCGGAAAAAATGGAAACGATTTTGGGGGCATTCTTCGGATTTGTAGTTGCCATTTGTTTTTACTCCTTTGTTATTGAATATCTTTCTTAGTAAACTCAATCACTTCGCCAACTTCGCAATCCAAAGCGGTACAAATCTTGTCTAAGACTTCAGTGGAAACATATTCGTTCTTACCTAACTTGGCAAGCGTTCCTGTGCTGATGCCAGACATTTCTCTGAGCGTTGTTTTGTTGATGTTGCGGTCAATTAACAGTTTCCAAAGTCTTGCATAATTTGCAGCCATTTCATAACCTCCTATTGAGTCTATCTTATATTATATCACAACTTTTCGCAAATTGCAATATTAAATGCTGCGGCTCGAATATAAAATTTGCGCCGCAACATCATATAATGGATGCAAACTATGTACTTGCGGTCAGATCATCGGGTGCAAGCCCGACTTTCTGACCGCAGTTGCTATCTTACTTAATGGCTCGTCTGGAACGGAGCTTCTGTTCTCTCAAACGGTCTTTCATACTCTTGTGGTAGTCTCGGACGGAAAGCTCAACAGGAACAGGGGCATCGTCCGGCAGATACTTATGGTGGGGTACTCGCTCAACCTCCAATCTCATATTGTAGAAGAAGTTGCGATACCCGTCATCGGTGGCTTCCTCGTTCAGCTTGATTGCAAGAGTGAAGAAGTCTTTCTTGGCAGTAGGGTCAACTGCCAGAGCTGCGGCGTGGCGAAGTCTTTCAACGGTCAAGCCACGGTTCGGGCATCCGAAAGCGAACAGGATTTTCTTTTCATTCATACTCATCATCATAGTTTTGTCCTCCTTAGTGTTTGGGTGTTTTGTTCTGAAAGCCATTCTGTTTGGCATACTCGCTTGCTTTTCGCCTGCGTTCCTCGGTGTAGGGTGCTGTCAGACGGATGGAGAAACGCCGCTTGTCAATCTCAAAGGATTTACAGCCGATGTCCACATCGTCCTCGGTTATTCGGCAGATGTCGGGGTGCTGTTCGGCAAAAGCGGTCAAGCGGTTCTTCAGGTCTGTGTTGTGGGTGCGGATATTTACGGTCTTTGAGCTTTCGTCAAAGGAAATATCCGTGGTCTTTTCAACCTTAGTCAGTCCAGTTCTCAAAATTGCTCCTTTCTGCCCGACTGTAACGAAGTAGGGCTTTTTTCGGGTCTTTTTCTCGGCTCATAAGCTGTAAAAACCAGCGATTTTCAAATAGAAAATGCTCCGGCGATACATTCCTCGTCCAGAGCATTTCTATCGGCTATTTTCGATTTTTTACGGCTCTTGACCGTCAAGGTCGTAGGTGCTGATTTCAGCCAGTTTCATGGTCAACTCGGCATCGTAATAGCCCTCCATTTCATGTCGGAGAGTGCGGAAAAAGCACTGATACCAATGCTCGGTGCCGTCCACGGACAGCTTGACTGCCAGATTGAAAAGCAGCTTCTTGGTCTCATAGTCGGGAGCAAGGGCGGCAATCAGATGCAGACGGTCAACGGTTGCGTGGTAGTTGGGGCATCCGAAAGAGTACAGGGCTTTCTTCTCAAAAATGGTCATCTTCATAGTGTTGTTCCTCCTTGATTTTGATAAATGAAAAGCGACAGGGACTTCACAAGGAAATTCCTGTCGCTTTGTTGACGGTATGAAATTGTTGGATTAGGACTTGATGAAATCTCGCAGTCCGTAATTGATAACGGCTACTCTTGTGACTATCCATTCTCCGATGTGGGGGACGATGTAGACGGCGAAGCTGACAAGCAGCATCTTCAAGCAATCAGATCCGTCTTGCAGTCCAAAGCAGAAGCTCAGTACCACTACGGTAAAGATGATGCCTGCCAGGATGTAGAAGAAGATAGCGGAGAAGCTGATGATAAACAGTCCCACCCATTGAATAAGGGTCACGCCCATCATAAGAGGGAGTGCCACGATTTTTAACAACAGCTTCATGCTCACGACCTCCTTACTTGTAGCGTTTCAGCATTTCCATGACCTCGATGACGAGCTGGACACCAACGGCAAGCCCATACCCGAAATTGGCTTCGGCTTCCTTGAGCTGCATAGACATTAGCTCCGTATGAAGTTCATCGACTTTCATGTAGTCGGCTTCGGGAATAGTCTTTTCAAGCTGTGTCAGAAGCTCCGACACATGGTTGCTGAGCCGGACATACTCTTGGTCATGTCGTGGGACAACATTTTCGCCGGGGTAAATCTCCCCACTGAACAGTCTTTCAATAATCATCTGTTTCACCTCCTTAGTCTGCGTAAATCAGTTCGCCCTTGATGGCTTCTTCTGCCTGTGCAACGCAAGCGTTCATCTGGCGTACCCATTCGATTTGGTTTTCCGCTTTCAGTTGCTCCGTCACGCCGTAATACTTCATGAGCTGCGGCAGGATCACATCCATACGCTTCTTGGCAGTAGCTTCGATTTCCGCACAATGCTCATAGAGCGTTTCGGTCAGCACCATATCGGTGAAAGTAATGGGGTGTGCCAGTCGCAGATACTCTCTACGCATCCGTCCCCACTTGCCGAGACGGATATTCGGGTTCTTCAGCTTGATGTCGGGGATGTAGTAATCGCCGGATTTGATGAAATTCAGTTCCATAGTGACCTCCTTGGTGGGTTCGTTGATGATTTCGATTCTCTCATATAATCCAGAGTCATCATCCAGAAACAAGGCTCTGTGATGCTCTGCATCGGCAAGGGAGGGATAGTAGTATTCTTCATCCGGCTTGCCGTCCTTACGGACAAATCTGACTATCCAAAGTTCATTCATGCGGGTATATCCTCCTGTTCTTTCTTCTTGTGGTAATCATCCCTGCGTTTGGCAAGGTGGGCTTCATATCTGGCGATTGCATCGGGGTTTCCGGCTTCTGCATCGGCTTTCAATTTCTGATAGCTCCTAACAGTAGCTTCGCTCTGATACTTTCGCATTTCAGCCAGTTTCTCAGCGGCTTCGGGGTCGGTCTTTGCAAGCTCCACAAGGGCTTCACGCTCTGCCTTACGCTTGGCTGTCCTTGTTCGGGTATATTCAGCCTTGCGTTCTGCCATCATAGCGGCATATTCGGGGTCAGATGCCATGCGTTCTTCCTCACGCTCTTTTTTGCGCTGTCTGGCTTCGGCTTCCTTGGCTTTCAGAGCTTCAAACTCTTTGGCGGCTTCGGGGTCGGTCTTGGCTCTTTCTCTTAGCTCGGCTCGTGTCTCCTTTCTCTTTTTCTCCTGTCGCTCGATACGCTTACGCTCGGCTTCAAGGAGCTTTTCTTGTTTGATACGCTCTTTCTCGTCCATCTGCCGGATGTACTCCGGGTCGGCTTCTCTGGCTTCCTTGATTTTCTGCTGTCTGCGACGGTTGCGTTCACGCTGCAGGGCGAGCTTTCTTTCACGCTCTGCAATCGCTTCGGGGTCTCCGGCTTCGACAGCTTTCATCAGTTCAGCCTTTTTCTGCTTCTGGACTTCGTAGGAGCGTTTGGCTTTTTCGTCTTTCTTGCGTTGCTGTTCGGCTTCGATGGCGGCAATGCGTTCTTCCTCGGTTATGGTCTCCGCAGGGGGATAGAATTGCCCGATGAAGTTAAAGTGAATATCAAGGACTTGCTGACGGTAAACGGTTCGTCCGCCTGTGGCTTCGTGAACCTCAATCCTGTCAATGAACGCATAGAGCATGGTGTCGGTCAGTTCGGTGCAGTCCTTGTATTTCTTGACAAGGGCGATAAATCGTCCCGTCTCGGCTTCCTTGACTTCATCGTACTGGATTTGGCTTTTCAGTTCCTCGACACGCCTTTCAAGGAGGATTTGTTCCTCGTCATACTGCTGTATCATCCTCTGAGCCTGTCGCTCTGGCAGAGTGCCTTTTACAGAGCTTTCATAGAGGTTCTGTATCAGCTTATCAAGCTCTGCCATTCGCTTTACAGCCTGTTCAAGCTCCTGCTGTCCGACATCCGTATGCTTGGCTTTGTTATCGTCCCAGACCGTTTTGAGTTGGGCAATAAACTCGGCTTCGTTTTCAAGGACATACTTGCTGACTGCTTGGATGGAGTGCAGGATAGCGGCTTCCAGTACCGATGCCTTTACAAAGTGAGATACGCACTCGTTGCCTTTACTGCGGTAATTGCCGCATTGAAAAGCGGAATCCGAATCGTAGTGCTTTTCTCTGTGTCCTGCATCGGGGCTGATGAAGCCCATTCTTGAACCGCAGTCGGCACAATACACCAGACCGGAAAGACGGTGGGAGTATGTTCCGTTGGCGGCTCTTGGCTTTTTCTTGGAACGCATCTTCTGAGCAATATCCCAAGTGTCTTGGTCAATGATGGCTTCGTGTGTGTCGGGGAATATCATCAGCTCGTCAGCGGTGGCAGGTCTGCGTTGCTTCGTTTTGAAGTTCTCGCAGATGGATTTGCCCAACACGGTATGACCGAGATATTCCTGCCTGTCAAGGATATAGCCTACGGTGGTTGCACTCCATCGGTATGGATCTGCGACCTCCTTGTGTCGGCAGTTCTCCGGCGAGTTCTTGGCAGCATAGGCAGACGGTATCAGTATCTTTTCCGCTGTCAGCATTTCGGCAATGGTGGTAGTTCCGATGCCTTGGCAAGCCAGACGGAATATCTTTCTGACAACCTCTGCGGCAGGCTCGTCAATGATTAGCTGCTGCTTATCATCCTTGCTTCGCTTGTAGCCATAAGGGATAGAGCCGCTACATCTCATGCCTTTCTGCATCCTGGACTTGAATACAGCCTTGATTTTGTTGCTTGTATCTTTGGCATACCACTCGTTCATGATGTTCAAGAACGGGGTAAGGTCATTTTCGGTAGGATTGGCACTATCAACGCTGTTGTTGATAGCGATAAAACGCACTCCCTTTTTCGGGAACACGATTTCGGTGTAGTATCCGACTTGCAGATAATTACGACCAAAACGGGATAGGTCTTTTACCACAAGGGTCTCTACATGACCTGCTTCGATTTCTTCAAGCAGGGCGGCAAATCCGGGACGGTTGAAGTTCGTGCCGGAGTAGCCATCGTCAGAAAAGTGCCTTATATTGCGTAGCCCTTTCTGTCGGGCATATTCTTCCAAGTACATTTTCTGATTCTGTATGGAGTTCGACTCGCCAGCCTGTTCATCGTCTCTGGATAATCGCTCGTATAGAGCTGTGATTTTGATTTCTTCTTTCTTTGCCACGGTTTTGCCTCCCTTCTGTATGTAATTAGCGTTGATAAAACGCTACCTTTTTCTATCTTGGTATATTGTAACCTTTTGGGTCGGTTACAACATAGCTGCTGTGCATTTGCATTAAGTTGGGCTTTACAAAAAACCTCGTCTTGCCGCTGCCGGAGCCGCCGATCACAAGCACGTTTTTGTTTCGTGCATACTTCGGGTGCTTCGGGCGGCTGCTCATCATCAGCCTTTCGGTCTGCGTCAGCAGCACGTTATTTTCAAACATGGGGTCGATATATGGCTTTATATCCTCGGCATTGCCCCAACGTGCAGAGCCGTACTCCATGCCCTTACGGTATTTCTTTGCGTTCTTGCCTTTCACATAGACCGCAAGCCGGATAACGACAGCCCCGACAATGCCGATAAGCAAATCCATAGGGGCAAAACTCGGCAGGGCATTTGAAAAGGCGGCAGAAAAGCCACTGCCAATGGAAAGCAGCTTGCCGGAGAGGTCAGCCCCCGGCGAGAGCCGCACCGCCTGTCCGACTTTATCAAAGAGATACACAAAGAGCAGATAGGGGGCGTTTAGGATAAGCAGCTTCTTGATATTCGGCTTCATAGCGATACCTCCCTGTCCTTGTGTTTTGTCTTTTGACGGTTCGCGTTAAGCTGCTTTGCTGCTTCCCGGAATGTGGCAAGTGCCTTTCGGATAGAGGGCTTTTGCTCCTTGTTCAGCTTCTTTGCGGAAAACTCCTTAAAGGCTGCGGTCAGAGCGTCCGCGTCCCGCCCCTTGAAAAAGACGAGATAACGGGGCGGCGTTTCGGTGCTGTCTTTCTTTAGGGCAAAGTCGATACCGTATTTTTTTGCCGTCTGCTCAAAAGCTTTGATATTGCCCTCGGTTATCTCAATGTTGGATAGCCCCGCGTTCTGTTTCGCAAGCTGCTTTAGGGTCTGCTTCCCGTGGGGCTGTTTTTCCTGCTGCTTTTTTGCCTGTGCAAGCATGGCTTTGATTGCCTTTTGCAGCATTTCAGCGGTCAGCTTTGCTCCCTTGACAGAGAGCGCAACCACTTTTTCGTTGATTTCGTCTTGCAATGTTTACCGTCCTCCTTTCCCGGTAGTGATAGTGTTAGGGTGGCACGCCGCTTTTGGGCGTGAAAAAGGGGCGTCCGTTCTTCACGCCGCCCCGTTAAATCCGTACCCGCAGCCCGTTCAAGTCCTCGGCGCGGATACCTACAAGATACCAGTTGTCCCCGTACTCAATCCGGGTCGGCTTCCATTTGCCGCCTGTGAATACGTCCATGCACTCGCCGCAATGCAAGCCGCCGTAATAGTCGGCAATATCAAAGCGAATATCGTAGCGGTCAGCGGTTTCGTCAAAAATCAAAGCTCCTGTTTTCTGTGCCATGTGGTAAATCCTCCTTTTTTCGTTTACAGGCTTTCGCCCTCGTTGTAGGTGTAGTAGTCCGGGTCGCCGTACTTCGGCTTTCTCGGTGCAAGTGCGCCGCTTGCCATATCGTGAGCCACAAGGGAAGTATAGTAGCTGTCAATGGTAGACGGGGCATTGAAAAGCACCGCCTTTAGGTACTGCTTGATGTTGCGGATTTTGGTGGTGTTTTCCTGCATACAGTCCAGTACAAAGCGGATATGTTCGCTGTTCAGTTTCATAAATTTTGCTTTTACAAGCTCTGCCGGGTGGTCGTCCCCGGCGATACGGATTGTTCTTCGTTTGGTGCAGACGGTTTCAAGAATAAGGGCAAGGATTTCCTCTATCCTGTCCCGGTCAAGGTATCTGTCCTGTATCAGATAGTCGTACTCAATATTGTCCTTGATGATTTCCTCATACACGCTGTATGCGTCTGTCGCTTCCTTTCGCTTCCGTTCCGGCGGCTGTGCCGCGTCCTCTAAGGGAGAGGGATTTAGGGAATGGAAAGGAATGGAATGGGTACTTGATATATCTGTATTTAATTTTTCTTTTTTTGGTAAGTTAGTTTTTTGTATCTCTTTATTTAATTGCGTTGGATTTTCCGACGTCGGGTTATCCGGTGTCGGATTTTCCAATATCGGCTTATCCGCTGTTGGATTTTCCAATACCGGACAATCCAATGCTGGGGGCTGTGGCTGTTCGTAAATGGTGTACTCGATAGCGGTCATTTTGCCTTTCTCGTCGCGTCCCTGCCGCCTTGTGATATATCCGGCTTTTTCAAGCTCCCATACAGCGGTGCGGATAGCGTCGATACTTTCCCGGTTGATAAGGGACAGCCCTGCAAGGGTGTAGTCCCAATCTTCGGGAAGTGAGAGCATTTGCGACAACAAGCCCTTTGCCTTTAGGGAAAGTTCCTTGTTGCGTAAATGGTGGTTGCTCATAACCGTATAACCTTTGTTCTTTTCCACGCGGAAAACTGCCATAGCTTCATCACTCCTTTGGTTGGATTTGTTACGCAGTAGAAACGCGGTTTTGAGGGAAAAGGTATCAACCCTTGCCTTTCTCATTTCCGCGCTCTAAGAGCCGCATAAATCAAGGCTTTATTTGCCCTTACTGCGTAACATGAGGGCATAAAAAAAGCAGCGTTCCTGTTCTCCTGTGTGGGAGTGAGAAACGCCGCCTTATAGGTGGTGCTTATTTTATTTTTTCTTTTCGACGTGCCGCGTAAGGTGGTGTAGTGGTTTATCCGGCAGCTTCGCAGGTGCTTTTGCATATCAAGGCTCAATTCGTTAAAAGTAGTAAATGAGTAGTAAAATCAATCTGCAAACCTGCGAATATGCCCGTAAATCAAGCATTTTTCAAGACAATCAACTAATTTAAAAAGACACCTATTATTACTGATTATATTAAAAGCTGCGGCGATTGTGATGTGAATGTTGAGGAAGATGTTAAAGAAGTTCAACACTCATATGGGAGAGAAATTTTCGCACCTGGTGATACAGAGGAGGAAGAAGTTCGGAATATTTATGCTATTCTACGGTATATTGCAAATGAAAATATTGATGTTTATGATGCAATCGCCATAGGGTATGCCCGTTCCACGTTAAAGCTTCAGGAAAGAGTGAAAGCCTTTAATGATCGCTTTGTTATGATTTTGATTGGTCACATTGAAAGATATTTAACGAAGGTTGGTATTGATATGGGATTAGATGAAAAAATTGTTTATAATGTATCTGTGGAAAACGGTCAGGCTATTATTGCAACAGATGGCTCAACTGTTAATGCAACAAATCAGGTAAAAGCTGATTTGGATGGATTGGAGAAGTTGATTGCGGCAATCAAAGAAAATGCAAATGTACTTGATGTAGATAGCAGAGAGGCCGCTTATGAAAGTTTGGAAGTAATAGAAACCGAATCTGCCGCAGAAAAACCTAAAAAGAGTATGATTAAAACTGCTCTTGGAACATTGAAGGCTATTAAAGGCACCGTGGAATTTGGCGCATCGGTTGCAGCATTGGCCGATTTTATTGCACCACTTCTTCCAATGTGATTTAAGGAAAATAAGATGAATCGTATGAAGTTCAACCTACTATTTATAACATTGATGTTGATATAGTATAGGTGGAATAATGCTTGTCGGCATACATTATCGTCTGTGCTAAGTATTGGGTGCAAAAGTGATTTTGTACCACTTCTGTACCAATCTTGTACCAATCGTATGCCAAAACACCCCTGCTTTTGAAGATTTATTGCTCAACAATGAAGTTGAAAATAGATAAAAAGTAACGATTTGAAGAGATCTATAAGACTTCGTTAGGATATATTAGAGCAATCCCCACGATGAAGCCGATTGAGCAGTAAATTTCCAATTTGCAACCAATAAAGCCTGAAACTTCTTGATGTTACGAGAAGTTTCAGGCTTTTTGTTTGCGATAATTTCCAGCGATTTTCACGCCATACGCCAATTTTACGCCAAATGATGTAGGATTTTGTGCAGAGCAAAAAGAGCGTTGTTCCGGTTTGGCAGTAGAAACGGCTGTGTGGTAGGCGGGTGCAGACCTGCAAAGGGCTGCATCACAAAGCGAATTCATGGATCTGCAAACGGACAGCCGGAACTTTCCACCGCAAAAGAAGCAAATGTGAAAAACATGGAGGCTTTCTTATGAACAAACTGCTTTCTTGCCGCTACAACATGGACACCAACCGGGTAGAAGCCCGGTTTGCAGACGGCTCTGCCGTTGCCATCGACTGCATCGCCGTGGAGGACGAGTACGGCAATACCCCAGCACAGAGGGCAGAGCTGGACTGGCTGCTGTACAATAAGCCGTTGGAGTATGCACAGCTTGTACTGAGTGGGAAGATTGCGCACTATCTGTCACTGGGATGTGAGCATGGCAGACCAAAAGATCAAGTCTAATGAACCAAACAACTGCTGATCCGTATTTCTTTTGATACGGGTTAGCAGTTGTTTCTGTTTTATGCATATCACAACTGCGCAAGCAAATACGCTTATTCCTCCTTCCCTTCCAGCCTGTTTTTATACCCTTCGCCCCATGCCCGCATGGCATCCAGAACCGGTTTCAAACTATATCCCAATTCGGTCAGAGTATATTCCACCCGGGGCGGCACTTCAGCATAGACCTTCCGGGTCAGCAATCCGCTTTCCTCCATCTGCCGCAGCTGAGCGGTCAAAACCTTCTGGGTCACATGGCCGATGGACTTTTTCAGTTCTCCAAAACGCTTTGTGCCCAGCATCAGATCCCGGAGGATCAGCACCTTCCATTTATCGCTGATGAGGGTCAGGGTGGTCTCCACCGGGCAGGCCGGGAGTTCTTTGAGGATTTCCTTTTCCATAATTACCTCCAAGGGAATTTCAAGTGGTCATCGTGCCGGATGCACGGATACCACAAACCGCTTTATGGCATCATTATAGCTTTCAACAGCAAAAAAAGCAAGCAGCATCGCAATGGTATCTTTTTGGTAACTACACCACAATATTGTGCGTACTTCACAAGCCGCACAAAGCGCATTACAATAAAGCTGTCCGAAAAAAACAATGTATGGAGGTACATCCCATGAATAAAGTCGTAGAATTTCTGAACGCAAACCCGGTGCAGTATCTGGCCACCGTAGGCCGTGACGGCAAGGCCAAGTGCCGTCCCTTCATGTTTGCCGGTGAGCTGGACGGCAAGCTGTGGTTCTGCACCAACAACCAGAAGGATGTTTACAAAGATCTGCAGGCAAACCCCAACATCGAGATCTCCGTTTCCAGCCCGGAGTACGCATGGATCCGTCTGCATGGCAAGGCTGTGTTTGAAAACAACATGACCGTCAAGGAGATGTGCATCGCAAACCCCATCGTGAAGAGCCAGTACGGCGAGGCTGCCAACCCCATCTTTGAGGTGTTCTATCTGGAGGATGCCCACGGCATCATTGCAGACTTCTCCGGCAACCCTCCCTACGAGTTCTGATCTGAAAAAACAGCGCAGCAGTCTTCTGAACGGGTAGACTGCTGCGTTTTTATAGAAAGGTTTTGAAAGGCAGGCGAACACCATGAACCAGAGTGAGCGGCGAACGATCCTTATTCAGGTGCTTTTGAAAGAACGCCCGGAGTATCGGGGACTGCGGATACCGGCAGACGCAGACACCCAGCGGCAGCTTCTGCGTGGCTTGCTGAATATCCGTGAACCACGGCGTATCGGCACAGACTTTCTGCAAATACAAGATGCGTACCTGCAAGAGGAAACCGCTGCAAAGGGCATCACCGATGCGGCTGACCTGACGCCCCTGCAGCCGGGGCTGTACCTCTGGCAGGGGGACATTACCACCCTGAAATGCGATGCCATTGTCAACGCCGCCAACAGCGGCATGACCGGCTGCTACTGCCCGAACCACGGCTGTATCGACAACGCCATCCACACCTATGCCGGGGTACAGCTGCGTCTTGCCTGTGCGGAGATCATGGACAGGCAGAGACACCCGGAACCCACCGGACAGGCAAAGATCACGGCCGCATTTAATCTGCCCTGCCGCTATGTGCTGCATACGGTTGGCCCGATCATCAACAGGCGAGTGACCAAAGAGGACAAAGAACTGCTGGCTTCCTGTTATCGCTCCTGTCTGGAGCTGGCGGCAGAGAACGGGCTGGAAAGCGTAGCGTTCTGCTGCATTTCCACGGGAGAGTTTCACTTTCCCAACCAGCTTGCAGCAGAGATTGCGGTGCAGACTGTGAAAGAGTTCCTGCAAACACCCACAAGCATCAAAAAGGTGATTTTCAATGTTTTCAAAGATATGGACAAAAAAATCTACGAACGATTGCTCCGGACCGATTGATACGCTGCGGCAGGTCCTGAGCCATGCCGATGCAGTGGTCATTGGTGCAGGTGCAGGGCTTTCTACCTCGGCAGGTTTCACCTATGACAGGGAGCGGTTCCGGGAATATTTCTCCGATTTTGCCAGCAAGTACGGATTTACGGATATGTACTCCGGTGGCTTTTACCCCTACCCCACCATGGAGGAATACTGGGCATACTGGAGCCGCTATATTTACATCAACCGCTATCAGGATGCACCCAAGCCGGTGTATCAAGGTCTGTTTTCTCTTGTGAAAGACAAGGACTACTTTGTGCTGACCACCAACGTGGACCACTGTTTTCAGAAAGCAGGGTTCGACAAAAAACGGTTGTTCTATACACAGGGTGATTACGGTCTGTTCCAGTGCAGTGAACCATGCTGTCAGGAAACATATGACAACGACAAGCTTATCCGGCAGATGGTGGAAGCGCAGGGGTATATCATTGCACCGGATGGTCAGCTGACCGTACCGGAGAATACCATCCTGAAAACTTATATCCCGTCCGAGCTTGTTCCCCACTGCCCGCACTGCGGCAGACCCATGAGCATGAACCTTCGTGCAGACGATACCTTTGTGGAGGACGTGGGTTGGCACACTGCTGCCGACCGGTACAGCGAATTTCTGCGCCGCCACGAGGGGCAGCGCATCCTCTTTCTGGAATTGGGTGTTGGCTACAACACCCCGGTCATCATCAAGTATCCGTTCTGGCGGATGACCGCTAAAAATCCAAACGCATTCTACGTCTGCATCAATCAGGGGCAGGCCATTTGCCCGCCGGAGATCGAGCGACAGTCTGTCTGCATTCATGCAGATATTGGCGCTATTATAGCGCAATTGTGACCCACAAGAGGGCTGGCATCGTCCAGCCCTCTCTCTTTTTGCCAAAGTTTTTGATGCATTTTCTTGCATTCTGCCGAAAGTAACGTATTCTCGGATTTTTTTGTTGACAAAGCTCGATTTTTGTGGTAATCTATCCCAACAATTTAATATAACATATTTACTTAGAGTT
>ENA-OPCC01000394-OPCC01000394.1-human-gut-metagenome-genome-assembly--contig:-NODE-394-length-23137-cov-11.575340_pt1 | contig 23137 bp, 17 predicted proteins | sample MGYA00241558_ERZ501467 | MGnify/ENA primary metagenome ERZ501467 (study PRJEB25962, sample SAMEA2042620) | human gut metagenome | biome: human gut; feature: human-associated habitat; material: faeces...
ATACTTTTTGTTGTATTACTTTCTAAACTGAATTTAGCTGCTTCGATATAGTTATCGCAGAAGTCATTCCATATGAATGAATAAAGTTCACTTCCAACATTATTGAAGTTATATGCATCCATGTTTTTAGTTACACTTTTTATTGTTTTATTTAGACTTGTTAAAATCCATTTATCTTCAGGTTTTAGATTATCAAATGAAAGTGTTTCTAATCCTTCGATATTCATTAAAACAAATCTTGATGCATTCCATAATTTATTAATGAAGTTCCATGTTGATTTTACTTTTTCTTCATCATATCTTAGGTCTATTCCTGCTGCTGAAGATGTTGTTAAGAAGAATCTTAGCGCATCTGCACCATAGGTATCAATTACATCCATTGGATCTACGCCATTACCTAGGGATTTACTCATTTTTCTTCCTTGTTTATCACGAATAAGTCCATGAATTAAACAATCTTTGAAAGGTCTTTTTCCAGTAAAATGTAGACCTTGGAAAGTCATACGATTAACCCAGAATGGAATGATGTCATAACCTGTAACTAATACATTGTTTGGATAAAATTTGTTAAAGTCTTCGGTATTTTCTGGCCAACCTAATGTTGAAAATGGCCATAAAGCACTTGAGAACCAAGTATCTAATACATCGGAATCTTGTACCCAACCATCACCAACGGGCGCAACTTCCCCAACGTAAACTTCATCACCTTTATACCATGCACTGACCAGAAACCGTAGTCATTTTTTGAGGTTGAGGCTTACTCAAATCGCCTATACGATAAATAACATGCCTTTCTCTTGTATTACCATCAGCCGGATAAGATGCAACATACATCACTCCGTCACCAATCACCAAGCCATTAGGACCAGGTATAGTAACCCATTCTTGAGCTTCTCCCGGATTAGCAGCATCGGTTATATCAATCTTAAAAATCTTATCTGTATTTGTAACCGAAACATACAAGGTATTACCATCTGCCGCCAAGTCATTTACAAACAGATTGCCTTCCGGTAGTTGAATCGTTTTAGGAACTTCATCTTTCTGGACTAAGTTGTAAACCACTATTTTATTGACATCACAAATGTACAAATGGTTATCACGCATAAACATTCCCTTCGGAGCATTCAGATTGCCATCTGCAGGAATCAGAGTGGTCATTCCGCCATCCTTGTAGCAAAGAATATATCCTTTACCTTCTGTATTAAGCGGATTCAATTGTTCCGTTCCAAAATTGGCAATCAGAATTCCACCGTTATAAGGATAGGTACTTTCACAGTAACGGACGCCTTCACTCACGACCTCAACCTGTGTACCATTGTCCGCCAAACTAATTGCTGGAACGAACATCATCATCGCCATACCGATGATGGCTGTAAACTTTACTTTTTTCATATAGTCTATATTTTAAAATGAATAATGACGAAACAATAAGTGCGCCAAACAACAAGCCTAATAAGACTTCCATTAACGAAAACCAACCATTATTGACCAATACAATACCTGTTAATGAACCAATCAGGCTCGAACCGGCATAATAGAATAACCAGTAAATGCTGGTCGCACTGCTCTTTAAGTGTTGGGCATTCATAGAAACGATTCTACTTGCCAATGTATGTGTGCTAAAGAAAGCAAAAGTCAACACACCCAATCCCACAACAATAGCCCAAAGCTTCATTACCAATAGAAGAGACATGCCTACCCCCATCAACAACAAAGCACCTTGCAAAAGAATTTTCGGTCCCAATCTGTCGGATAAAACTCCAGCTATAACCGATCCGATAATTCCAGCCACATACATCATAAAAATCATGGCAACCAGATGATGCGGTAAACCGAATATCGGCGATTCAAGTAAAAAAGAAAGATAATTATAGACACTCACAAATATCCCCATCGAGAGTGCAGCGATAACATACATACTGATAAAGGTCGTTTGCGTAAGAAGTGAACGCATTTGATGAATCTTTTCCTTGAATGAAACAACTGAAGCTGAAAAATTTCTGCCAGCCGGTATTTTCCAGCAAAAGATAGCCCCCAATACAAGGCTTACTCCTCCTATAAACAATGTAGCAAGTTGCCACCCGCCATATCCGGAAAGCAAAGTCGCTGTTACACGTCCCGACATTCCACCTAATGTATTGCCACTTAGATAAAGACTGATTGCCAACCCGATTTTAGAGGAATCTATCTCTTCCGACAAATAAGCCAATGCTACAGCCGAAACACCTGCCAAAACAATACCTTTCACAAAATTAAAGAGCAACAGAAATAAATAACTGTCAATGAAAGCAGAAGCGATTGTCAATACAGATGAGAGAATCAACGATACGCCCATCAACTTCTCACGCGATATCCCATCAGCCTTACATGCCAGAAAAAGTAATCCAACAGCCATTCCCACCGTTGAAGCTGACACGGCAAGACTGCTTTCAGCTGGCGTTATATCAAAAGAATGACACAACTCCGACAACATTGGCTGGAAAAGATATAACTGTGCAAAAACAGACAATCCAGACAAAAACATACAGTTGCGTATTATACGAAACCGCACCATAGACTCACGCTTATTATTGACTTCCTTACTACCCATCAGTTACTTTTATTTCAGGTTTGTAGAAGCAAAAATAGGTTGTCGAAAATTATAATCTTATATTTGTAAAACTCTTTTTTTCGATAGTTATTATTGATAAAACCGATTTGAAATGGAACTCCGACAACTCAAATATTTCGAAAAGACCTGTGAATTGCTCAACTTTACAGAAGCAGCTCATGCGTTATGTATTTCACAAAGTACCCTTTCACAACAGATCAAACAATTGGAAACTGAACTCGGTATTTTGCTTTTCGACCGCATAGGAAAGCGTATCATACTTACCGAAGCCGGAAGTTCATTCTTGCCTTATGCCAAAAACGCCATAAGAGAAAGTGAAAACGGAAAGCAGATTATCCGAGATTTACAAAATCTGGATACCGGGAAACTATGTATAGGAGCCACTTTCAGCTTGAGTCCATTACTTACCAAAGCACTTCCTTTGTTTGCAGAACAATATCCTCATATACAAATAAACATAACTTTTGCAACTTCGGACGAGTTGATGGTAAAGTTGGAAAACAACGAAATGGACTTTGTTCTATCATTCGGCTCAGAAGAAAGCTATACCGATTTCGAAAGAGTATTTTTGTTTTCTTCCCGCCTTTACCTGGTTGCCGGAAAATCTCATGCCGTTGCATCCAAAGCTATTATCAATTTTCAAGATATTACATCCCTTCCTCTAATATTACCAAGCAAAGGGTTCGTCACCCGCGAAATCATAGAACATGTCTGTAAAAAAGAGAAATTACATCTGACTACAGAAATAGAAATCAATGATGTAAACACCATCATAAGTTTAGTCAAAAACGGAAAGCAGGCAACTATACTAACTTTTGCAGCCGTACGAAACGAAGAAGAGTTGATAAAGATTCCCATTGCTTCCGGAAATGAATTATCAACTCATGCTTATCTTTTTTGGTCCAAAGGACTTTATCGTAAAAAAGCGGCACTCCACTTCAATCGTATTCTGGCCCAAATCATAAATAAAGGATAAGAGAAAGCCCCTTGACTGTTCTTCTATGAAAAAATATGAATATGAATGTATAAATGAAAATAAAGAATGAGGGAGAGAGAAAGAAATCAGTCAAGGGACATTTCGTAGAAACAAATAAAAACTATAGAACTTGTCCTCCACCTAACGCTTGATAGAGATTTATAAGGCTCTGTATCTCCTTAAAACGGTTGGCGGTTTGAGACAATTGGGCACTAAGTAAAGTCTGATGTGCAGTCAGCACCTCCAGATAAGTTGTATTGCCATGTTCCATCAGTAACGTAGTACTACTGAATGCTTTTTCCAAAGCGCTTATCTGTTGTTCATAATTATCTTTTTTCTTCTTGCTTGTCTGGTAAGAAACCAAAGCATCGTTTACTTCCGTTCCTGCATCAAGCAGCTTTTGCCTGAAAGCCAATAGAGCTTCTTCCTGCTGTGCCTTGGCTATCCGACGTCGTGCAATCAAAGTTCCTCTATTAAACAATGGTTCGGTCAGTGATGCAAGAGCTGAGGCAACAAATTTTCCCGGATTAGTAATCAGTCCTCCTAACGAATTAGTCCATCCAGCACTTCCACTTAAGGTTATAGATGGATAGAAAGCCGAATTAGCCTGATTGGTTACATAAAAAGCCTGTTCCAGATCACGTTCTGCCACACGAACATCCGGTCGGTTCGATAATAATTGCAAAGGAACTCCAACAGACAGCGAATGAGTAAAATGCTGTTCAGCCAGTCGCCCTCTCTGTATCTGCTGAGGAGTTTCGGCAAGCAACAATGAAAGACTGTTTTCTACCTGATTGATTTGTTCTTCCAAATCAATGACTGAATTCTCCACTTCATAATAAGTTGCCTTCATCTGTGAAACAGCAGCCTCATCCGCCTGACCGGCATCCATTAAAGCCTGGGTAGACTCAACCGTTTCTTTCCAAGTTTCGGCAGTTGTCTTCGATATTTCAAGTTGTTCATCCAACATCAATAACGTATAATACGTATTGGCTATATTAGCTATCAGACTGGAATACACAGCTTGCTTATAATCTTCACTTTGCATATAAGCTGCCTTTGCCTGCCGTTTAGAATTCCGCAACTTGCCAAATATATCTATCTCCCAACTGGCGGTTACAGGAAGCGTATAAGTTCGTGATACCTGACCTTCTACAGAACTAATATTTCCCTGAGGAGATAAAGCAAAAGAAGGAAGAAAAGCCAGTTTGGCAGAAAGTAAAGAAGCCTTAGCCTCTTCTACCCGTAACTCAGCCGTTTTTACATCGGTATTCTGTTTCAGACCCTTTTCTATTAATTTCTGTAAACAGGGGTCAGTAAAAAAATCTCTCCAATTGATGCTTCCGATACTGACTGTATCGGAAGCTATAACTTCTTCCCCATATAAATTATCGGGAACAGAAGTCTGAGATTGGTAGTTGGTATATATTCCGCAACTGCTTAAAAGAAGCGTTACGCCGAATATCATTATCTTTCGTGTATACATATACTACTTATTTTTTTCAACGTTAAAAGCACTCTTTTCTATCAATGTTTGTTCTTTTTCATACAGCACCTGCTGATCGGGCTCTTTTTGCATTGGTCCACGCAATTTTTCCTGTAAGTATTCAAATACAATAAAGAATACAGGGACAACGAAAAGTAAAGCCAATGTTCCGATAAGCATACCTCCTACGACTCCAGTTGCTAACGAACTATTACCGTTTGCACCAGCTCCGGTAGAGAACATCAACGGAAGCATACCAAAGATCATACAAAGTACAGTCATGATGATAGGACGGAAACGAGCTTGAGCAGCAGAATAGGCAGAAGAAATTATGCCCATTCCTTTGCGTCGACGTTCTATGGCATACTCGGTAATCAAAATAGCCGTTTTAGCCAGCAAACCAATCAACATAATTGCTCCAGTCTGCAAATAAATATTATTCTCCAGTCCAGCTATACGTGCGAAAAGGAAACTACCCATTAATCCGAAAGGTACAGAAAGAATAACGGCCAACGGAACCAGAAAACTTTCATATAGACAAGACAAAATCAGGAAAATAAGCATTACACACAATGTATAAACAAATACCGTTTGTGCTCCTCCACTGCCAGCTTCCTCTCGTGCCATACCTCCATATTCATATCCGTATCCAGAAGGAAGCATCCGTTCCGCTACTTCTTTGATAGCTTTCTGTGCTTCACCCGTCGAATATCCGTCGGCTACATTGACGTTTACATTGATGGTATTGTAAAGATTGAATCGTTTGGCTATTTCGGCACCTTCTTCCGAACGAAGTGTAACAAACTGGCTGACAGGAGCCATTTCTGTTCCATTACGCACAAACATATTATCCAGTGCGTGCTTATCCACACGAGATTTAGGTGAAGCCTGAATCATGACACGGTATACCTTACCAAACTTGTTATAATTAGAAACATACGAACCACCACAATAAGCTCCCAAGGCATTAAGTACATCATTCGGACTGATTCCGGCACGTTTACACTTAGCAGCATCCACGTCTACAGCCACTTGTGGAAAGTTCATGGCATAAGAACTATAAGCCATAGCTATTTCCGGACGTTTGTTCAGTTCACCTATATATTGCATGACCGAATTATAGAAAGGCTCCATTTCTCCACCCGTTTTATCCTCCATATAAAGTTCAATGGAGTTACCTGTACCATATCCTGAAATCATTGCTGGCTGAAAACAGAACACCTGAGCTTCCTTTATACTACTGAATTGTGCATTCAATCGCTTCATGACAGCATCAACTGTATGTTCTTCACCTTTTCGTTCATCCCAATGGCGCAGACGGATAATGACTGTTCCGTAAGAGGTTCCCTGACCAGAAATCAATCCATAACCAGAAGTACGCGAATAATGTTCTATTTCTGGAGTAGCCTCCAATATCTTTTGTACTTTATCCATTACTTTATTAGTTTCAACCAATGAACTACCCGGTGATGTACTGATATTAACCATCATTGTTCCCTGATCTTCTTGAGGCACCAACCCAGTCTTAGTAGTAGTCATCAAATAAACCAATAAAGCACAAGCAATGCCTAATGAAGTCCATACCATCCAACGATGACGGAAGAAAAACATCAATCCTCTCTTATATTTTCCCATTAAGGCATTAAATGAAACATTATAAGCTGCACGTATTCTACCATTTATACTATGAGGGTTCTTTTTTCCATCCGACGGTTTCATCATCATTGCACACAAAGCAGGACACAACGTCAAGGCATTCAGACAAGAAATACCAACAGCAACAGCCATGGTTACACCAAATTGAGTATAAAAGACACCAGATGTACCACCCATAAAAGTTACCGGAACGAACACTGCCATAAAGACCAACGTACACGACAGAACGGCCATCGTAACATCGCTCATGGCATCCTTGGTAGCAAGATAAGGAGAACGAAAACCAATATCAAATTTGGCTTGCACAGCCTCAACAACAATAATGGCATCATCTACCACAGTTCCAATAGCCAGTACCAATGCAAACAAAGTCAATATATTAATACTGAAACCAGCAACTGACAGAAAAGCGAATGTACCTATCAGTGAAACGATAATTGATATAGATGGTATTAATGTACTTTTAAAATCATGCAAGAAGAAGTAAACTACCAAAATCACAAGGATAATGGCAATGACCAGTGTTTCAATCACATTATCAATGGATGCAAACAAGAAATCATTCACACTCATCATCTGAAGGAATTCCATTCCTTCCGGTAAATCTTTAGACATGTCGTTCAAAAGATTAGTGATATCCTCATTTACAGCCGTTGCATTCGCACCTGCTACCTGATAGACCATAAACATTATACCTGGTACACCATCTGCTTCTCCATGAAACCCATAAGACTCACGTCCAAGTTCTACATCAGCTATATCCTTTACCCGTAATACAGAACCATCCTTTTCAGAACGTATTACCATATTTTCAAACTCCTCAACACTTTTCAATCGTCCTTTATATTTCATGGTATACTGAAATACATGATCCGAGTTTTCCCCCAAAGAACCTGTCGGAGCTTCTATATTTTGTTCTCCCAATGCAGCTGTAACATCGGAAGGAACCAAGCCGTATTGCGCCATTTTCTCCGGTTTCATCCAAATACGCATACTATACGTATCGCCCAAGAGCTGTACATCTCCTACTCCTTGAATACGTTTTATCTGTGGAATTACATTTATATCCAGATAATTGGACAGGAAACTTTCATCATAGCGTTTATCCGGACTGATAAGGCTATTAATCTGCAGGTAACTGTTCTGACGTTTTGTTGTACTGACACCAATAGCCGTTACTTCTGCAGGCAACAATCCCTGAGCTGCCGATACACGATTCTGTACATTGACAGCTGCCATATCCGGATCTGTTCCTTGTCTAAAATAAACCAAAATTTCAGCCGTACCAGCATTAGTCGCAGTAGAAGTAATGTAAATCATGTCTTCCACACCATTTATACTCTCTTCCAGCGGCATGATAACACTGTTCATCACAGCATCTGCATCGGCTCCTGTATAAGTCGCATCCACACAAACTGTTGGCGGAGCAATATCCGGATATTGTTCTACCGGCAGTACATAAAGTGAAATAAATCCAACAATTAATATCAATATAGATATTGACAAGGCCATCACAGGCCGTTTAATAAATATATTTCCTTTCATAAGCGTCAGTTAATTATTTAACTTGTGTTCCTTCACGAACCATTCCCGCACCGTTCGAGATTATTTCGTCGCCAGATTTCAAACCTTCCAATACAATATATTCTTTCCCATCATTAACAGGAGCTACCTTAATCAGTGTAGACACAGCTTTACCATCTACAACTTTATATACCAATAGCTTATCCTGCAATTGTATAGTAGCGCCTTGTGGAATAACTATACATTGTTTATATATACTTGGAATTAACACATTACCAGAAGCTCCACTATGCAGCAAGCGCGAAGAATTAGGAAAGACGGCACGAACCCCTACCGTACCTGTTTCCTTATCAATCACTCCACTGATAGATTCAATCTTGCCTTTTTCCTCATAAGTAGAACCATCATTCAACTGAAGCTGAATGGCAGGCATATTCTGCAAGGCCTTTTCGATTGTACCATACTGACGAGCCAGCGACAAAAACTGATTCTCCGTCATCGAAAAGTAAACATACATATTCGAATTGTCTGAAACAGTGGTCAACGGCTGGGGCATGCTGGGACTCACTAATGTACCAACCCGATAAGGCAACATGCCCACAACACCGTTGCTTGGACTTTTAACTTCTGTATAAGAAAGGTTATTGCGTGCATTAACTTCCTGAGCCTTTGCCTGCGCCAACTGTGCTTTGGCTGTGAGATAAGCATTTTTTGTAGTCTGCAAGTTAAAGTCAGAAACAACTTTCTTAGCAAACAAAGCCTGTGTACTCTTATAAGTAAGTTCTGCTGTAGCCAGATTGGCTTTTGCCGACTCTACATTAGCTATTGCTGTTTCGAGTGCTGCTTTATAAGGAACCTGATCTATAACAAACAGAATTTCTCCTTTTCGTACAATATCACCTTCTGAAACATTCAGCTTTTCAATGTATCCCGAAACTTGCGGATAAATATCAATATCCTGTTTACCTTCAATCGAAGCAGAGTATGAAGTTGTAATCTCCTTATCCGTATCGGCAGTGATAGTTGCAAGACTATACCCTTTTGTCTCACTGTTCTTTGTTTCTGTCTTACAAGAAGTTACTCCTATTGTACAGCCTGCAAGAATCATTAGCCATACCTTTAGTCTAATTGTTTTCATTGTCATATTCATTCATTTTTTGTTCGTGCAAAAGTAGTATCTTGCCCTGTAACAAAAGCGACGAATTTTCGTACAGAAACATTCTGTTTTCACCTTTCAGAAGATATATTTTGTTAAATGTGGAAAATACAATATAGATAGAGGAAAATTAAACATGGTATCTACTATATAAATCCTCTACCTTTGCAAAAAAATAATGTATGGAAGATAATATTATCAAATATATCGATATGGAAATGTTGAAGTCGTATAATGGACAAGAAACCTATACCGACGACTATCTGTTCTTTACCGACAAACTGGAAAAGATATTTTTAGAAAACAAAAACGTCAAACTGGAAGTTTTTCTGATGATATATTGTACCGAAGGAGAAATTAAACTGGAACTAAATAATGTACCTCACTATCTACATCAGGACGATCTGATTATCAGCCTTCCAAATACACTAATCGGGCGAGTTTCAGCAAGCTCCTCACATAAGGTAAAAGTGATTTGCTTTTCCAACCGCTTTCTTCAGCGCCTGACACAGACAGAAAAATATACCTGGAAATGGATATGCTACATACAAGAAAATCCGGTTAAGCATTTTGAGCAAGGCGAAAAGAAAAGGTTTAATCAATATTTAAGCTTGATGGAGAGCAAAACACAAACCAACATCAATAAATTCCAAAAAGTCATCTTGTCGCATATAGCCTCTGCTTTCTTTGGAGAAATGATTTTTCAGACTACTCAAAAATCTATTGAATCAGAAACAGAGATACATACAGGTTCTCTCAGGCAATCCGATTTTCTGTTTAAACAATTTATGGAAGCGCTTTCGGCTGATAATGGCAAACATCGTACGCTCGAGTATTATGCTAATTTATTTTGTTACTCTCCCAAATACTTATCCCGGGTAATCAAACAAATCAGTGGAAAGAATGCATTAACCCTTATTCACGAAAACGCTATCGAACATATTATAATGGAACTTAAATACTCTAATAAAAGCATGAAGGAAATAGCCATGGACTTTGACTTTTCGAATACATCGTTTTTTGCCCAGTATGTCAAGAAACACCTGGGCATGACTCCTTCCGAATATAGAAGTAATAATCAGGCTACTGATTAATCTTCTACATTCGACAATTTATCCGAGGACAACTGTTCCCTATATTGCTTAGGAGAAACTCCAAGATAACGCTTTACGTATTTGCCAAAAAAAGAAAGATTCGGGAAATCCAGTTCCATAGCTATCTCCTTTATGCTTTTAGGCGACCATTGAAGCATGTACTTTACATTCTTCAAAATATACTGATTTACCAGATCGAAAGCTGTCTGTCCGCTTACCTCTTTACATACAGCAGATAAATATTTAGGTGAAACATGCAGTTTATCAGCATAATAAGCAACCTTACGACAGTTGTTTCCCGGAGTATTCAGCAAGTCCAGAAAGTTCCGGAACAAGACTTCTGATGATGAAAAGGTTTTCGGATTTTCGTTATAAAAACGCTCCATCGTATCGTAAAAATCATAATGGAACATCTCCAGCAAGGCATCAAACAATTCCCTTTGGTGCTTGCGAGGAGTTCTGGTCATTTTTTCATACAGCAAATCGTAATACTGTCTGAACAATCTGGCTTCTTCGTCATTCAATGAAAAGACCGGATGCTTTTCTACAAACGACCGGAAGCTCCAGGTACTACATTCAAACAAAAACATATTCTTCATATACTCAGGAGAAAGCACAACCCCACGCATCTCGAAATCTATGCTAATCATACTTTTTTCGAATACAATGTTGGGAACACAAACCAACAAATCATTGGGATGAATCAAATAAGTACTTCCATTGATGCAAATAGAAGCCTTCCCCTTCACACAATAAACTAAGAGTATAGCATCTACCTTCACCATATCATCCAGATTGACTTGTCCGTCTTTCAAGCCTTGAATATTATCAATAATGGCTATACGGTCATCTTTGTATGCCGCATTTTTATTCAAATCGTCATTATGCCATATACCTTTTTCCAAACTATCTTTTTCCATATCGTTATTCTTTTTCCGCAAAATAACGGCAATTTTAACCAACAGCAGTAATCAAAGGAGCGCAATTAATGGTCAATTATTCAGGTGAATAAAAGTAGAAGACTTTTAGAACACTTTTAAGGACACAAAAAGAATCAATACATCAGACAAAATGTATTCTTTTGCTCCCGAAAAATAAAAGATAATTTAGATAGGTATGAAAAAGTGTCATTACATTACAGCTTCATTGCTGTTTTTTACATTGTTATCTTGTCAGGGTAACAGTGACAAACAAAACTCTTCCGCTGATCCGGTAAAAGTAAAGGTCATGCAAGTATCTTCCAGTACAACCAATGAATCCAGACATTTTTCCGGCACTGTAGAAGAATCAAACGCTACAGCACTAAGCTTCTCTGTTATGGGAACCGTCAAGAAAATATACGTCGACTTAGGTAAACATGTAAATAAAGGACAATTAATAGCAGAAATTGACCCGACTTCTATTCGAAGCAGCTATGCAGCCGCACAGTCAACGTTAAAGCAAGCTGAAGATGCTTACCAGCGTATGAAGCAGCTCCACGATAAAGGAAGTCTGGCCGATATGAAATGGATTGAAGTACAAAGCAAACTCCAGCAGGCACGCTCCATGGAAGAAGTTGCACGAAAAAACTTATCCGACTGCAAGTTGTATGCTCCATATAGTGGAGTCATTTCGGCAAAGGATATCGAAGTAGGACAAAATGTAATGCCGGGAATGCCCGTTGCCCATCTGGTTGCCGTAAGAGATTTGAACGTCAAAATTTCAGTTCCAGAAAATGAAATTGCCAATATACAAAAGAGCCAGAAAGCCCTGATTCAAGTTTCAGCTTTAGGCAACCGTTCCTTCGAAGGCAGCGTAGCAGAAAAAGGAATTGTAGCCAATGCCTTATCACGTTCCTACGAAGTTAAAATTCGCATAAACAAGCCGGATAAAGAACTGATGCCGGGAATGGTTTGTGAAGTAGTTTTGGAAACAGCCGAAGACAGCAGTCACTACGTATTACCTGCCAACATTATCCAGTTGGGTGAAGGAAATCAGAACTTTGTATGGGTAAATAACGGAGGAAAAGCCGAAAAGCGTATCATACAATGCGGCGAATTCACTTCTGACGGAATCATTGTCCTGAGCGGAATAAAAGACGGGGATATGATTATAACAGAAGGACAGCAAAAAGTTTGTGAAAACACGCCGGTAACTATAAAATAAAACAGCAATGGAAAAGAAACGTAATATAGTAGAATGGGCAATGCACTATCGGCAGATTGTCATACTGGTAGTATGTTGTCTGGTCGCATTCGGCATATACAGTTTGCCCAACATGCGTAAAAACGAATTTCCTGATTTTACAATCCGCCAGGGAATGGTAGTAGCTGTAGCACCAGGAAATACAGCCGAAGAAATGATTGAACAAGTTACCAAACCGCTGGAAAACTATATCTTCTCCTATAAAGAAGTAAAGAAAGAGAAGACATTTTCTACCAGCCGCGACGGAATTGTTTATATACAAGTAGAACTAAACGACGATCTCAACAACAAAGATGAATTTTGGAGTAAATTCAAACATGGCATTGCAACATTCAAGTCGAGCTTGCCTTCGAATGTGCTTGCCGTACAAGTTCTGGATGATTTCGGAGATACGTCTGCTCTGCTTATCACCATGGAAAGTAAGGATAAAACTTACAGAGAATTAAAAGAATACATGGACGATTTGCAAGATCGTTTACGCCGTATCAGCAGCATCGGACGTATGACGGTAAGTGGATTGCAGAATGAACAGATTGCCGTTTATCTGGATAATGAGAAGCTCTCTCAATACGGACTTACAGAACAGACACTGGCTGTCAACCTGTTTTCTAAAGGGTTCGTTACTTCAGGCGGACGAGTACAAAATCCAGCCTATATACTGCCTGTACACGTAGAAAAATCCTTTAATACCGTTTACGACGTACAAGAGCAGATTGTGTATACCGACCCTTCAGGACATAACATTCGCCTGAAAGATGTAGCTCGTGTGGTAAAGGAATATCCACATGCCGACAGCTACATTACCAACAACGGGAAAAAATGTATTCTGCTTAGCGTAGAAATGAAAAAAGGACAGAATATCGTAAAGATGGGAGAACAAATCAATCTAACTCTCGAAGAGTTTAAGAAAGAGCTTCCGTCCGAAGTAAACATGTTCCGCATTACCGACCAAAGCGAAGTAGTTGGCGACAGTGTAAACAACTTTCTGAAAGAATTGCTGATTGCCATTGTAGCCGTAGTCATCGTAGTTATGTTACTGCTTCCGGTTCGTGTCGCACTGGTAGCAGCCTCTACTATCCCGATTACCATATTCATTTCACTGGGTCTGTTCTATGCTTTTGGTATCGAACTGAATACAGTAACACTGGCAGCACTGATTGTTACACTGGGAATGATTGTCGATAACTCCATTGTGATCATCGATAATTATCTGGAGAAAATAGGAGAAGGAATGTCCCGCTGGCATGCTTCCATACAGAGTAGTACACATTTCTTCCGTTCCATCTTCTCGGCAACCCTTGCCATCAGTATCACGTTCTTCCCGTTCCTGTTCATCATGACAGGTATGTTCCACGATTTCCTGCTCAGCTTCCCGTGGTCCATCACACTTATTTTGGGAATTTCACTGCTGGTAGCTTCATTGCTTGTACCGTTCATGCAGTTCTGGTTCATACGGAAACCTCTTCAGACTGGCAAAAAGGGATTTTCTTTCCTGGATATGCTTCAGAAATATTATAATAAGTTGCTGGATGTATGCTTCAAGCATCCTTATTATACTGTAATAACAGGACTGGCCTTCATTGTTGTGGGTATTATCCTGATGGGCAAATTACCTCAGAACCTGATGCCGACAGCAGACCGTAACCAGTTTGCCGTAGAAATTTATCTTCCTACAGGAACTGCCATCGAAAAGACGTCAGCCATAGCCGACACATTGGAAAATATACTTCGTGCAGACGATCGTGTTGTTTCGGTAACTTCATTTACCGGATGTGCTTCTCCTCGTTTCCACACAGCATACGCACCGCAGATAGCAGGCCCGAACTATGCACAGTTTATTGTTAATACAAAGGGAAATAAAGAAACTGTCGATTTGCTGAATGAATATGCAGCTAAATACACCAATGCATTTCCGGAAGCACTGATCCGTTTCAAACAACTCAGTTACAGTCAGTCGGTCTATCCGATTGAACTCCGATTAAGCGGTAATAACCTCGACAGTCTGAAATGTACAGCAGACAAATATCTGAGCTTATTGCGTAGTATGCCTGAAACAGAACTGGCACAAACCAACTTCAGTAATCCGCAAACCACTGCACGTATCGTACTGAAAGAAGATGAAGCGTCACGGTTGGGTATTACCAATGCTACGGTAGAAGCAACCTTAGCGATGAGATATGGTACAGGAATTCCGGTTGCCAATGTATGGGAAGGTGATTACAATATCCCAATCATACTTAAAAGCAACAAAGCCGACAACGCACATTACAACGACATTGAAGATGAATTAATTCCGGTAGCCGGCGGACTGTCGAGTGTTCCACTTCGCCAGATAGCCAGCATTGAACCATCTACCGAAGACGGACAAATTGTACGCCGAAACGGTGTCTATACCATTACAGTAATGTCCGACTTGAAAAGAGGAGAAAATGCAATGGAAATAACCGGAAAAATTCAGGAAAAAATAAAGGCAATTCCCCTGCCTCAAGGAGTCACACTGACATACGGAGGTGACTTGGAACAGAACAATGAGCAAAATCCGCTTATCATGGGAGCACTTGCCATCGCAGCCGTCATGATATTATTTATCCTGATAGCTCATTTCCACCGTCTGAGTATTGCACTGCTCATCTTCGGCAGTATGACATTCTGCGTTTTCGGTACAGCAATAGGTGTTTTGATTCAGGGAGTTGACTTCAGTATGACGTGTACGTTGGGTATTATCAGTCTGATGGGTATCATTGTCCGTAACGGAATCATCATGATAGACTATGCCGAAGAACTGAGAAGCACAGAAAAATTATGTGTACGCGATGCCATTTACCATTCCGCACGCCGACGTATGCGACCGATCTTCCTGACATCAGCAGCAGCTTCAATGGGAGTTATCCCGATGATTTTGGGTAAAAGCGGATTGTGGATGCCTATGGGAACTGTAATTTGCTACGGAACTCTTATCACCATGATCTTCCTGCTGACTGTACTTCCGGTTTTGTATATGCTATTGTTTAGAGGTTCCACTCGCAAACGTGCCGTCAATGCACAAATCGAACTTCAATAACATTGATAACTAAAAAGATAGCAATTAAATTCTGTTACGATTATGAAAAGAAAAAACATCATATCTTTATTCCTGCTGTCGGCAGGTTGTATGTTGCCATTATGCGCTTCTGCCCAACATACCTATTCGCTGGACGAATGTATAGAAGCTGCACTCGACAACAATGTACGCATGAAAAATGCTCAAAACAACCTTCGCATGGCAGAACACAGCAAGCAGGAGGCTTTCAGTAAATACTTTCCTACGGTAAGTGCAGCCGGAAGCGGATTCCTTGCCGACAAAAGTCTGGTACGCATGGGACTATCACCCGAAATGCAGATGGCATTCATGAAAAACGGACTCGTAGGCGACGTTTCGGCTACCCTGCCGCTGTTCACCGGAGGACAAATAGTAAACGGGAACAAACTGGCTAAGGTAAATGTAGAAGTAAACCGCCTTCAGCAACGCCAGTCACAAAACGAAGTGACGCTGACAGTCGAAAATTATTTCTGGCAGGTAGTAATGCTGAAAGAAAAATTACAGACTATCGGTACACTCGACAAACAACTAAGTCAGTTGCTTCAGGATGTGGAAACCAGTGTACAGGCAGGTATCACAACCCGTAACGACTTATTGCAGGTTCAACTCCGGCAAAATGAAATACAGAGTAAACGCATTCAGGTGGAAAACATGCTTTCATTATCACGGAGTATGCTTGCACAGTATATAGGACATCCGGCTGATAGCATAGAAATAGCGGCAACGTTGAAAGATACGTTGCCGCAAGGACCGGAAGGACTCTATACGGTTCCCGAAACAGCACTTACGATGACCAATGAATATAACCTCCTCCAGCAAAATGTAAAGGCAAGCAGCCTGCAACATAAAATGGCTATAGGCAAAAACTTGCCTACCATAGCTATCGGAGGAGGCTATGCTTACGAGAATCTGCTGGGTAAAGATCATACATTCTGGCTGGGATTCGCTACCGTTTCCGTACCAATCTCAGGCTGGTGGGGAGGCTCGCACGACATTCAACGTCAGAAATTACAACTACGTAATGCCGAAAACCAGCTCACCGACCAGAGCCAGTTGCTGGTAATCCGCATGAAACATACGTGGGATGACTTGAATGATGCCTATAAACAGGTAAAGATAGCTCTGCTTTCCATCGAACAGGCTAAAGAAAACCTGCGTCTGAACACCGATTATTATGCAGCCGGTACATGCACCATGAGCGATCTGCTCGATGCACAGAGCCTCTATCAGCAAAGTCGCGACAAGTATGTAGAAACCTACGCTCAGTATGAAGTAAAAAAACGTGAATACCTGCAAGTGACAGGACGATAGAAATAAGGAATAAAAACAAGAGATTTTGACTATTCTTCTGACATTTATTTCTAACTTTGCGACTAAACATTAAAAAAATCAATTTATGGCAAAGTTCAAACGTATTCTGTTAAAGCTCAGCGGCGAAAGCTTAATGGGAGAAAAGAAATATGGTATCGACGAAAAACGTCTGGGAGAATATGCACAGCAGATTAAGGAAATCCATGATATGGGTGTACAGATCGGCATCGTTATCGGCGGAGGAAACATCTTCCGTGGACTGACTGGAGCCGGAAAGGGATTCGACCGTGTGAAAGGTGACCAGATGGGTATGCTGGCAACAGTTATCAATAGCTTGGGACTGAGTTCTGCTTTGGTTGCAGCCGGAGTTAAGGCTCGTGTGCTGACAGCTATCCGTATGGAACCTATCGGTGAGTTCTACACCAAATGGAAAGCTATCGAAGCCATGGAAAACGGTGAAGTAGTCATCATGTCTGCCGGAACCGGAAACCCGTTCTTCACAACCGATACCGGTTCTTCACTGCGTGGTATCGAAATTGAAGCTGACGTTATGCTGAAGGGTACTCGTGTAGACGGTATCTATACTGCCGATCCGGAAAAAGATCCGACAGCTACCAAGTTCGACGAAATCACTTACGATGAAGTTCTGGCACGTGGCTTGAAAGTAATGGACCTGACAGCTACTTGTATGTGCAAGGAAAACAATCTGCCGATTATCGTATTCGACATGGATACGGTAGGTAACCTGAAGAAAGTCATGTCTGGCGAAAACATTGGAACAATGGTTCACAATTAAACCTGATTTATTATATTCACCACAGAAGATAAAGTTTATCCATCATTGGCATGGAAAACCTACTTTTCCTTCTGTGGTGTTTTTTTATGCCTTTTCTCCTCATTCCATCGTCAGACGGACTACCTCGCAATTATTCATGTGCGGTACAGTGGTAAGCTGGTCGACAGGTATACCTGCCAGACAAGCCCGCAACGAACGGTTTATCAGGCCGTGAGCCACCACCAAGATACATTTCCCTTCGTAATGCTGCCGGATATATTCCAGACACTTGCCCGCACGTTCGTAAAGCATTTCACGTGTTTCGGCATCTGCAGGCAGATGCGTCCGGTCAGGAAAAGTTCGGCGACAGACGTCAACGTGTGATGAAGAAAGACAAATCAGGCAAGCCGGCGCCTTCTGAACCGGACCGTCAGGATGAACAGGATGGATATGACGGTACGGACGATACACTCCGTACAGATTCTGTAGACAAGAACGAATCTCGGAATGAGCCGGCTCGTCCCCAAAAGGAACGTGACCTGAGCAATCGTCCCGACGGATATAAAACGATGGGAGTATCGGGTGAATCGATAGAGCATCCTTCCGATTTGACAAAGGTTCCCGGACGTATCATTGAAAGAAGGATGGTCCGTGTCTTGAAGTCTGTTGCCTTGGAAAAGGACTCGATAGTGAACTGCGATGAGACCTGGTGTAAAGTACGCAAATATGACCACTACAAGAAGTGTTATATCTGGGTATTGGTCAACAAGGCTCAGAAAAAATCCGCCCAGTTTAAAGATACCGTGCATCAAGTCTGTATGTCACATGCCAAGAACAAGTTTGTCAAGGCTTCCAATCAGGGTGGTGAACCGACAGCTGAACGCTTTTCCAATATTTTAAAGGAATTCTTCATGAGGGAGCGCAAATGTGATGAAGCCGGGCTTACTCCGGAAGAGAGGTTGCGGGAAAGACAAAGCCTGGAAACGAAAGAACTCCTGATAGAGTTGCGCAGCCTGTTGGATAGTGAACAGTCAAAGGATTCAGAATTCAGAAGTCAGTATTATACAGAAGCTCTTAATTATCTGAACCGGTTCTGGAAAGAGATCTTTGCTTACCTGGATGACGGCGAACTGCCGATAGACAATAATCTTGCAGAGCGAACCATCCGGAAACTGACTACCCAACGCAACAATTCACTGCATTATGGAAGTGATGCCGGTGCCGAGATGGCTGCGACTTATCATAGTGTAATAGGAACGGTAAAGCTCCATGGCAGTTCTGTCTGGAACTTCATCGGAACTTTTTTCAAAAATATCTTTAACGGATGCAGGGATTATGTTAACATGGTGCCTGACAAAATCACTTTGGCTATCGGCCAATGTTAAATTCAAAACTAATTAATCAACAAAATTCGATTTAGGGCACTTAAAAGTGCCCTTTTAAAGGGGTATGCCCTAAATTGAGTGCTTACCTGCTCTCAACATGCCGAATGAACGGGCTGTCTGCTCTGGAATATCTCAAGAAATTCTTCCACGAAATTGTCAAAGGGAGAAAGGATTATGAAAATCTGCTGCCCATGACAATATGCAAATAATAATTGTTAAATATATGGACTCCTTTTTAGGTGGGTGGTAATAGACACCCGCCTAAAAGGGGATACCCTAAAATTAGGGACTTACTAATATGTACGAATCATCAAATAATAATTCAAGAATAGCAAAGAATACCTTATTCTTGTATATACGTTCTATTTTGATAATGACAATTAGTGTCTTTACTAGTAGAGTTGTATTACAAGCTTTAGGAGTTGAAGACTACGGTTTATATAATGTTGTTGGTGGGTTTGTTGGTATGTTTTCTATCATAAGTTCATCACTTGTAAGTGCAAGCCAACGTTTTATCTCATTTGAGATGGGTAAGACCAATCCGGAACAAAATAAAGTGTTCTGCAGTATTGTCAGTATCCATATATTCCTTGTTTTTGTTTTGATTGTATTATTTGAAACATTTGGCTTGTGGTTCTTAAATACTAAACTTAATATTACAAGCGAGCGAATAGTGGCAGCTAACTGGGTGTACCAATGCAGTATTATTACATTCTGTGTTAATTTACTCAGTGTCCCATATAATGCAACTATAATAGCTCACGAAAAAATGAACGCTTTTGCATACATTAGCATTTTTGAGGTAATCGCAAAATTGGGTATCGCTTATTTGATTTGTTTTTCGCATTCTGACAAACTAATTTTTTATGCTATCCTAATGCTTTTGATAGCAGTCATAATACGCTTAATATATTCTATCTATTGTAGAAGAAATTTCGAAGAATGTAGATTTCGAATTATGATAAATAAGTCGTTCGTCAACTCTCTTCTTAGTTTTATTGGATGGAATTTTATCGGGAGTACAGCTGGTGTCTTAGTAACTCAAGGAGTAAACGTCCTGATAAACTTGTTTTTTGGAGTAGCCCTAAACGCCGCTCGTGGTATAGCAGAGCAAGCGAATAATGCTATTAACCAGTTTGTTACTAATTTTATGACCGCAATGAATCCTCAAATTACAAAAAGTTATGCTTCTAGCAATTATGAATACATGAATAGTTTGATGGAAAAGGGGGCAAAATATGCTGCAATATTACTTTGGTTCTTAAGCCTACCTGTATTTGCCGAAGCTGAATTCATCTTAAATTTATGGTTAGTTGAAGTACCACCTTATGCACCGCTATTTCTACGCCTTGCCATCATATTTTCAGTGTTTCAATCATTATCAAACACATTATATATTGGAATGCTTGCAACAGGCCATATAAAAAAATACCAAATCATTATGGGTATCATATATATATCTTCATTTGTTTTATGTTATTTTCTATTTACTATAGGGTTTGGACCTGAGTGGGGATATATATCCACAATTATTGCTTTATTAATCGGTGCTATTGCCCGTTTATTATTACTTAAAGAAATAATAAATGGATTCTCAATAAAGAGTTTTATAAAAAATACGATTATTAAATCTTTATCATTGATTTTTATAACATCTGCTATAATTTTCACTATAAAACACTTTTTGCCTAATGAATCATTAATCAGTTCCATCAGCATTATTTGCTTATCAGTTTTGCTAGTACCGCTTGTCACATACTCATTAGCAATTGATGAAAATGAGAGAAGATTTTTATCTAAACAACTAAAAAAATACTTTCATAGAAATAAGTAAAAGAATATGTCTAATATGAAATATTATATTGGTCACACATTAGATTCTGATATTAGATTTAAAGCATCCTCTGGGGGTATCGGTAGTTATATAATTAAATACCTACTTTCATCTAAAGAGTATGGGACAAGTATGACCATGGTGTTTAATTCAAAAGAATGCAAATATGAGCCTAAGTTAATACACTCTTATGAGGAATATCATAATTGTGGAAGTGTGTATCAAGATATTGATGTTTATGAATTTATAAAAAACAACATCAATAATATTATTAATGGAATAATAGTAACATGCATGCCATGTCAAGTTCGAAAAATAACAAAGATTCTAACTAGTTATAACATAAAACATTTTATTATATCTCTCTGTTGTTCGGGACAAACCAAAGTAGAAGGAACATGGTGTCTATATAAGTTCCTAGGTTTAAAACGGCAGGAGATAAAAAACATTCAATATAGAGGTAATGGATGGCCTAGTGGAATACAAATTGAATTGACTAATGGAAAAATTATCAAAAGGGACAATTATTCATATCCATGGAACATTATTCACAGCTCTTTTTTATTCAGGCCATCAAGATGCCTCTTTTGTACATACAAAACTGTTCCATATAGTGATATTAATTTGGCAGACCCTTGGTTAATTGAATATCAAACGGATACTATAGGAAACTCCGTGATTATAGCCAATACTAGTAAAGGTTACAAATTAATTGAGGAACTAATATCCAATAACTTAATTAAATGTATAGTTTCGGATGAAGATACATACATTAGATCACAAAAAGGCACAATAGAGGAAAAAGCAAAAGTAAAATTACATAGAAAGTACTACAAATTCATTAAACAATTATCGCAAAATAAAATCTATGTCAATATAGTTACATTTTCTGCTATAACGATGAAAATTCACACTAGAATTATACAAAAATTAAAAGAAATAATAAAATGAAGCTTCAAAATATTATCAAAAGAATTAATTATCTCATGAGATGGTTATTTTGGAATCGTCAGTTTGGGTGTGTTAATGGAAAAATACAAATTGGGACTAATGTAACTTTTCAAAATCCTGAATGTATATTCTTTGGGAAAAATGTTAAAATTGGAGATGGAACACTGTTTTTACCTTGCAAAGAATATGCAAGAGTAAAATATGAACCATCTATAATAATACATGATGGCTGTGCTATAGGAAAGGGAAATAGCTTTGCATCTATTGACCGAATAGAAATAGGCGAAAATGTCTTATTCGCAGGATATGTACATTTAACAGATCACTCACACGGTTATGAGGACATTAATTCCCCCATTAAAAATCAAAGATTAATTAGTAAGGGGCCCATAGTTATTGAAAATGACTGCTGGCTCGGATTCCAGTCAGAAATCTTGTCTGGAGGTCATATAGGGAAACACTCAATAGTAGCAGCAAGAGCGGTGGTCACCAAAGATGTCCCTCCATATAGTATAGTAGCAGGCAATCCAGCTAAAATCGTAAAACAATATAATTTTGAAAATAAAAAATGGGAAAAAGTAACAAAGTAGCAAATTATGTTCTTATTTCAGGACTAAACATTACAGATAATAATAGAGGAACTGCAGCACTTGGATATGGCGCACTGTCCTTTTTACGAAATAAAGATTATTTAAGAACTAAAGATGAGATTATTACAATTCATAGGGTCAAGAATATCTTTAAGTATAAACTAAAAATAACTGATAAAAAGTGTAGAGTCAATCAGACTGATGCTGTATTCAGGGTATTAAATGTTTTCGTTTTAGAATTCTATTTATATGAAAAATTGGGATTCTATATTCCATTAACACCGTTTGGTAAAGTAATTAGGAATTTGCGTTTGGTTGCAGCTATAAACGGTGGAGATGGCTTTACAGATATATATGGAAAACAACTTTTTGAGTCTCGATTACACGATATCAAAATAGCTAGAAAAAAGCAAGTTCCATATATATTTTTACCACAAACAGTTGGTCCCTTTTCTGAAGGATTAATATATCCTTAATTCCGCAACACTTTGATTTAAATTAATTTATAAGTTCCTGAGCAACAAA
>ENA-OPCC01000414-OPCC01000414.1-human-gut-metagenome-genome-assembly--contig:-NODE-414-length-22528-cov-3.694300_pt1 | contig 22528 bp, 20 predicted proteins | sample MGYA00241558_ERZ501467 | MGnify/ENA primary metagenome ERZ501467 (study PRJEB25962, sample SAMEA2042620) | human gut metagenome | biome: human gut; feature: human-associated habitat; material: faeces...
CAACGGTAGAGGCATCGGAAGCAAACTGAGAAAACAGATTGGCTACTAACATAAAGAACGGTGCGCCGGGCGGGTGTCCTACTTCCAGTTTATAGCCGGTGGTAATGAACTCCGGGCAGTCCCAAAAACTTGCGGTCGGCTCGATAGTCATGCAATAAACCGTTGCTGCAATTATAAATGTAATCCAACCAATCAGGTTGTTTACGGTTTTGTACTGTTTCATTCGGATGAAATTCGTTTTTTATTATAGACGGGCGCAAAGATAATGATTTCAGTTCTAAATGAGTGACAATAAGGCGGATTATTAGGATTGGTTTAGAGATATAGGGAGAATTTTCAGAAAAAACAAAGCTTTCCGTATCGTCCGTTCAGGGCGGTTTTTCAAAAATGTCCTTGTCCGGACGGCTTTGCCGGGTATGCTGTGATGGCTGTCCCTGCTTCCGTATTTTGTCGGCTTACTGCTGACAAGTTGTTTTGTACCTTGTAACAAACTGTTTCCCGTGTGGAAACAAACTGTTCCGTACGGTGAAACAAAGTGTTCCGTTATAGGAAACAAACTGTTTGATAGGCGGAAAACAAACTGTTTTCTGCAATCGGAACAAAGTGTTCACCGCTGTGAACTAACAGTTTAACCGGATATAGGCTGCCGGAAGCCGCAGCCTTTTTTACGCGCGCTTATGGCTTGTGGCGGTATGACGGTATCACGGATACTTTCTGTCTTTATGCTAATGGTGATGATGCTCGCCCAATATCCGATGCGGCAATGTGCCATGTCCCAGAAGCTCTATGGGGCAGTTGAAGTTACGTTCCAGCCATTCGCCGGTAATGCCGGTATCGGGGTGGTAGTCCAGTGTTTCGTTGACACAGGCAATGGATTTTACTTGTTGTAGCACTGTACCGATGTCATGGCTGACGAGGATAATGGCGCAATCTTTGTTGATTTCGGCCAATAACTGATACAGGCGGGCTTCAAAACGCTTGTCGATATAGGTGCTGGGTTCGTCGAGGATAACCACTTCGGGGTCGGAGATTATGGCGCGTCCCAGCAGCGCGCGTTGAAGTTGTCCGCCGCTCAGTGCGCCGATAGCACGTTCTTCCAGCCCTTCCAGCCCCATGCGGGCGATGACCTGACGGGCTTTTTCCCTGTGTTCCTTGGTGAAACGCGAGGTGAGCGATTTCTTACTGCTGAGCCCCGACAGAATAACTTCTTCGACGGTGATAGGGAACTTGCGGTCTATGCTGTTGTATTGGGGCAGGTAGCCCATAGTGAGTTGGGTATTGCCCGTTGTGCGGGGAGATGTGAAAGTTATTTCACCGGAAACGGGTTTGAGCAATCCCAGAATGCATTTGATAAGAGTGGTCTTACCGCCACCGTTCGGACCGATAATGCCCAGAAAATCCCGGTCGTAAACGGTAAGGTTTACGTCGCGAAGCACTGTGCGACCGTCGTATCCGGCATTGAGGTTTCTTATTTCAATAATAGGTTTCATTGTTAGTTCTTCATTAAATTCAGCGCCTTCGCCGTATTCAGCATTTCCGCTTCCCAATCGTAGGATAGGGGGTTGATATCGACAATCCGGGTTCCGGTTTGTTTGGCGATGATTTCGGCGTTGCGGCGGTCGAACTCCGGCTGTACGAAGATGACATGTACTTTTTCGCTCTTGCAGGTATCGATCAGTGCTTTCAGATGTGCGGGTGACGGTTCTTTGCCGCCGGCTTCGATAGGAATCTGATGCAGGCCGTAGTCACGGGCGAAATAGGAAAGCGCCGGGTGGTAAATCATAAAGGCGTGGTCTGCGCCGGGAGCGGTGAGCGTCTGCCGTATGAGGCTGTCGGTATGCTCTATCTGGCGGCAGAGAGCATTATAGCGTTCCAGGTAAGCGCTTTCATTACTTTTATCGATGCTGCACAGCGCACTCAGAATATTGCCCGCGATGATTTGGGCGTTGGTAGCGGAGTTCCATATATGGGGTTCTACGCCGGTGGCGTGGTGGTGCTCCTTCCCGTCTTCCACATGCCGATGGCTGTGGGTATTGTCGTAAATCAAATCCACGCCTTGCGACATGTCAAAGAATTGCAGGTGCGGGGCGTTGTCTGTCAGCTTATCTGTCCATGTTTGTTCAAAGCCTATATAGCCGATGCGGAAATAGGCTTTACTGCGGGCAAGGTCTACGAGCTGCTGCGGCGTAGGGTCGTAGGTTTCCGGACTTGTACCTTTGGGAACCATGCTGACTACTGTGAACCGGTCGCCGGCAATGGCTTCGGTGAAGTATCGCAGAGGCTCGAGCGTAACGGTAATGACGGGTTTGCCGCCGGTTTTGTCGCTTTGGTCGCTTTTGGGCTTGCAGGAAGCTATGAGTATGGTTGCGAGCAGTAAAAAGTATATCTTTTTCATCTATCTTATTTATGGCTTTTATAAGTGTAATTCAGGGTAACTGTTGCTTTGTTTATCTTCTTTCTGGCGGCTTATCCCTTTGTTTTGGTGGCTCGGAGTATCTCACGTTTGCCGCCCGGCGGGCCGGGAAGCCGCTCCACCGTAAACCCGACGGCTTGTAAAAGCCGACGGATAACGCCCTTGGCGCAGTAGGTGGTCAGTATGCCGTTGGCGTTCATGCAGGCATATATGTTCCGGAAAAGCTCCTCACTCCACATCTCAGGCTGCTTTTCGGGGGCGAATGCGTCGAAATAAACAAGGTCGAAATAGGGATTAGCGATTAGAGATAAGGGATTAGCGATTAGTGATGAGTGATTAATGGGTGATTTATCGCTAATCCCTAATCGCTCAACACTAATCCCTAACCGCTCACCGCTAATCACTTTATTTACGTCTCCTTGTATTTTGTGTAACGTAAAATAAGGGGTAATGTTCACATCTGTATCCCATGGAGCCGTGTGCAATTCCTTAAACAAGGGATGGTCGCTATAATTCAGTACATCGACTTCTTCCCACGACAAGGGATAGAGTTCGATGCCGGTGTAGTGGACGGCTCTTTTCTCTTGTCCGGCACTCTCCAAAGTGAGCAGGGCGTTAAGTCCCGTGCCGAATCCTATTTCCAGAACGCGGGGGCGGATGGCGGCAGATGCTTTCAGCCCCATATCGATAAAGATATGTTGCGATTCGGTGCGTGCTCCTTTTACCGAATGATAATGCTCATTCAGCTCCGGCACAAACAATGTGGCGCTTCCGTCTTCCGTCCGTTCTATAATCCGTTCCATATCCGCTAATCACTAATCACTAAACACTAAACACTCATCACCGACAATGCCCCTTGCAAGGCCAATAACATGGCGATATATCGTATCAGTTTGCCCGCAAACATGGAAGAAGTGGTCAGCATGACGTTGCTGCGCATAAATCCCAATGCTATGGCAATGGCCTCTCCCACGAAAGGCAGGAAGGCGAAGAAAGCCATGAGAGCCCCTTTTCCTTGCAGAAAACGCTGCATCTTGTCAATCTTCTCCTTCTTTACTTTGAAATATTTCTCTATCCAGTCTGTCTTGCCGAGCCGACCCATGTAGTAGCAGGTCATGCCGCCGACCGTATTCCCCAATGTTGCGGCAAGGACGCAAACGGCGGGGTTCAGTCCTACCTTGACGAGCGTCAGCATCACCAGTTCGGAACTGAACGGAATGATACTCCCCGCCAGTAAGGCCGAGATAAAGAGCCCTGCATATCCCCAGTCAATCAGAAGTTGTATCAGTGTGTCTGCAAAAGCGTCCATAGATTGAATCCGAATAAAGTAAATAACCCTACAAGCATAATGATAAAGAACAGGTTGGAGCTCCGGCTGTTGGTCAATACGAATAAGTGTCCTATCAGAATGCTGGTACCGATTAACAGCAGGGAGAACAGATGAGGATATAGAGCCGGTTGTAACCCTATATAGACGAAGATGCAGAAATTCAGGAATATCAGGAAGTGCAGATAACTGCGCGTACGTATCTTATCCTCATAGCCGGCAATTAAGCAGTGGCTTGAACTTACTATATATAAAAGGAGTATATACCCGATTGTCGCCAATTCCCAAGGCCGGAAACCAAATAGGATAGAGCGGAAATTCACCAGTTCCAGAAACGGCTGATAGAATAATTCCATGTGTCCGGACAGGTAGGTGTAGCCTAAGAGGAACCAATAAGGTACGCTCCAGCCGATGAGCGAAGCGAAAAAGCTTTTAGGGTGCAGGGACTGGAAGCTATACGCGCCTATCCAAAATACGGGTACGAAGAACATCAGTTGCGGGAAGAGCAGGCTTCCCATTCCCATGAATACGAATGCATGGAACAAATAGCTCGCGGGCTTGGCCTGCTGATAGCTTCTGAACAGGAAATACAGAGCTATGAGGAAAGTGACCGCCACCAAATCTCCTGCATATAATATATGCATGGCAGGGCAGACGGAAACCAGCAGGAAATAAATGGCTGTCTGTACGGACGCCCGCATACGGATGATGGCGAACGCGTTGTTCAGCCCGATAAGAAAATATCCTATGACGGAGTATAGGATAAAGCTGAAAAGGCGGGTGCCCCAGGCCGGGATACATGAATCACGGAATAGGTCCCACAGGGGATAATCGTCTTTTCGTATTTCCAAATCGGGTAATAGGATGGCGCTCAGTATCCAGCAGGTTACTGATATGAGGATGGCGGCGGGAAGCGTAAATCGTCCCGCCGTAACCCGATTTTGGAATCTTTGGCTTCTCATTGACTGTTAAAGGTCGAATCCGATGTCGCGACGGAAGTATTTACCCTCGAAACTTAACGTTTCGGCTACTTTGTAACTCTTAGCCAAAGCCTCTTCTTTTGTTTCTCCATAGGAGCAAACGGCTATCACGCGACCGCCGTTGGTGACGGTCTGGCCGTCCTTTACGGCGGTACCGGCATGGAACAGGATGCTGTCCGTAGCCTCGGCGAGGTTGAAGCCGGTAATGGGATATCCTTTTTTGTATGCTTCGGGATAACCACCGCTGACCAGCATTACACAAGCTGCCGTACGCGGGTCGAGCTCCATTGTCTTGGTGTCGAGGTTTGCCTTGTGTACACCTTCAAACAGTTCCACGATGTCGCTCTTAATGCGCAGCATGACGCTTTCTGTCTCTGGGTCTCCCATACGGACATTGTATTCTATCACCATGGGTTCGTTCTGCACATTGATAAGTCCCAGGAAGATGAAACCTTTGTACAGGATGCCTTCTTCGCGCAAGCCGTTGATGGTGGGCTCTATAATGCGTTCGCGCACTTTTGCCATAAATTCGTCGTTGGCGAAAGGAACGGGTGTCACGCTGCCCATACCGCCGGTATTCAGCCCTTTGTCGCCTTCTCCGATGCGTTTATAGTCTTTGGCCACAGGCAATACTTTATAATGCTCGCCGTCGCTCAGTACGAAAACCGAGCACTCTATTCCGCTAAGGAATTCCTCGATGACCACTGTCGCGCTGGCATCGCCGAACATACCGCCGAGCATCTCTTTCAGCTCTTTCCGGGCTTCTTCCAGTGTCGGGAGAATCAATACGCCTTTACCTGCGCACAGGCCGTCGGCTTTCAATACGTAGGGGGCGGTGAGGGTTTCCAGAAAAGCAAGTCCTTCTTCCAGCGTTTCGGCTGTCACGCTTTTGTAGCGGGCGGTGGGAATGTTATGGCGCAGCATGAATTCTTTGGCGAATTCTTTGCTGCCTTCCAGCTGCGCGCCTTTTGCAGAAGGACCGATAATGGCGATGTGCCGGGTAGCGGCATCTTCTTTGAAACAATCGAAAATACCTTGCACCAGCGGATCTTCGGGACCCACTACAATCATGTCAATCTTATGCTCAAGGGCAAAAGCCTTGAGAGCGGGGAAATCAGTAGCTTTGATGTCTACATTCTCGCCCACTGCGCTTGTTCCCGCGTTGCCGGGAGCGATATACAGTTTTTCTATTTTGGGGCTTTGCGCAATCTTCCAAGCCAAAGCGTGTTCGCGGCCACCTGAGCCAAGCAATAATACTTTCATTTTATAGATACGTTTAATTGTTTACTGTTGAAAATGCGTCCGGTTTATAAATAATCCTCGAAATATCGGGTTATCTTCTCGTGCAGATGTACACGGTCACGTCCCAAGACGTTGTGCTTATGTCCGGGATAGATAAACAGATCGGGATAGGTGCGTGCATCCACGCAGGCTTTCATGAAAGAAAGCGTATGTTGGGGTACGCATGTATCGTCGTGGTCATCGTGGATGATAAGCAGATGTCCTTTCAGTTGCCCTGCGAGGTTCTTCAAATCGCATTGTTCATAACCTTCGGGGTTTGCCTGAGGGGTATCCATATAGCGTTCGCCATACATTATTTCATAGTACTTCCAGTCGATGACCGGTCCGCCGGCCACGCCGACTTTGAAAATTTCCGGATAACGGAGCATGAGGGCGGTAGTCATATGTCCGCCGAAGCTCCAGCCGTGCACGCCGATGCGGTTACCGTCCACATAAGGCAGGCTTTTCAGGTAGTCCACTCCTTTTACCTGGTCCTTGCCCTCTTCAACGCCTAAATGTCTGAAGGTGACGTTCTCGAATTCCAGTCCACGGTTGCTGCTGCCGCGGTTGTCGAGCGTGAACATGATATAACCTTTGTTGGCCATATAGATGTCCCAGCCGCGCGCGCCGTTCATCCAGCCGTTGGTAATCATCTGGGCATGGGGACCGCCATATACGTAGACGATTGCGGGATATTTCTTGTTCGGGTCGAAGTCGGCGGGCTTGACAAGGCGGTAATATAAGTCGGTCTTGCCGTCGGCCGCCTTTATCGTACCTGTTTCTATGGCAGGCATGGTGAAGCCTTCATAAGGATTCTTCGCGGTCAGCAGGGAGATGCTTTTCCTGTTTTGGGTGTTAACTATCTCTATCTGGCGGGGAGTATCCGGAGTGGAATACCGATCGATGATATAATTGCCCGAAGCGGAAAGTATTCCGTTGTGTACCCCCTCGCTATTGTCCAATGGGGTACGTTTGTTCGTATTTACATTTACTTTATATAAATTACTCTGCAAGGGAGATAGCTCGGTGGAAGCGATGATGACCTCTTTCTTTTTGGCGTTGAACCCTAAAACGTCCTGCACCAGCCAGTCTCCTTTTGTCAGTTGCTTGATAAGCTTGCCGTCCGTATTGTAGAGATACAGATGGTTATAGCCGTCTTTCTGGCTCTGGTAGATAAACTGGGTATGATCCCAAGGCAGGAACAGGATAGGTTGTTGAGGCTCTACATATTTGGAGTGCGTTTCCTCGATAAGGGTGGACATCAGCTCTCCGGTTTCGCTGTTGTATCGGCAAAGCTTTGCATGGTTCTGATCGCGGTTCAGTTCTATGAGATAAAGGCTCTTTCCGTCGGGCGCCCAGCTGATGTTGGTGAAATAACGGTTGGTAGGGTCACCGGTGTTCAAATAAACGGTCTTTTGAGTGTCCGGATTATAGATGCCTACGGTAACCTGATGGCTGAGCATTCCTGCCATCGGGTAACGTATCTTGTCCACTAAAGCTATTCTGGGAGTAATATCCACCAGCGGATAGGGGGTTACCATGCTTTCGTTCATGCGGTAAAAGGCCAGCAGGTTTCCTTGGGGGCTCCAGAAAGTACCCTTGCCGATTCCGAATTCATTGCGGTGTACGCTTTGTCCGCACACAATTCCTTCGGGTTCTTTGGTGACGGCTTTGTTGTCCACAAAGAGATTATTCTTTACGGTATAAGCTATGTGCCCGCCTTCCGGGGTATAGTCAATGTTTGCACCGTTTCTTTCTCCAGCCTGCGGCAGACCTTTGACGAATTCATCTTTCTCAAAGTCATAAACGATGTATCTCGCAGGCAGCTTGATAAGCATATACGGCTTGTCCGGCCACGGGAACTCGGTATTGTAGAAATGCTGTACTTTGCTTCCCTTATGGCTGGGTGTGGCGGTTGTTTCCGTAGGAGTTATCAGTGAGCCGAGCACTTGATTTACCTTTTCCCGGGTCGTGAGCAATGTCTCCTTTCCGTTTTTGGGGTTGACGGCAAACAATGAATCGATGCCGGGCTTGATACATATATCACCCCACCACTGCAAACCCGGTAAATTTTCAGCGATACGATAGGTTGCGCCACCGGGAAGAAGGTCTTCCAGGGTAGGCTTTTTCAAGTCTTGTGCCATAAGCTCCATTGATAATAAAGCGGGTGTTGTCAGTAGCAACACCATGATTGCTTTACCGATTCTCTTTATCATAGCTTCTTGTGTTAGCGGTATCAGTCGTTGTTATGTTCGTTGTCCCGTTTCCGAAACTCTCTCGGTTTACGATCTTTATTAAACTCTCGCTCTCTGTTGAATTCCCGCTTCGGTTTCCATTCGCCGTCTGCCGGTTTTCTGTATTCACGAGGCTTGAACTCCCGTTTGTCATCCGATTTGAAGTCTCTTCGCTCTCTCGGTTTAAATTCCCTCTTCTCTCCGGGCTTAAACTCTCTTCTCTCTCTCGATGCGTAAGGTCTGTACTCTTTATCGCCTTCTTCGCTTTCCAGCTTTTTGTACTCTTTGTATTTTCCGTCGAAGATTTCATATTTGCGGAACTCACATTCCAATGCACCGTTGAACAAAGGTATCTTGGCGGTAGGTTTCAGTCCGATTTGATCGAAACACTCTTCACGGTAAGAAAGTATCCATGCGGTGTTTCCTGTAAAGGCATGTTTCAGCCGTTCGCCAATCATGGAGTATAGGCCTAAAAGGTCGTTCGTTGATATACGCTCCCCATACGGCGGGTTGGTAATGATAACCGCCTTTTCCTTAGGCTGTTCAAACTGTTGGAAAGGTTGCAGTTTCAGTGTCACGTCTTTGGACACGCCTGCCGCTTTTATGTTGTGGGTAGCGATTTCGTTGGCTTTCGGATTATTGTCGTATCCGTATATCTTGTGAGCGAATTCACGTTCCTGGCTGTCGTCATTATAAATCTTATCAAACAGTTCCTGGTCGAAATCAATCCACTTTTCGAAGGCAAATTCCTTACGGAATACGCCCGGTGCGATATTTCGGGCTATCAGGGCCGCTTCAATGGGTATCGTACCCGAACCGCACATGGGGTCTATCAGGTCGCATTCTCCACGCCAACCGCTCATTAATATCATGCCGGCCGCCAGAACTTCGTTCAACGGAGCTTCTACTGCCTCCTGGCGATAGCCGCGACGATGCAAAGACTCGCCGGATGAATCGAGAGAAAGGGTACACTTGGTTTCGGCAATGTGAATGTTCAGCAGTACGTCGGGCTTGTTGATGCGTACGGACGGGCGTTTGTTATAGGCATCCCGGAAATAGTCCGCAATGGCGTCTTTTACTTTATAGGAAACAAACTTTGAATGACGGAATTCCTCGCTGAACACAACTGCGTCCACTGCGAAAGTTTTGTCAACATCCAGATAGTCTTCCCAGTGGATTGCCTTGATCTGCTCGTACACCTCATCGGCATTTTTTGCTACAAACTGTTTGATAGGCTTCAGGATGCGGATGGCTGTTCGCAGGCAGAAGTTCGCCTTATACATCATTTCCTTATCTCCACAGAATGATACCATACGACGTCCTATCTGTATCTCGTTTGCTCCTAAAGAGGTCAATTCTTGTGCCAATGTTTCTTCCAGTCCCTGGAAAGTTTTGGCAATCATTTCAAATGATTGTTCGCTCATCTATTTATTTTCTATTTTACGATTTACTATTTACAACTTTCTTTTATGCTTTGCAGCCGTTCATTTCTTTGCTTTGGTTTGTACGATTCTTGCGCCTGCAGGTACATCCTCCGTTACCCAGATGTTACCGCCTACGGTAGCGTCTTTTCCAATGGTGATGCGCCCCAAGATAGTGGCATTGGAATACACGATGACATTATCTTCCAATATGGGATGGCGGGGAATGCCTTTGATGGGTTTGCCGTCTTCGTCCAGCGGGAAGCTTTTGGCTCCGAGGGTTACACCCTGATATAGTTTTACGTTATTGCCGATAATGCAGGTTTCACCGATTACCACACCTGTACCATGGTCTATCGTGAAATAACCGCCTATGGCGGCTCCCGGATGAATGTCGATGCCGGTTTCGCTATGCGCCATTTCGGTGATGATACGCGGAATGAGAGGCACGCCGAGTACCAACAACTCATGCGCTATGCGGTAGTTACTGATGGCGCGGATGGCGGGATAGCAGCTGATAACCTCGCCGAACGAATGGGCGGCCGGGTCACCGTTGTAAGCGGCTTCGACGTCGGTTGCCAGTATGCGGCGTAATTCCGGCAAATGGCTGATAAATTTGGCGGCGATCGATGCGGCCTCTTCACGTTGAAGCTCGGTACAGCAGCTGCATTCATCATCACTGCCGAAACAAAGCCCTGCCAGTATTTGCTCTGTCAGCAGGTCGAACAGTCTTTCTACGTTGACTCCGATATGGTAAGTTACCGTACGGCTGTTGACCGTTGAATTTCCAAAATATCCGGGAAAGATAATAGCGCGCGCAAGTTCGATAATATCGCACAATGCCTTAGCTGAAGGCAATGGATTGCCGTCCGTGTGCTGGTGAAACAGTCCTTTGTAAGATTCGCTTTCCGATAGCTCATCGACTGCCTGTGTCAGGATGTGAGTAAAATTAAGTGGACTCATTATGATATCCTTTATTAATAAAGTGGCTACAAAGGTATAAAATACTCACCAATTTTCCTACATATCCCTCATTTATAGTATGGATTTACCACATTTATGGTATTTTGAATGAACGAACTTCGCCGTATTTTTGTCTTATTAATAATTCACTGTAAGATATGAAAAAAATAGCGCAACGCCTTACCGACTTAGTAGGCAATACTCCTTTGTTGGAGTTGAACAATTATAGTAAAAATAAGGGCTTGAGGGCTCATGTGATAGTCAAACTGGAATACTTTAATCCTGCGGGAAGTGTCAAGGACCGCGTTGCACTGGCTATGATAGAGGATGCGGAAACGAAAGGACTGTTGAAACCCGGTGCGACGATTATCGAACCGACCAGCGGCAATACCGGGGTGGGACTTGCTTTTGTAGCGGCGGCCAAAGGTTATAAATTGGTTTTGACTATGCCGGACACCATGAGCATGGAACGCCGCAATTTACTGAAGGCCCTTGGCGCGGAACTTGTCTTGACGCCCGGTGCCGATGGTATGAAGGGTGCTATAGCCCGTGCCGAAGAATTGCAAGCGAGTACTCCCGGCTCGTTGATTTTACAGCAGTTTGATAATCAAGCTAACCCGGCCGTTCATGAGCGCACTACCGGACAGGAAATATGGCAGGATACGGACGGAAAAGTCGATATATTCGTAGCCGGTGTTGGGACCGGTGGGACGGTGAGCGGTGTGGGTACGGCTTTGAAGAAGCATAACCCTAAAATACAAGTGGTAGCCGTAGAGCCGGAGGATTCTCCGGTATTGTCAGGCGGAAAACCGGGTTCACATAAGATTCAAGGTATCGGTGCAGGCTTTATTCCCAAAAACTATAATAGTGCGGTAGTAGACGGAATTCTGCAGGTATCCAATGATGACGCTATCCGTACCGGGCGGGAACTGGCGAAATACGAAGGCTTGTTGGTCGGGATTTCTTCGGGAGCCGCTGTCAGCGCCGCAACTCAGTTGGCGCAGTTGCCGGAAAATGAGGGTAAAAACATAGTGGTATTACTGCCTGATACGGGAGAACGCTATTTGTCGACGTTGCTTTATGCTTTTGAGGAATATCCTTTGTAGTGTCTTGTATACATTTATGAACTGAAACGGGCTGGTTAAAGGTATTTTGCAATTTATTGATAATCAATGATGTAGAATAAGGGGTGTCTCAGTCGTATACTTAGATAGTCTCAGTCGTATACTGAGATACCCTAAATATACGACTGAGACACCCTAAGTATACGGGTTAGCGATAATCAAATTCCGATGTAGGGACTTTGTTGAGATTATTTCACTTCACTCGGCCTCAGCCCGAACGATTTGCAACTTATTTCATCCACCTTCACTTCCCATATTTTCACATTGCGTACAGCCGGTTCGGCATAATTGCACGCATTGTCTGTATATTGTTTCATGAGCACATCGAGTATCCGGCGTTTCTCATCCATATCTTCTATGAAGCGTACTTTGCCTTTACAGATAACGCTGCGGGATTTCATGCTGTAACTGCAAGCTATCTGTTTGTGCATATACACCAGTTCGCGCCCTTCACAAAAGTTAATGCAGACCTGCGGATGCCGTACCACCATTTCTATTTTACTTCCTTCGGGCCCCGAGTGCAGGTAGACGGTATCATTTTCCCAGGCAAAGTTCATGGGCACTACATACGGATTGCCTTCTCCGTCGGTAATCCCGACCGTACAATAAGGGCATTTACGGATAATATCTTCTATTTGCGCGCGATCTGTAATAGTAATTGTCTTCATGTATGTGTATGTAAGCTTTTATAATAATCCTGTTTTATTCAATCAGGGCAAAGTCCAGTTGCTTTTTCTCGAGGTTGGCGCGTGCCACCTTGATGGTGATAGCGTCACCGAGGCTGTACGTGCGTTTCTTCCGTCGTCCGCGCAGGCAATAGTTCTTTTCATCGAATTCGTAGTAATCATCATCGAGGTCGCGGATAGGTATCATTCCCTCACATTTATTCTCGTTCAGCTCAACGTACAGTCCCCATTCGGTAACGCCGGAAATAACACCGTCGTAAGTCTGTCCCAGACGTTCCGTCATGTATTCCACTTGTTTGTACTTGATAGAGGCGCGTTCCGCATTGGCGGCTATCTGCTCCATGCCGCTGGAATGTTCGCAGAGCGCTTCGTATTTCTGCTCGGAAACGCTTCGTCCGCCTAAATCCAGGTACTTGGTCAGCAACCGGTGCACCATCATGTCCGGGTAGCGGCGGATGGGAGAGGTGAAGTGGGTATAATAGTCGAATGCCAATCCATAGTGCCCGATGTTGTGCACGGAATAGCGTGCCTTTTGCATGGCGCGGATAGATACGGTTTCGATGAGATTCTCTTCTTTCTTCCCTTGAATATCATCCAGCAGGTGGTTGATGGATTTTGAAATATCCGTTTTGGTTCCGCTGGTGCGCAGCTTATAGCCGAAGCGGGCGATGAACTGTGACAGGTTATCCAGCTTCTCCGGATCCGGCAGGTCGTGAATACGATAAGGGAATACTTTCGGCTTTTTGTTTTTGGGTACACGCCCTATCTTTTCGGCCACAGTGCGGTTGGCGAGTAGCATGAACTCCTCTACCAGCTTGTTGGCGTCTTTGGATTCTTTGAAATATACGCTGACGGGCTTGCCCTTCTCATCAATCTCGAATTTCACTTCATAGCGGTCGAAGTTGATGGCGCCGGCGGCAAATCGCTTTTCGCGCAATATCTTGGCAAGCGAATCCAGTTTGAGGATTTCCTCTTTAAAATCTCCCTCTTTGGTTTCGATAATCTGTTGCGCTTCCTCGTATGTGAAGCGGCGGTCGGACTTGATAACCGTATGTACGATGCGCGAGTTCTTTACTTCTCCCTTGTCCGTCATTTCGAAGATGGCGGAATAAGCCAGTTTCTCTTCATCGGGACGCAGGGAGCAGATGAAGTTGCACAGCCGTTCGGGCAGCATCGGAATGGTGCGGTCTACGAGATAAACGGATGTCGCCCGTTTCTCCGCTTCTTTATCGATGATGCCGCCTTCCGTTACATAATGTGTCACGTCGGCAATGTGCACGCCCACTTCCCACAGGTTGTCCTTCAGTTTGCGGACGGACAGGGCATCGTCAAAGTCTTTGGCGTCTTTGGGGTCTATGGTAAAGGTGGTTATATTGCGGAAATCTTCACGTTTGGCATACTCCTCCGCGGGAATTTCGGCGGGAATCTTGTCCGCGGCTTTTTCCACGGATGCGGGATAGACATACGGCAACCCGAATTCGGCCAGAATGGCGTGCATCTCGGTGGTGTTGTCTCCGGCTTTTCCCAGGATGTCAATGACCTGACCGATGGGGTTTTTAGCCTTATCAGGCCATTCCACTACCTTGACGATGGCTTTGTCGCCTGTTTTTCCACCTTTCAGTTTCTCTTTGGGGATGAAGATGTCGTTGGCCAGCGTACGGTTTTCCGTGACAAGGAAAGCGTAGGATTTGGCAACTTCCAGTGTTCCTACGAAGGTATCGTTGGCGCGTTCCAGTATTTCGATGACTTCGCCTTCGGCTTCACGTCCGCGGCGTTTGGCATAAAAGGCGATGCGTACTTTGTCGCCTGCCATGGCGTGTGCCGAGTTGCGTTCGGCCACGAAAATGGGGTCACCGCCGCCTTCGGGGATGAATGAGTTCTTTCCGTTGCTTTTGCGCTGGAAAGTACCGGTCATTTCCACGCCATGATTGTTCAGCTTGTATTTATGCTTGTCCACCTCGGTGATGTAATCGTCATCCGACAACTCGGACAGGATATCCATACACAGCATTTTCAGTGGATGCGTGGTGAGGTGCAGTTGTTCAAAAATGTATTTCAGGGACAGTACTTCGTCTTGTTTTATGTGGAAGAAGTCCAATAGCGTTTTGACGAGCTCTTTCTTCTTCATTCGCTTGCCGGCTTTTTTCTCTTTCTTTTCTTTCTTTGTCTTAGCCATAATTTGATATCTTTTTATCTTTCTTGCAAAGTAAACAAATAAATGTATTCACTCGTTCACTCTGCCTTCAAAATCTTTCTGTCTTACTGAAATTTATAGGGGAACGACCGGTCATAATAGATTTATGTACTATATTTGCAGCGACTTAGAAGAAAGGGCATGGAAGTACGATCTGTGGATAAGGAAGAGGTTGCGAGGGAAAAAGGTATTTACCGCGTAACGATTGTGGGGAGTGTGGTGAACTTCCTGTTGCTTCTGTTTAAGTTCTTTGCGGGAATCGCGGGGCATAGCGCCGCCATGCTGGCAGATGCCGTACACTCGCTGTCGGACTTTGTTACGGACATCATTGTCATTGTCTTTGTGCGCATCTCTTCCAAGCCGGAAGATGAGGGACACGATTACGGACATGGCAAATATGAGACTTTGGCAACCGCCATTATCGGTATTGTATTGCTTTTTGTCGGCTTTGGAATTTTCTGGAACGGCGCTTCATCTATCTATCGGTTTCTTCACGGCGGTTCTTTGCAGGAGCCGGGAATGCTGGCATTGATAGCGGCGTTGGTGTCCATCGCCTTTAAGGAGGCGCTCTACCGCTATACGGTGTTTCGGGGAAAGAAATTGAATTCCCGGGCAGTGGTGGCCAATGCGTGGCATCACCGGAGCGACGCTCTTTCTTCCATAGGCACAGCCATAGGTATCGGCGGAGCTATTCTTTTGGGAAATCACTGGCGGGTACTCGACCCGATAGCTGCGGTTGTCGTCAGTTTCTTCATTATGAAGGTAGCCGTAAAGCTATTGATTCCTTGTGTGGATGAGTTGTTGGAGAAATCGTTGCCTGCCGATGTGGAAAATGAAATACAGCGGATTATCCTTTCCCCGGAGTAAGTTCGCCGCATCATTTGCGTACCCGCCGCATAGGCAATCATTATGCGATAGAGGTGCACGTGCGCATGGACGGCAAAATAACACTGGAAGAAGCGCACCGTACGGCGACGGCCATTGAGAATACCTTGAAAGAACAGTTTGGCGAAGGTACTCATGTGGGTATCCATGTAGAGCCGGTGAAATAGCGGGAGCAGTAATTCGTAATCATCAAAATTTGCAATAAACAAAAGTGGAGTCGGTTTTAGTAACAGGAGCAAGCGGGTTTATCGGAAGTTTCATCGTGGAAGAAGCGTTGAGGCGGGGATTCGGTGTATGGGCAGGCGTTCGTTCGTCCAGCAGCCGGGAGTATTTGCAGGATAAGAAGATACATTTTCTTGAGCTCGACTTTGCGCATCCCAACGAATTGCGCGCGCAACTTTCCGGTCATAAAGGGACTTACAGCAAGTTCGATTACATTATCCATTGCGCCGGAGCCACCAAATGCGTGGACAAGAATGACTTCGAGCGTGTGAACTATCTGCAGACCAAATACTTTGTAGATACGTTGCGTGAGCTGAACATGATTCCCCGGCAGTTTATCTTTATCAGCACCTTGAGCGTATTCGGTCCGATACGCGAAAAGACATATACTCCGATAACGGGAGAAGACACCCCTATGCCCAATACGGCTTACGGTCTTAGCAAACTGAAAGCGGAGATTTATCTGCAAAGCATACCGGGTTTCCCTTACGTCATCTATCGCCCTACGGGTGTCTACGGTCCGCGCGAGAAGGATTATTTCCTGATGGCAAAGTCCATCCGGCAGCACACGGACTTCTCTGTAGGCTTCCGCCGTCAGGATTTGACGTTTGTCTACGTCAAGGATATTGTGCAGGCCGTTTTCTTGGGAATAGAGAAACAAATATCCTGCCGCGCCTATTTTCTGGCGGACGGCAAGGTGTATCAAAGCCGTGCCTTTTCCGACTTGATACGGAAAGAATTGGGGAATCCGTTTGTAATTCGTCTGAGATGTCCGTTAATTATATTGAAAGTTGTATCTTTGCTCGCCGAATATTGGGCGAAGCGCCGGAACACTACCAGTACGCTCAATTCGGACAAGTATAGAATAATGAAACAACGCAACTGGCAGTGCGACATTACTCCGGCCGTTAAGGAACTGGGTTACAGCCCCGGATACGATTTGGAACGGGGAGTAAAGGAGACCATTGCCTGGTATAAAGATAAAGGATGGCTTTAGACTTATTCAAGAGAGTAGAAACCCGTAAAGGGCTTTTTGCGGTAGAGAAGATCACACTGATATATAATCTGTTGACTTCCATTCTCATACTGTTTCTTTTCCAAGAAATGGATCATCCGGCGCAGATGCTTGCCGACCGCGCTATGATTGCGGGCATGACGTTTCTGCTGATGTATCTTTATCGGCTTGCCCCTTGCAAGTTTTCCGCCTTTATCCGTATAGCCATCCAGATGTCGCTGCTTTCTTACTGGTATCCCGATACATTTGAGTTCAACCGTATCTTTCCCAATCTGGACCATGTTTTCGCATCGGCCGAACAATGGATATTCGGGGGGCAGCCTGCCGTATGGTTTTCTTTGCGGTTCCCTCAGATGTGGGTCAGCGAGCCGTTCAACATGGGTTACTTCTTCTATTATCCGATGATTCTTCTGGTAGTGGTGTGGTACTTCCTCTACCGTTTTGAGCTTTTTGAGAAAGTATCGTTCGTGATAGTCACCGCTTTCTTTATCTACTACCTGTTTTATATTTTCGTACCGGTGGCAGGACCGCAATTCTATTTTCCCGCTATCGGCAACGATAATGTGGCGCAGGGAATATTCCCTTCCATCGGCGATTATTTCAATCATAATCAGGAATTACTGCCCGGGCCGGGATACGAGCATGGATTTTTCTACAATCTGGTGGAGAGTTCGCAACAAGTGGGAGAGCGTCCGACGGCGGCTTTCCCCAGTTCCCATGTCGGTATGTCCACTATTCTGATGATTATGGCATGGCGGGGCAGCAGATGCCTGTTTGCTTGCCTGCTTCCTTTCTATTTGTTGCTGTGCGGAGCTACGGTGTATATTCAGGCGCATTACCTGATTGATGCTATCGTCGGCTTTTTCTCTGCCCTTGTTCTTTATGTGGCGGTAACGCGGATGTTCAAGCGGTGGTTTGCGCAGCCGATGTTCAGGTAAAAGAGGGATGAATCTTCTTGTCTCCATACATCGGCATCCTTAAATCCTGCACTCTTTTTTTCTTTAATCATCCTCTTTGGGTTTATGTATGGCCGGAGTTCTCCGGTTCATGCTACGGAACGGTTTGTTTTGTTATGGGAAACAGTTTGTTTCACCGTACGGAACAGTTTGTTTCCATGCGTCAAAACAGTTTGTTTTCCATAGGGAAACAGTTTGTTACATGCGCGTTTGAACACATTACAGCCACGAATATAAGCTGAAATGGACGTACTAAATTGCGTTCTGACTGCTGCTGGTTTATGTAACGGACGACTGCCGGCTTGTCAGAGAAAACAAGCCGGCTCTTTGCGTCGCTTTACAGGGATAATATCGGATTATATCAACTTCTCTATCTCTTTAAAGATACGGTACAGCTCCTCTTTGGTCTCTGCCCGCAACATGGCGATGCGTGTATCCCGGAAGTTGGGAATACCTTTGAACAAAGGACTGGCCGCCAGGTGACGGCGCACGTGCAGGATGCCCCGCCGTTCGTCCAACAGTTTTACGCTGTCTTCTACTTCCCGGCGGAGCACATTGAGCTTCCACTCCGCGCTGAGGGGCGGCATTTCTTCGCCCGTCTCCAGATAATGTTTCACTTCCTTGAATATCCAGGGACGGCCAAAGCTGGCACGGCCTATCATAATGGCATCCACTCCATAGCGGTCAAAGCACTCTTTGGCCCTTTGGGGAGTGGTGACATCGCCGTTACCGATGACGGGAATATGCATACGGGGATTGTTCTTGACCTCACCGATCAGAGTCCAGTCCGCCTCGCCCGTATACATTTGGGCGCGGGTACGGCCGTGAATGGTAAGGGCGGCAATACCGCAGTCTTGCAGTTGCTCCGCCAAATCTACGATAATCTTGTTGCCGGCATCCCAGCCGAGACGGGTTTTTACGGTCACGGGTATCTTTACGGCATCTGCCACGGCACGGGTTATCTCCAGCATTTTGGGGATATTCTGCAACATTCCCGCTCCGGCTCCTTTGCCGGCTACACGTTTTACGGGGCAGCCGAAGTTGATGTCCAGTATGTCCGGACGCGCCTGTTCCACAATACGTGCCGCTTCTACCATTGTATCCGTATCTTTACCGTATATCTGAATGGCGACGGGACGTTCTTCGTCGCAGATGGTCAGTTTTTGAGTTGTTTTGTTGACGGAACGTATCAAAGCATCACTCGAGACGAACTCTGTGTATACCATATCGGCTCCGAACTTTTTGCACATCAGGCGGAAAGCGGGATCGGTGACATCCTCCATCGGAGCCAAAAATACAGGGCGTTCACCCAGGTCTATGTGGCCTATTTTCATCTTTTTACGATTTTCTATTCATTATTTGGCTGCAAAAGTACGGAAAAAACCCCTACCTTTGCACTCCATTCATTTATTTAACTGGATAGAAATTATGAAGAAAAGACTATTTTCCATTGCTTTGTGCCTGACTTTTATCTTGTCTGCCACTTCCGTTTCGGCTCAGGATGCTGCTTATAAAGAGGCGTTAAGCAAGATGCTCGAGGCCTCGGGCGCTATGACTACTGTGAAATCGATGGTTCCGCAGATGATCGGGATGATGAAACATACTTATTCGAACGTTCCGGATGAATTCTGGAAAACTTTTGAAGAGCAGTTGTCCGAAAAGGCAAACACACAGTTTATGGATATATATGTATCTATTTATTACAGGTATCTGACGATAAACGACCTGAAAAAGATTACCCAGTTCTATGAATCTCCTGTGGGAAAGAAGCTGGCCGAGTCCACTCCGGTGATGACTGCCGAGGCCATGGAAGCGGGTCAGCAGATCGGAATGGGGATTGCCCAGGAGATAGTGGCAAACCTGAAAGAAAAAGGATATATTCAGTAGTTGCGGACTCGTAACTTATAATTGGTAACTATGTATAAGATAAGTGACTTTGAAATAATGGCTCCGGTTGGCTCACGCGAATCGCTCGCGGCAGCCATCCAGGCGGGAGCCGATTCTATTTATTTTGGTATTGAGAATCTGAACATGCGTGCACGTTCGGCCAATACATTCACCATTGAGGACTTGCGCGAGATAGCCCGGACCTGTGACGAACATGGAATGAAGAGTTATCTGACGGTGAATACCATCATATATGACAAGGATGTTGAACTGATGCGTACCATTGTCGACGCGGCCAAGGAAGCGGGTATTTCGGCTGTGATTGCCGCCGATGTGGCGGTGATGAGTTATGCCAACAAGATTGGCCAGGAAGTGCATCTGTCTACGCAATTGAATATCTCGAATGCAGAAGCCTTGAAGTTTTACGCGCAATTTGCCGATGTAGTGGTGTTGGCGCGCGAACTGAATCTGGAACAGGTAGCGGAGATCTATCGTCAGATTCAGGAAGAACATATCTGTGGACCGGGCGGAGAGCTGATCCGTATCGAAATGTTTTGCCACGGAGCGCTTTGTATGGCTGTTTCGGGCAAGTGCTATCTGTCTTTGCATGAAATGAATCATTCTGCCAACCGGGGAGCCTGCATGCAGATCTGCCGTCGTTCTTACACTGTCCGTGATAAGGATACCGATGTGGAACTTGAGGTTGACAACCAGTACATCATGTCGCCCAAAGATTTAAAGACCATTCATTTCATGAATAAAATGATGGATGCCGGGGTGCGTGTATTCAAAATTGAAGGCCGTGCCCGTGGGCCCGAATATGTACGTACTGTTGTCGAGTGTTATAAGCAGGCTATTCAGGCCTGTCTGGATGGTACGTTTACCGACGAGAAGATTGCGGCGTGGGATGAACGCTTGAAAACGGTATTCAACCGGGGCTTTTGGGACGGTTACTATCTGGGACAGCGTCTGGGAGAATGGACTAAGAATTACGGATCGGCGGCAACCGAACGTAAGATCTATGTGGGGAAAGGTATTAAATACTTCTCCAACATTGGTGTAGCCGAATTCCTGGTGGAAGCGGCTGAAGTGAGTGTAGGCGATAAGCTGTTGATTACCGGCCCTACTACCGGAGCTGTGTTTGCTACGCTCGATGAGGCCCGTGTGGACCTGAAACCGGTAGAAACCGTGAAGAAGGGAGAGCACTTCTCTATGAAGCTGGATAAGATACGTCCGAGTGACAAACTGTATAAATTGGTTTCGACCGAAGAACTGAAAAAATTTAAAGGACTGGAATAAAGATGGAAAAGTATATCTATGAACTTACTTTAAAGGTACGTGACTACGAGTGCGACCTGCAAGGCATTGTGAATAACGCTAATTATCAACATTATCTGGAACATACCCGTCATGAGTTTCTTTCATCGGTAGGCGTAAGTTTTGCAAAACTGCACGAAGAGGGAGTGGACCCGGTGGTAGCCCGTATTAATATGGCCTTCAAAACCCCATTAAAGAGTGGTGATGAATTCGTTTCCAAATTGTATATGAAGAAAGAAGGTATCAAATATGTGTTCTATCAGGACATCTTCCGGAAAAGCGATAATAAGGTTGTCGTTAAATCGACGGTGGAAACGGTATGTGTGGTAAATGGACGTTTGAGCGATAGTGAATTATTCGACCGGATTTTCGCGCCTTACCTGCAATGAGCACCGATGAAGAACGGATATGCAGTATTGCACTGACGCAAATACCGGGCGTTGGGCATATAGGTGCCAAACGTCTGGTAGACGGTATGGGGAGTGCTGCCGATGTATTCCGTTACCGGACTGAATTGCCCGATCGTTTACCCGGAGTGAATCAGGCAGTTGTCGCAGCATTGGATTCTCCACAGGCATTGAAGCGTGCCGAACAGGAATATGAGTTTGTACGGGATAACCGTATCTCTTGCCTTACGATGGCAGATGAGGGCTATCCCTCCAGACTGCGTGAATGCGATGATGCTCCCGTCGTATTATTCTTTAAAGGAAAAGCCGATCTCAATGCTTTCCACATTATTAATATGGTCGGGACCCGTAATGCAACGGATTACGGGAAACAAATTTGCGTTAGCTTCCTGCAGGATTTGCAGGCTTTATGTCCGGATGTACTTGTTGTCAGCGGATTGGCTTATGGGATCGATATCAATGCCCACCGGGCAGCACTGGCTGTCGAGCTTCCTACTGTGGGGGTATTGGCTCATGGGCTGGACCGTATTTACCCTTCGTTACATCGTAAAACAGCCATTGATATGCTCCGGCAGGGTGGACTGTTAACTGAATTTCTTTCCGGAACAAATCCGGATAAACATAACTTCATCAGTCGGAACCGTATTGTTGCCGGTATCAGCGATGCCACTATTGTGGTGGAGTCTGCCGCTAAAGGCGGTTCTCTGATTACGGCGGATATTGCCGGAAGTTATCATCGCGACTGTTTTGCTTTCCCGGGGCGGGTCACTGATGAATATTCGAAAGGGTGCAATCAGTTGATACGGGACAATAAGGCTGTTTTGTTGGAGTCTGCGGCGGATTTTGTGAAGGCAATGGGGTGGGATACCGGTTCACATACTATTAAACCGACAACCGTACAGCGGAATCTTTTCCCTGATTTATCTGCCGAAGAACTGAAGATTGTAGATATTCTCGGACGGCTGGGAGATTTGCAGATCAATGCGTTGATGGTGCAGGCTGATATTCCTATCAATAAGATCAGTGTCATTCTGTTTGAGCTGGAAATGAAAGGAGTAATCCGGGCCTTGGCGGGAGGAGTCTATCAGTTACTTAAATAAAGGGGCAAAAAAAAGGAGTCACGCCTGACTCCAACCTTTTGTTAACCTTAAATCTAATACTATGAAAAAAATCACAATACAAATGTAATTCTCTTCGGATGATTCTCCAAATATTT
>ENA-OPCC01000432-OPCC01000432.1-human-gut-metagenome-genome-assembly--contig:-NODE-432-length-21985-cov-3.457273_pt1 | contig 21985 bp, 26 predicted proteins | sample MGYA00241558_ERZ501467 | MGnify/ENA primary metagenome ERZ501467 (study PRJEB25962, sample SAMEA2042620) | human gut metagenome | biome: human gut; feature: human-associated habitat; material: faeces...
CGTTACGGTCATGTCGGCGGTGTTGCCCGCCTTGTCGGTGACAACGATTTTCTGCCCGCCGTCTGCCGGAGAGAGGACAAAGCTGCCGTTTTCGTCAAGCGTGACCTCCGTTCCGTTTACAGTGACGGTGCCGATATGCTTCTCGTCAACGGTGACCGTCTGCGCCTCGCAGTAGGTCTTGCCGTTTTCTATGCCGGTGATAACCGGGCTTGTTCCGTCAAGAACGATGCCGTCCGAGCAAATGTAGTCCGTATTGCCCGCCTTATCGGTCAGTCTGACATAGATAATATATTCGTTATCAGGGTCAATGCAAAACGGTGCGGTGTACGCTGTGAAGGTCATGCCGTCAAGCTCAGCTTTTGTCAATTCCTTATCTGACAGCAGATATTCAACCGTTACCATCTCGCCGCTGTTGTCGGCTGCGGTGATCGTCACCTCCTGCACGCCCCTAAAGAACAGACCGAAGGTGATATTGTTGAGGAACGCTTTCCAACTGTTATTACTGATTTTAATTTCACCCGTGGGTTTTTCGATGTCTTTCCATTTCGCCTTAATTGTGATGTTTTCCGCAGGCATGGTCGCGGGAATTTCCTTATCCCAACCCATAAAGGTGTAACCCTCTCTTGTCGGGTCGGCAGGAGCGGTGATCTGTGTGCCGTAGTCCTGCGTAACGGGTGCAATTTCACTGCCACCGTTGGTATCGAAGGTGATCGTATAGCACACGTTTTCCCACAGTGCCTTGGCTGTGATATCAGCAGTGACGGTCACAGGGGCGTTCGCTGAATACTCCGTACCGTCTATCTGCCATGCCTTGAACTGCTTTCCTTCGGGTGCAATAAACTCGCACTCCGGTAGATAATACTCGCTGCCGTGCAATATCTTCTTGGCAGGCATTGCAGTGGTGACCTCCTCGGGCAGATCCTCAGGATTGGAGCCGCCGTTAGCGTCAAATGCTACGGTATGATCGTTGCGTATTTCAAACGCTGCGGTGATTGTATCATCTCCCTCCGGCTTGGCGAAGGTATAGGTATCGTCTCCAACCGCAACGGTGACGGGGGTACCGTTGACGGACAGCGTGCTTAGCATATAGCCCTCATCGGGTGCAATGGAGAGCATGACAAGCTCGTCTTTAAAGAACAGCGGCGTGCCGTCATCGGCGGTTTTCGTGGCATTCGCCACGGTGACGGTGCCGTTTTCGCAATTCTGCACCGTTACCGTGTACTGTGGGTCGCCCTCCACCGTCACCTGCACCGAGATGTTCTTCATCCATTCCTCTCCCGGAAGCGGGACAACATCCAGCTCCGAAAGGTTCTTTTCATTGTCCTTCGTGCCCTCCAGGATCACCGTTCCGTTGACCGTGAAGGTCTGCTCCCGCGGGGAATTCGGATCATAGGTCTCCGGAATCTCCCAATCGACATCGACAAGCATCCACTTTCCGTCGCTATGAGCCGACTTGACTCCGATATTGATCTTGGAAAGTTCCTCTTCCAAATTCTGCGTTTTGGAAATGCGCAGCGGCAGCACAGTTGGCTCATCCCAATAACGACCCTCCTGCCCCACATCAATCAGATAGTTCCACGTAACATGAAGCCACGAGTAGTAGCTTTTGTTCCCGCAGGTGTCTTCGATGTAAATGCTGTGCACCTTACTGCTCTCATAAACTGCCGGGATCGTATAATAGCCATCTTCATCCGGCAGCAAAACGGTATAATCCGTAGAATCCGGGGTTTTGCGATACCACACCGTGAAAGGTGTCGCCTCCTTTACCTCGAACCGCAGGTCGCCATAGTATTCCCCGTAGCTCTTCAGTTCCTCACCGGTAGAAAGATCGATAGCTTTCGGATTCTCCGCATCGGCGATCAGATTTGGCGTAGAAACATAGGTCGTTCCTTTGACGTTTTCGGCTTTGGCGTAGACATACCAGCTGCCATTTTTGTCATACTCCGCGGCGTCTATATGGGCCTCAGGCATGTAGATTATTATGACATCCGGGTCATCCGATGGATCCGGGTACTTGTATTCGGTCCATGGAATTTTGCCTTGCTCATCCAGTTCCGCCAGCTGCTCCTGTGTGTAGCGGTTCGGCGAACTGAAGTAGCAGCCGGGTTTTGTGGCGTTTGCTGTATCGATCCTTACGCCCACCGAATAGGAACCATTTCTCTTGCTTGCATCCTTGAGATAGTACGTTTCGTCCGTATCCGTGCTGTATCCCGTAAAGCGCTGGTTCCGCCCCAACTCGAGCTCCACCTGCGGATACTCCGTGGAATACTCCAACAAAAGTGTCCGGTTCCTGTCGATCAGGCCTACCCTGAATTCCCCATTCTCGTACGGTATGGTCGAATTGTCATCCTTGTCCGTCAGCTTTACCGCCGCATTCTCCGGTAGCTTCATCGTGAGGATCAGATACTCATTGTGTGCCAGCAGCTTATCCACATACGTCTTGCTTCCATCCAGACTTAACACCTGCACCCGGTGCCGCCGGTAGACCGTCACCGTTGCCGTGGTCTGGTTGCCCGCGTTGTCTGTCGCCACGACGGTATATTCATTTCCCGCGTCATTGTTGCCGCCGTCCGGTGCGGGAAGAGAATATGTAGAGCCAACTGTCTGCTCCATACCGTTGATGGTCACCGACTTGATGCCGGAGGACGTCTCTCCCGATTTTGCCGGGTCGCTGACGGTGAAGGTATACGCGCCCGGCTTTCCCTCGAGCGTTTTTTCATCGCGGACATCCTCGGCGGTATAGATCTCGCCGTCCTTCAGCACCTCCAGCACCGGTGCCTTCGTGTCCGTTTCCATCACATGGCCGCACACATCACAGAGCAGCTGGTGCTTTTCCGTGTTCCAGCCGCTGGATGCGTGCTTGCCGTTCCTTGCGGACTCCGGTGCCACCGGGTCACGCGCCTGACATTTCATATTACGGCATGCCCAGACGTGGCACGACTGCCGGTCGACCCAGCCGAAGTCGTGCTTCCCGTTGCAGGGGTCGTCGATCAGCTCCAGTTCCATCCCGTTGATCGCCCAGCCGTAGTTCTGCACATACGGCAGCGTCAGCAGCTGCACGTCGATGAGTCCGCGTTCATTGGGGATCAGAATATCATAGAGATTCCAGAAGAATGTAAACTCGTCGTTGCGGGTGAGGGCCCGCGTTTCCACCTTCAGCTTCACCAGCTTTCCCTTGGTGGAACCCACCTTGATGGATTTATAGTCCTCCTCCATAGAGGGGTTTCTGACAAAATCTCCTATATATCTTAGCACTGTGCTGTATACCTTGCTTGAGTATACAAGATCGCCGTAGCCCATAGCTGCCGCGTCCGAGCCAAATTGATTATAGCCTGTTGTAAGCTTCAGCTTCGCGTCCGTCACGGTGATGTTCTGACCGTGACACCAGCGTCCGCCGCCGATGGCCGCGCCGTATGCGCCGTGCGCGTTTACCTCGCCGCCGGTGATGTTGATGTCATGCGCCGGAACATACTGTCCGCCACCGATGCCGGCACCGTTGTAGCCGCCGCAGGCGTAGATCTTGCCGCCGTAAATATTGATATTACGGGCGGCGTTGACGCTGTTCATATCCTGCTCTTCAGTCCAGCAGCCGCCACCGATGCCGGGCGCGCCCTCGCCGCCGGTGGCGGAAATTTCACCGTCATAGATGTAAATGTCGCTGCCCCGACCCTTGAAGCTGCCGCCGATACCCGCGCCCATTGGGCCGCCGGTGGCCTCGATTTTGCCGGAGTAGAAGTACAGCTTCTCGCCGCTGCCGCCCCGGCCGCCGCCGATACCCGCGCTGTACTTACCGCCCTTGGCGATGATGGTGCCGCTCCACAAGGAAGGATTCGTCTGGGAGCCGAAATGCATATTCACGCCGTGGCCGTACATGTCGATGTTGAAAACCTTGTCGGCGATATTCCTGGTGGCAAAGCTTCCGCCGATGCCCGCGCCGGCAAAGCCGCCCTGACACGTCACCGTGGTGCCCTTCATCACCTGCACGCACAGTTGTCCCTCGCTGCGGTTCTTCTGAATGGCCGCCCGTCCGGTGGCCCCCGTCAGCTTACTGTCCCGGTTGATAAAATACAGATACGCCGACGCCTTTCCATGCAGCTCGATGGCCGGCGTCTTGGCATCCTCCTTCACCTGAATATTCACGTTATCCAGGAAGATGTGCGGTGCCGCCTTACTTACGTTGACCTGGATCTTCTTGGTCCATACCCACTCAGGATCATTCGAAGAGGAATAAATGTAGTAGGTCTTGCTGTCCCCGATGTTGATGTCGCCCTTCTCATTGACCAGGTCGATCTCCTTGTCAAACCTGCCGGGGATATTATCCATTGCCCCCGTTGCCGCCGCCGACACCGGCACCGGCACCGGCAGCAGCGTCAACACCATGCAGCATAGAATCAGGATACTGAGTATTCGTTTCTTCATGTTACGTTACCTCCGTTCAAATATTGTGAGCAGTATTTATCTGTAAACAGGGCAACCCCCTGCTTTAAGATCTCCATCTGGGATTTCAGGTAATATTCGTCCTCGAACATCGCATAGTGTACACAGGCGCGGACGAATATAAAAATCAGCGGCGTGATTATCGTGTACGGAATACCTATCTTCGGCTCAAGCCGCTTGGCATACTCGGTATAGCGCTCGTTGACACCCTCAAAAAACTTCTTGCCGTGCTCGATATACTTCGGATGAGTATAGATCTGATACATCAGCCGATATTTTTTTCCATGCTTTTTAGCCGTCCAGTAGGGAACCTCCTTCACAAATCGGACAACATCATTGGGGTCGGTGGGTGCCATCTCCATAAAGTCGTCCTCGACCTTTTCCATACAGTATGCCGTTGACTCGATGATCAGTTCGTCGAGGTTTTTAAAATACGAATAAAGATTTGCCTTTGTGCATCCGCATGCATCGGCAAGCGCTTTGATCCCGGTGCCCGTGAGCCCGTTTTCAGCATAACATTCAAAGCACTTTTCCATTATTTCGCGTTTGCGCTCATTGTGCTGTTGCTCAGTTGTTTTCATGTTGCTTCTCTCCTTTGTATATACCGACCGTTCGTTTATAATTACAATAGCATAGAATTATGATAATTTCAAGAGAAGTCTGCAAAAAAGCGTGATAAAAAGGGACAGCCCAACGTCTGTTGACTGTCCTATCCGTTATGTGTTATATTTTTACAGTTTTTTCATTTTCTTCCTATGCTTGAAACGTGTATCCTTACCTGCTGCCGCCTCTTTGCCCGACCGCTGGCAGCTACGTATTGTTTCATCAAGCTTCTTATAGCGTTCCTCTGCCGCCTCATCATTCACACGAAAAAGATAGTCCATTTCCTTTACCACTTTTTCATGAAGTTCCACATTATTTTCCTTAAGAGCTTCCGTGAGAATGCTGCCGATAATCGCTTTGAACTGTTCCATACGGACATCCCTTGTATTCTGCTCCTCACTTTCAAGCTCTCCCTGTTCATGCTCCATATGTATAGGTATTATATCCGCTTTTCCAAAAATCTCGGTTTTGATTGCCTTAAGCTGATACCCCTTATTTTTCATTTCCTTAGCTTTCTGGAAAATTTCAATTTCTGTATCTGTATAATAACGATGTCCCAATTCATTCCTTGGGATTTTCATGCCAAGCTCTTCTTCCCAATACCGGAGTACATGCGCCTCCAGACCTGTGATTGCAGAAGCTTCTGAAATTAAATATCTTTTCATAATATGTCCCCTTAATTTTTTCACTAATTATACCATCCCATATGGGTAAAAAAATATTTTTTCTTCGACTTACTTTTACAAAAAAAGAGCAAGTATGACACTTACTCTTCTTCGTGATTATATTGAACTTCCAAATCCGCAAATTTTGTTAAATCTCCAATCCATGCAAGGTCAATAGTTCCTGTAGGACCGTTTCTTTGTTTGGCTATGATTATCTCGGCTTTGCCTTTGTTATCAGCATTGTCTTTGTGATAATACTCATCCCTGTATATGAACATAACAACGTCCGCATCCTGCTCGATGGCACCTGACTCTCGCAAATCCGAAAGTCTTCATCTTCAACAAGTAGGCGAACAATAGGTTTTACACCTATTGCTTCACAAGCATCTTCGTAGGTTTTGATATTGTGATAATCTGTATAATCCGGCTTTTGCTTTCCGAATAAAGCTGTTAGAATACTAATTGCTTTAGGACAGTCGTTTGCTTCACTAAAAGCGGCTGTAACCTTTTCTTGTGTAATTTTAAGTTCTGACATAATGTAAATTATTTATTGTTAATACTATATCCGAATAATGCAAAATCTCCCCGGCACGGATCATCCGGGAAAATTGTTTTCATGTAATTGGTTACTTGTTGAACCATTTTCCAGTCCTCTGTTTTGCGTGTTGTTATCCCAAGCTGGTGTGCCATTTTTGCAACATGTGCATCCAATGGTATGTATAATTCTGTCGGGTGAATAATATTCCAAATACCTAAATCTACCGGTGATTTTCGTACTACCCACCGTAGAAACAGACAAATACGCTTGCATGGAGAATCACGCTCCAATTTTGGAATACCTTTTACGCCACCAAAATCTGTTTGTATTTCACGGATAACATTATTGTAACCCTCATAAAAGACTTCCAAATCATCCCATTCCTGATATATGTTGTACAACCGCTGGCAAATGCAGAAAAAGTCATGGTAGGTGAACATACGGTAGAAGGTATTTGTATTTTCTTTGTATTGTTCCCATACTTTGTTCATAATGAAGGCGTAAGGAGAATTACCCATTAGATTATCCAAAATTTCCGCTTGTTGCATTATCAGTTTGCGATTCCCGAAAGCTATCCATGAAGTAAGAAAGGCACTGATTTCTATGTCCTTTTTATCACTGTACTTATGTGGGAAGAATATAGGATCATCTTTTATAAAATCAGGTGTTTCAAATTGTTTTGCCCAGTCAAGTAGTTTGTTTCTTAGTTCTTCCATAATATTCTTCTTTCCATTTTTTGAAAGCGGCTTCTTTATCATTTGATTTCATCCTTTGTATGAATGATTGATGGGATTCCAATAATTCTTTGGCTTCTTCATCTCCATTTTCCGATCTTTCAGTTAGATGTTTGATATATTCTCCGTAGAACATTCCAGTGCTGTTATTATTTTGTTCATGGGCTTCATTAATTGAAAGAGAAGAAACAATTTCATCACGCTGTGCATCGTATTCATTTAACCAGCCGAGAATGATATTACCGTCCAGTCTATCGTAAATCTTACCGGAAGCCATAGCATTACGGAAACACAATTTGATTTCCTCCAATTTGAGATAATAGAATCTGTCTATTATTAGATCAGCGGTAAGTGCCACTTGAACATCATTCATCGTTTTTCCAACATTGAAAAAAGACACAAGCTCGTTAATCGCAATTACCAGTATGGCTCTTGCGCCAGCCAATGTGATTTCTTTTCTTATAACAGAGAGTGGTAGGTTAGGAGTGTTGAGAACAGCTTCTTTAATCGAACTTACGTGCAATCCCTTGTAATACTCCGCTTGCAAGGTCAGCAAGTCTTTCAACGCTTTCTTTTCGGTTGCCGGGAGATTGCTGTTGACTTGAATTAAGTTGTTTCCCATACTTGTTAAAATCATTATTAGACCATCTGACTAAACGTTTGGAAACTTCAAATGTACGTTCCTTCTCAAAGCGCATTTTCCGGCCTCCGCATTCAGTCCAATACTCAAAAAAGTCCTTCAACATATCATCAGGATATTTTCCTCTATACATGAGGACTTCACTTCTGAATTTGTCTTTCCTTGCAGAAAGAGAATCCTTATTCATATTCATCTTATGGCCTAATCCGGCCATGAATGCTTGTTCCAATGTTGCATCAGGATGATCCCGACACCATTGGGCTGCTAATTCTTCTGATTTCATTTGATTTATAATTTAGATAACCAATATTTCCATACTCGTGAGGCTACTTGTGCCATCATAACGGGTGGTACACTCATTCCACAGATATAATGTGGGGATTGGTTGAGGAAATGATAATCTTGTGGAAATGTGGATATATTACATACTTCTGACCGTGATAAATATATAGGCTGCTTAAAAGGAATAATTGAGTCTGCATGAGTTGTTAGGGTGTAGCTTACTTTGTTCTCATATAGATATTGTTGATTAAAAAAGCCTCGTTTTCCAGTTTGTTTCTTATAGGCCTCTGCCAAAGCAATATCCCCTGCCACTCTCTGCTCAAATAACTTTCTCATTTTTACGCCAATAGGCTTTCCCTTGTAATCCGCATATTCCCCATAATATATTTCCGATTCATTAAATTCCATGTCGATGTATGGTTCAACATTGAAGAGGTCTGAAACTTTTAGAAAATGGACTCCCAAATCATGCCTGATACATATAAAGAATACACGTTCTCTTTTTTGAGGTACTCCCATTTTAGAAGCATCAAGAAGAAAATGCTGACAATAATAACCAGCTTCCTCAAAGTCTTTGTATATACGTCTGACATAATCAATCGCATTCCCTAAAAGAAGACCTTTCACATTTTCAGCAATAACGACTTTAGGTTTTAAGCGTTTGGCAAGTGCAATAAAATCAAAAAAGAGCGTGTCTAAAACTTGTGTCTTTTGACCTTCCTTGAATTTCTTTTTTTTACCCCACGCATCTTCACGTAATCCCGACATGCTAAATGTACTGCAAGGTGGTGATCCGTCCAATATATCTAATTTGTACAATTCTTCGGGAAGATTTTTCCTTCTCACAAAATCACGAATATCTTCCAAATAACTATACTGGGGATGATGGTTTGTTTCATAGCATTTCATCATTCGTGGATCAATCTCATTACAGCCAATAACATCGTAACCAGCTATTTTGTAACCCATAGTAGAGCCACCGCCACATGCAAAACAAGAAAACACCTTTCCTTTATCTTTAGTAAAAACAGCATCTTCTAAAGACCAGCAATAAGGATAGAGATGTTGGGGGGGGGTAATTACATCTTTCATCATTCCACCTCCCATAATTCAGCTACTCTTTTGAACTCTTCATCAGCCGGAACCGGGCAATCTTTGATCCATTGCATATCTTTTACTTTCCATAACGAAAGGTCTGTGTTGTCAGGAATATGCTTTTTAATATCAGGAAAAAGATTGAGTCGAAGAGATTTACTTTCCATAAGTTCATCTTTGTAGTCCAACAAAAAATTATTGGCCTTTAATAAACTATGAACATCATTAGCAGAATGTGGAGTGTAAACAACTCCATCGAAATATCTGATATAATTGGGAAGCATATCAGCCAGTGCCGTATATAGAAATAATTTTCCTTTATTGCCATAGGCCAATTTCTGAACGGTTCTGATACTTTCGGCCAAATTTGACAGTTTTTCAGGAAACAAAAGTGGTTCTCCACCAGTTATCATGATCTCTTTGTAATTAAAGTGCTCAACAACTGGTAATTTTGAAAAATCCCATGAGTTGTTGCAACACATAGGACATTTGTTCGGACATTTGGTTGTAACCAATAGACGTAACTTTTCCATTTATAATGATATTGTTTGAGTGTATTTCAATTCTCCGGTATATCCACGTGCTTTCAATTCTGTGATAAGTTCCCGTGGAGAAAATCTTGCCAATTCAGAATTGGAATATATTTTCTTCAAATTACCCCCCCCCCGGAGTTTTCTTACGGTTTTTGGCATAAATATTACCACACTCTTTGCAGTATGTCTGCAATCCATCTTCGGTTGAAGCATTTCTCCAAAACTCACTGACCGGAAGTTCTCGGCCACATTTGCTGCATTTTTTTAAATTTTCCATTATTCATTTTCTTTAATTCTACCATATTCACATATTAGTAAGGCATCCGAAGTTGCCAATGTAACTTTTGCATACGGAAACAGCTGTTGGGCTTTCTTCTTTAAGATGTTTTTCCATTCTGTCTTACCCAATTTGTCTGTATTTCGTAATCCTAAAGTTTTTTGCCAAGTTTGTGGAGATACTGTTACTGTCGGAATCCCACAAGCTATCAATCCCATAGTCAGCTGTCCGTAACCTTCTCCAAAAACAAAAGAGGCAGAAGCACTTTGTCCGGTTATGCCATTCACTCGTTCCAAATAACAAACGCTATTTTCTTTGTATATAGAGAGAAAATCTAATAAGTCTTTGGGAGTTGGTGGCATTTTGATACACTCCAATAATCTGTTATTCTCGGTGTCGTACACTACAATTCCACCGTTTTTGCCAACATCTATACCTATGATCCTTCGTTTCATAAATTGTACTTTTTGTTTACAAATCTTTTGAGCTTAACTATATCTTTCTTTCCAAGTCTTAGTGCTTCACTGGTCTTGATGTCAGAAGGTGATGCTTTACAATTCTCGGTTATCCTTTCAAAATGTCGGATAAAGGATTTTAAGAAATAGTCGGGAATTTCAACTTTCATAATGATTGATTTCACTTTTATCTATTCTTCAAAATGAAATGCAATGTTCCTTTTGAAGAAATACCAAAACGAGTCATAGTTTTTCTATATGAATGACTTGTTTTATGGTAATTTTTAATCATGGCAACTTCTTCTTCATTCCATTTCATAATATGGGAATGACTTGCAATTGTCGCTTCCCTTTTCCTTTCTTCGGGGGATTTATCCAACTGATTATCACTATATGAACCTATTTCTATGTTTTCTAATATATTATTGGTGCGATTGCCGTCTAAATGCCTAATACATTCATAAGAAAATGCTATATATCCATATTTTTGAAAAGCACATAGTTTGTGAACCAATACACTGATAGATTTTCCTTTATATCTAATACTAAAAGCCAAATATCCATTTGATTGAGGAACTGTTTTCCTTTCAATATTGCGTGGAGATACCACATGACCATTAGGCAATATTCTATATCCTTTCTTGAAAGCATATATTGCTACTTGATTTGATTGACTATGCAAAGACATAAAGAAATATTTGATGTGGAGCGTATGCAGCGTACTCGGCTCGACTTGCAAAGAGAAGAAAAAAGGTGAGGCATGATAGTTCCCGGATAGGCGGTCAAGCCACCCCGGGAGAAGCTGATTATTAATCGGGTTAATAATTATTATTTTGTTATTTTTAGAAATTCAGGAGCAATACCATACAAAGGGCTTGTTCCATCCCATTTGTCAATGAACTGTTTATATAATATTTCTTTCGTCAGACCTCTTGACTGAATTAGAGCCTGCTCGGTTTTTAACTGTTCCAGTTCATTGCGCTTCTTCTGTTCCTCAATTTGTTGATCCAACACGGAGATATTGGTGTTTACTTCATTTCTACTGTCAATTTTTTCGCGAACCTTATCGGAAAACTCCAACTGTGCAGAGAATGTGAGTAGTTGCAGACCTCTTTTTTCAAACTCTTTATCAACTATCTGCTCTAATCGTTTCTCAAACACTAATGAGCCTCCATCAGCCATTAAACTGTCAGTCTTATGTTTCCGACTTTCCTCTTTTATCAAATCATATATACGTGGCTCCAAAATATTATCTTCTAACGAAGACATGAAATCACTTCCACGGCCAATATGCTTGTTGTCAAAGACAACATCAATGGCACGGTTCTTGATAACTTTATAGCTATATGTGGGACGTGCCTTGAACTCTGTATTATCGGCTGCTTTCAGTGTGACAGCTTCGGCAAATTCTCCACGCTGATCGAATAGCGGAACTTGAAAAAGCTCTGTGCCTAATTCCCATGTAGATACCTTACCGGAAACAATTTTAAAATCCTCTTTCCCTTGTTTGCCGTAGTTTTCCATAAGGACACCGGCATAATTGGGAGCAACTCTTTCGCATGAAGTGAACAAAACAACGGCAAATAATGCCACAATCAAAAAGTCAATCTTTCTTTTCATTTTCTACTTTTTTAATGATATTATAAACTATAAATGCTACTGCCAGCATGATTATTGAAATTCCCAGCCACGCATTTATGTGATTGAATACGCGGTTGCCAATGAAGAAAGCCGATACGACAAGTACCGGCTTCCAGTATTTCTTTACAGTCTTCATTGTTATTGTTCGATAATGGCAATATCCGGTGCCAATTTACGAATTAACAACAATTGCTCGTCAATGGCCTTATTACGCTCTTCTTCCACTATTACTTCTGCACCGGGAGAGCAAAGGGATAATCGAATGTTACGCCCATCCACATCTGCAATGATTTCCACTTCAATTTCTTCTGCCGGGCGACCTTTGAAAATCGGAACAATAAGATTGAATGAGGCCGGAAGATTGGAGTTGACAACTTGGCTGTAATTGTCAGTGCGACTACCGTTGTCTTGTCGGGAGTTTTCCACTTTTGAGTCAATGCTGGCTTTGAAGTTCTTCAAGACTGTTACCAGTTCCATGTTGTATTGTGCATCCTTGAAGAAGGCACGATTCATTTTGAAGAACTTTGAAAGCTGCACCGGTTCCCATGTCTTGCTTGTGTTAATACCAAATTCAAGAAACTTGGGATAGTATTTCAACTCACCTCTTACAGTAGCTTTATTCCTACTGTCAGTTTCATTGGTGACAAGTTTAAGTGTCATTTTCTCCCGATCAACAAGAATATAGCAACGTTTCTGATTGATCTGCTCTTTTTCAGAGATTCTTTTCAAGAGAAATTCATAAACACTTCCAATTGTTCCGGCTAATTCTACCTTATCAGGCTCCAGTACCGGCAACTCATTTTCTTCGTGAAGTTCAATAACTCTAAGGGTTGCTTCGGTCACACCCGGAGCAAAGTTCACTTGCATCTTTTCGTTTTCCATGTTGTTCTACAAATTTTTAGTTCTGTTTTTAAATGATTTGGCTGGTTTGAAGTGTGGAGTATAATGCTCCGCTATGACAATAGTCTCGTTTTTGTGTATGTTACGAGCAACTTTTCGTTTATAGTGTTTGGGTGACAGTGTACCAAAACCTCTGATATAAAGAGTTCTTCCATTAGCTACTGCATCCACGGTTTCCTTCAATGCTGCTTCTATAACTGTTCGGACTTCGCAAATAGCAATACCGGTTGATTCGGCTACTTGCTTGATAAGTTCTTCTTTTCTCATGGCTTATCCCTCCGTACCAGTAGATTCAATGTCCTCGAAGACCGTTTTTTGCATCTCTTGTGCCTCCATCGGACGTTCTTTAACCAAATCGCCATTACCATTGTAATATCCGGTGGTACGGGTGCTACGATCCATAAACTTAAAGCATTCATCCGTAATTTCCTCATAACCACGTTTTATATCGGTAAGCAACGTTTTTTTACGTTCCTTTTTAGGTTTCAGTTTGTCCTTGTATGCTTGCATGAAAGCTTTCTTTTCTTCTTCCAGTGCGGCCATGTCAAGGTCAATATTTGCCAACTCCGTTTTCCGTTCACCCATTTCTTCCTCGCTGAAAGGAGAAGTATAGGTAATTCTTTCAACTGCTGCGCAATTGTCTTCCAACATTTGTCTGCGAAGCAATGGATTCTTATCTTTAAATAGTTCTTTATCCATATCATAAAGGTTTTAAGCCATATCGGGCAGAACCGACAAATGGCTGTGGGTTAGTCCTTATGTTTGCTTTGTGTATATCATCTGTACGATGATTGAATAATCGGGGTAATCCCGTTATTTTGTCATATACAACCAGTTCAGACGATACATAACAAATAAAGCCTTTCAGTCGCTCTTTCAACCATGCGTTCTGATAGGCTCTGCGTTCACGATATTCTTGGTAGCTCATTCCCTTTGGGCGAGCTGTGAGAAGGGGAGTGTAATTTCTCGCCCCCCCGATTTAGATTTACTCTTTCCCATCAATCAAATTTTTATATTGTTCTTCTGAAACGAACTTGTCGCAGTTCCCATACCAAGTACCATCATTTATCTTGTATGGCCTGACTGTTTTATCCATTTCATTCATAACACCGACTACCGCATTTTCTTTGCTATTATCATCCCATACAATAACAACATCGCCGACAGTCGGGATATATTCAGGCTGTAACTTCTCAAAATTGAAGGAGTAATGTTTTTCTTCCTTCATGGCGGCAAGCATCTTTGCCTTTTCCTCTTCCGTAGCTTTACGGAATCCCTTCATGCCTCCGATACCAGCTTCGGGTGTGAGTCTTACAAAAACTCTGTCACCTTCATCATTGGAAGGAACATAGGCGACAAGGCCGAAAGGTACTTTAATTGCCGGTAAAAAAGAGAGTGGCCTTTCTTCTCTAATTTCAGAGAGAATCATCATGCTGCCCCCTCCGCGATTCGGATTGATAATTACGTCACCGGGGATGAATGTCTCACCCTCAAATTCAAATTTCCCCCCCCCCCGTAACTTTTTGAGTAGGTTGCATACTTTCTTCTTTCACGATTTTTACCATGTGTCCTTCGGGCACTTCAACTGTTACTGTTCTCATTTTAATTTGATTTTAAACTGGTTATTGTATTCTATGTATTTTTCCGGGCAGGTTGTTTCTATAATTCCGTTCATTGTAGGAATACGAAACAACTTGCCGGATTTATGAAGCTCTTTTTCAAGCTGTTTTGCTTTATGTAAAGCAGCCAAAGAACGTGTTTCATTTTCGATCAGTTCTTTAGCCGCTGTGATACTGTTACTAATTTTTTCACATGAATCCATTACTTGACTTCTTCTGCGTATGGAGTATCGTCTTCCTCAAAATCGTCCGGTTTCTGACCTTGTGCCTTTTTCCAGTCTTCAAACATTTCATCATCCAACTGGCTCTCTGTTTCAAGAACTTTAATCATGGAATCTGAAATGCCGGTTTTGGGCAGGAATTTGAAAGCCCAGTTCACGATTGTTTTTCGAGCCATTTCTTCAAAGTCTGTGTCCCACGGAGATTGCTTGCCTTTCTTGACAGCCTCACTACGACTTTTTATTTCTTCAATACGTGCTTTGGGCATTGCATCGAATTTTACAACACCGGAAGTCAAGACTGCAAAATAGTAGCCTCCAAGAAGATCACCACGTTCTCCGAATACATTGGGTTTGTGGATGATAGTGCCACCGGTACCTTTTGTCATGCTGAACTCGTCATTAGCATAAACCAAATCAGAATAAATATCTTTTACAATGCCGGTGCGGATCAAAATATCAACTTTCCCCATATATGAAGCTTGGAACTTCACTTTGCCTTTGTATGGTACAAGATACCCCAATCTTAGTTCAGGATTGAGTGTCAGACCGGTAAGAGAAACGTTTTTGATTGCTTCGACAAGATGATCGGGATATTGCCGGGCACAGTCAATCAAATAAGGATTATTCAACATTGCCTGCATAGCGAAATTGACTTCACGGGCAAATTGCTGTTCTGTGCCACCAGCTGCTATAAATGCCTTTTTAGGGGAGATAAAACAACTTTCCAATCCTTTCAGTTGTACTGGAAAGGCTGGTGGGGCAGAAGGAACGGGCGGTTGTGGTGTGGAAGGTGTTGGGGAGACCGGTTCTGTTTTTGTTGGTGAAGGAGCATTGTGTTGTTCCATTCCCAAGTTCCCTTGTTGGGGGGATTGATTCTCTGTTTTACTCATTGTTCTTGATTATTATAAAAGTTAAACATCTTGTTCTTTTCAAATGCAGGTGTGTCCGGCACCATTATTCTTCGTCCTTTGAATCCTGGCTGAATAAATATCTGTGCACCGTCAAAATCATTGTTTTGTGTACAGTAAACATGCTGGTCTAACAATTTCTTGAATGCCAATGCGCTTGCCCCCATTTTCACAATTCCGTCTTCCAAATGGAAAGCCCAGTTAGCTGCACTGACAAATACTGCGTCATAGGGAGCTGTCTTTTGTTGCATAACCCAGTAGAACTCCTTCCATACTCCAGTACGTTCATGTTCAAAAAACTGGTAGAAGGCTGCCGAAATACCGTAATGAAATTTGGCGATAGTCCGGTTAACTGTTTCTTCATGAAGATCATCAACCGCCAATGTTTTCCAGTCAACAATTTTTTTGGCCGTTTCCACATCAGGGCGATATTTGAACTTGCATCCTTCGTATTCAACGAAATGGCTAACTTCGGCTTTTCCCCATTTTAATATCTGCCTAATCTGTTTGGAGGTGTCCCGGCAATTATTAAGAAGCTCATAAACCATTGTTTCAACCAATTGTATATCGGTTGTGCTTGTCAATGTTTTACCGGGATTTGATTCTTTGGCCTCTATTAGTGCAATCTGATATTTTTGGGTGTCTCGTCCATACGGACAGCCGGTTTTAGGATTTATAGGTGGCTCAAATACAAGAAGATTGTTTCTCCATTTGTCAAGTGTTCCAGTATTAACAAGACTTTCCATTGCATCATGGTACAGCGAGCCTTTTTCAGAAGCTTCAATACTGATCTCGAACATTTCAGGGTGCAATGCCTTGTATCGGGCAAACTTTGGGGACACCATATAATCTTTAATCTGCGTACTACTTAGGAAATCTTTGAATCTTTCTCCACGGTGGTATTCTTCATTTGGCAGATTGTAAATTGTATCTTCTATATTACTCATATAATGAATTTGGAGTTTTACAAAAAACTCCCTACTTTCGCAAGCAAGGAGCCAATAACTAACTAAAAAACTTATTCATCACTTGTGGATAGTAATTCTTTGTAATTCTGTAATATGTATTCTTTTTCTTTATCTGTAAGAGAATAGGCTTTAGCCATAAACTTCATTGCCATATCCTCATTGTGATCGGAAAGGGGATAATAGTCAGTAGCGAATTTGTAAGTAAGCCTATTCAATCGCTCATACTTAACTTTGACCTCTTTAACCCGTCCGCTTATTTCCGAGATAATACCGGACGCTTCTTGCATCTTTTCGTCATATTCTTTTTGGTCTTTCGCTGCTTGTTCTTTCATAACCTTGTTCTGTGCGGCAAAGTTTGAAATCTTTTCGTATAGTTCACTTGAATACACAAAGCCACAGTTAACCTCAAAGTCTGGCTTGATAGAGTAATTGTATTTATCTTTCTTGACGAGATATTTGTAGTCGCTTCCGAGTTTGTTCCAATCGTATTCAACTTTGCGAAGGGTTTTCGCATTACGTAATGCTTCTGCTACCGCATTCGCTTCTTCCATGTCTGTAAAAGCGTAACCTTCAAAGAATGGGATCGTGAACACTTTCAAATCAGCAGGTTCAATCTCAAACAATTCGGGAACCTCCGGCTTATCCATAATTTTGATACCTTCCTCCATCATGCGGAGTTTAATCAATTTCTGTACATCTTCCTCCGTTAACGCAAGAATCTCTTGCTCGGTCATTTCTGTAATTCCTTTCATACTTTTAGCATTTAAAATGTGTTCCCGTCCGCGTTCCGATGGATTGTTGGCCGTAGCTTTTTAGCGGTGACCGCTTCTTGCGAAGCACGGGTATATATATCATTTAAAGTATCTATTCAGTTAAGAATGTATTTATAAACGCCCTACGTTTACTTTGTCATAATATAAGTTGTTTTTGATAACTTAGTGATTCGTGTGCTGCATCTTCTTATTGGCAGTCTGTATTCACACTCTTTTCACTAATCCGCTTTGGCTACTTTGTCGGTCTATTTCGCCCTTTAGATAAGCAGTAAACCTTGTTTTAAGTCTTTATTTGTTCAGACTATACAATATGTCAAAGAACGTTTTGTTAGTTCCCGGAAAGACGGCCAAATCCGTCCGGGATTATTTTCTTTCCATGAATTTTCTCAAAGCTGATTTGGTAAAAATGAGACTCTTGCCATTTTTGGTGTGAGGAATATCATGTATTCGATTGTATAAGGTTTGCAACTTCCATCCGAGAAATACAGCAGCTTGTTTGGCATTCAAATACTCTTCGGTTTCAGCAGTCGCCATTTCTGTTACAGCCTTTCTCACATCATTGCGAATAAACTTGTGCAGTTCTTCTGCAATCATTCTGGCATCTGAACGGTTCATTTCTTTATCGCTTCGATGGTTATCTGATTTTTATCTTTGTCGATGGATATTGAATATCTTTCAACGTCTTCACGGGGATCAGTAAAAGCTAATTGATAGGCGTAGCTTCTTGCATTGACGCAATCCTTGTAAGAATCCAGCTGCATCACTTTGGAAGAACCAGCTTTAATGCTTAGAATATCTTTCTTTGTTACTTTCATATTATTTTCTATTTTATACTTAAATTTTCCACAAAAAATTTGCATAAAAGAAAGCTAACAACTACATTTGCCAATGAGATATGTAGTAAGTGGCTTTTGAAGTCGCCAGCTTTCTTGTTGTTCAAACTTACACTCTTTGTTTGTTTGACGTTGCAAATATACTTCATATTTTCAGAAGTACAATAAAATACTTCATAAAATTTGTAGTGTTTCGTATGTTATAAAACATATTTTAATGTAAGTTGCTGGTTTATAAAATGTTATACAAGTGAGGCTTGCGTAAAAAGAAAGCTTTCTGAAAAAAAAGTAATGTCGTTCTATTAGTATTGTAATAATTGAAGAAGTAAAAGACGATCTCATTCGGTAAGGTGCTGGATTGCTGCATAGTTAGCCCTTAGACGGTTTCCCGTTTTTGCTATATGCAGCATAAGAAATGTCTCGTTCGTATAAGTACGCCGTTCTTAGCTGGCCGGGCATTAACAAGTTACCCGACTTCCCGGATTTTTCGCTTACTTGTAGCTGTGCAGGCATCCCGGTTTCGTTTGCCTCTCAATATCGCACGCCCTTCGCAGTATTGAGTTGTAAGAGTGTAACCCTCTGTCTCTCCGCTATGCGGCCTACCGCCGATTACACAATGTGGAGAAAAAGAAAATCCGCAAATAGGTAGCAGCTATTTACGGATTTCTATATATAAACTCCAAATAGGATGTTTAATCAATTTATGTGGTAATACTGCTACTATTACGGATGCAAATATACTACTTAATTTACGAAGTATGCAAGAAGTTGACGATAAAAAATTGAGTGATCTCTCAAAAAGGTTTTTGCAAGCAATTTCATATTGTGGTTTGAGTGGGTATAAATTGAAGAAAGACAATATTATATCCAGTGAATCAACTCTTACCAGTATAAAAAAAGGGATTCAGTTACCAAGTAAAAAAACAATTGATGCTTTTTGTGAGAAGTATGATGTGAGCAGAGCATGGCTATATACTGGAGAAGGTTTGTTTGCAAAGACTCCATCAGGACAGATAGAACCTTCGGAGAAGGATATTAGGGATGCTCTGAAAAATGCGAGAATGCAATCAGACTCTACGATTAGTAAAGTAGCTCCTTATCTTCAAGATATTCTTGTAAAAGTAAAATATGTTCCGATAGATGCTGCGGCTTCATTTGTCGAAAGCTTATATAACACAGCTTATGAAATTGATTCTTATGGTGTCATGCCGGAAGAAGGTGAAGTGCTTGATGATTCTTATATGGTCTTTCAGGTACGTGGTGACAGCATGGAGCCAACTATACCGGACGGAGCTAAAATTCTTGCTCGCAAAATAGAAGAAGGTTTGTGGGAAAGCGCGTCAGGAGTTGTGAGTATTGTGTATGGGAAAACACTTTCAGTCAAGCGGATATTGAAAAACAGTCTTTTCTTGGATAATGTGCTGACTTTAAAGGCTGATAACCCCAAGCATGGCCAGTTAGATGTCGAGAGAAGAGAAATAAGGGGGATGTGGCAAGCATTACGCATAATAAGTCAAAAGATTATTTGATATGGAAGAAAGGGCTATTGACAGATTACGAAAATTTGCAAGGTATGCACGTGATAAGGGAGTTGTCAAAGGTGAGAACTCGTTTGAGGCTTATTGTGAATTATCAAATAGATACATTTATAATTCCATAAGGAACGGGAAGGGGGCTATTGGAACTGATATAATAGCTCGTATTGTGGATAAGTTCCCGGAATTGAATGTGAAGTGGCTTTGTACTGGCAAAGGGAATATGATTGAGACGGATATTGATGCGAATGTCAATTATAAAGCGGCTTATGAGGGTGCAATGATGCAAATAGAAGCTTTGCATAAAATTATAGAAGAAAATAAGCGGAGATGATATAAATATGATACCATTAATATATTTTTAACAAGTATTTTGCTGATTATCAGTATAATAGTAAAATGTGTTAGTTCCGTACGCACCGCTTTCTTATGAAGCAAAATAAAAGAAAAGTCCTAAAGTATTATACTTTAGGACTTTTCTTTTTGCCCAACACCACACCTAAAAGCAGCGGAATAACGCAGTTGGCACTGGCTTATCCGTTGGATTTTTCGGGGAAGAAAAAAGTCCAACGATTTAGTTTTGTTTTCGCTGATTCTCAATATTTTGCATAGTCTGATTTGGAACAATACGATTTAACTTTGTACCACTAAAAATACAAGAAGTATGGGAGTTGAAAAAAGACGTAGTACACTGAGTGTGTTGTTTTACATCAAGCGACAGACGCTGCTGAAAAACGGGGAGGCACTCGACAGGCTGATGGATAAGGATTTCGATATCAAACAGCTGGAGCAGGTACGGGATGTCTTTGCTTTCTGCTGCCTGACCGGCATGGCTTTTGCGGATGTCCAGCAGCTTAGCAAGGAGCATCTTGTAAGGGATAATGAGGATAATCTATGGATTCGGAATGCCTGCCAAAAAATAAAACAGATGTGTAACATCCCCGTCATATCCCCTGCCCCCAAGCTGATAGACAAGTATTCTAACCAACCGGATTGCGTAGCAAAAAATGTGCTCCTGCCTGTGCTGAGCAACCAAAAGATGAATGCTTACCTAAAGGAAATAGCCGATATTTGCGGAATACAGAAACGGTTGACGACTCACGTTGCAAGATATTCAAAATCTATTTCCTGATTGAAATTCAATGGATTATAAAACATATATTCTACAATAGGTAACGATTTAGAAACGAGCAAATTGCTCGTATTAGTCATATTTTGCATTAAGTATAAAGAACGCCTAAACTTAAACGCAAATGTACAAAAAATCATTGAAAGCAATATGATTCTCATTTATTTTTTATTTACCTAAATACTTATTTAAAAGTATACACCAATTATTTAGAGAGAAACTTATAAAGAACAGAGATTCAATATATATAATCCTTTTTAAAAAGGCCATTAGTTGCTTTCTTCTTAATTTCTTTTATTAGACACTCAATTACAGTACCCTTTATATTTTTCATCGTAACAAGTCTAATCTAAATTGCGAAAGGCATTGATTTTCTATAAAATCATTGGCAGTGTAGTGAAAATATGGTGATTTTCCATTCTTTACGGAAAGGATACGGTATGAGATATAAGTGCCTAAGCAACGAATATATAGATATGAATATCATTGAATTTCATTTTCTCCCAAATTTCTTCAAAGTTCTGTTCTACTTTTGCCGAAAACTTAAAAGTAGAATATGAACCGATTATTATTATCCCTTACATTTAGTTTAGTTTGGCTGTATTCGTATGGGCAGAAGATACAAGAATGTTCTCTGTATTACTATATAGAAACAGCCAAAGAGAACAGTCCGCTGATAACGGATTACCGGAATCAGACGGAGATAGAACAAGCGGAACTTAAACGGCTGAAAGCCATGTACACACACTCCCGTTTGGAGCTGAACGGCGACTATCTGTTCGTGCCGGTTATCTCGAAGGACGGTGGACGAACCGCCTTCAAATGGAATGCGCGGTCGGCTACGGATTACTACGGTTACGATTTGGGCCGGAGCGACTTGGACGCAGCCCCTTTTGGGTAGGAGTTCCTACAAGATAGCTCAAGAGCAGGCAAAGATTAACACGGATATGGCGAATAACCGTGTCCGCATGGAAGAGCACCAACTGGAACGTTCCGTAACGGAGCAATACCTGCTCTGCCTGCTTGACAAGGCGCAGATAGACTTTACGGATTCTGTCGGGACGGTCATCGAACACCGAATAGAAATCGTTCGAAAGTTAGTCGCAAACGGGCTATCTAAACAGTCGGATTTGAACCTGCTGATGATTGAACAAGAGGCTAATGCCGAATTGCATACCGCCGCCCGTCAGGATTACCAT
>ENA-OPCC01000434-OPCC01000434.1-human-gut-metagenome-genome-assembly--contig:-NODE-434-length-21864-cov-9.907057_pt1 | contig 21864 bp, 18 predicted proteins | sample MGYA00241558_ERZ501467 | MGnify/ENA primary metagenome ERZ501467 (study PRJEB25962, sample SAMEA2042620) | human gut metagenome | biome: human gut; feature: human-associated habitat; material: faeces...
ACTCATAAATCTACCCTTAATCGTGTATTGGATGATAGTTGCGGATTTTAGGTTTTAAAGATGATTATTCAGTAATAGTTGATAATGGAGATGGTGCCACCCAAATATTCGATAAGAATTCTCTTGGTAAGAAATATTATTTTCAGGTTCCTGAACACCAGAACAGTCTGAATGCTTCTATCAAGGCAACTTCTGTAGAAGGTAATTTTATTGAATTGAAAGCAACTATTCAGAAGCCTTCTGATGCAGAGGGTAGCGAATCTTATTTGGCTGGTGGAGATTCTTTTAATATTCAACTGACAGAAGAAGGTTCTACCGATTCTTATATTTCTATCGGTATTACAGTTGACCTGACATTTACAGAAGTGGGGGAAACAATCGAAATCCCTGTAGGTAATATTATTTATGAAGGTCCGGATACTCCGGGTGAAGGTGGTGAGGAACCGGAAGCTTCCATTACATTCGAAGGATTGCCTGCTACTTATACTTGTACATATGGTGATTTTGAAATTGCAGGTTTACAGAATGTTCGTATCTTAGCTCCTAATGGCATTAAAAATCTGAATGTAACTATTTCGGGTGAGATTGCTGCACTTTTAGGTATGGTACAATTACCTGAAACATTCGATATCTGTAATATGGATGATGATCTGAAGTCAACAATTGTGGGTTTAGGTCTTGTTACTGATGAGGAATATACTCAGTTGCACGCTGGAACTTGTACAGATTTTACCTTTAAGTTAGAAGGGTTATTAGTTCTGATTCCACAGGTTGTTAGTTCAGGAACTAGTACATTTAACTTATCTGTTTCAGATGGTGTAAGTACTAAAGACGGAGATATTACAGTTATCGTAAATCCAAAAGATGGGGAGTAAAAGAATATGAGATTAACAAATATAATGATCGGATTGTTTCTGGGGGCAGGACTATTTACCTCTTGCCAGTCAGAAATGGATGAAGCCAAAGGATATGGCTATCTTCAGTTGTCTTCCATTGATGTCAATAAAGGTGTAGAAACTCGTGCTGACATAACTGAATCGGAAGCGATTGCTGTCGATATATTAGATGAGTCGAATGCTGTAGTACAGCATGCCGACGACTGGAGAAGTTTGGATGATGTATTACTGCGAGTAGCAACTTATACCATCAAGGCATATTCAGCCGACAAGAATATGGAAACTCAGGGCTTTGATGCTCAGCCTTATTATGCAGGACAAAAAGATGTAGTAATCGAAGCCAATAAGGCAAAGAATGTAAACATTACTTGTAAACTGGCACAGACAATGGTTTCTGTAAATTGTTCGGAAACTTTTAAGTCAACTTTTGCTGGCTATACATGTTATATAGAAGGCGCTGATGCGCTGAGCATTCCATTTGTAGAAGATGAAGCACGTGCTGCTTATGTAAAAGCTGGTCAGCCTTTGACTGTAAAAGTTGATTTCGGTAATGGAAAGTCTTTCTCTCAGGAAATCACTTCGAAAGCGGAAGCTGCTTACCACTATAAAGTAAACTTGGATATTACGGAAGGTAATGCCGGATTTGATATCTCTGTGGACCAGACTATCCATCAGTACGACGTAACAGTAAAAGTACCTACCAAGCAGGAAAGTGCTGATATGGTAACCAGCGATATTAAGAACGATGCTTCTAAGGTTTGGGGACAGTTTGCTTATTTGTCGGGTTCTTGTAATTTAGCGGAAATTACTTCTCCGGTACAGTTCCGTTACAAGAAAAAAGCTGATTCCGAATGGACTACTGTAGAAGCTGTTCAGGAAGACGGTACAAAGAACTATTCTGCAAAGGTTGCTCCGCTGGATTTCGGTACGGAGTACGAATATTACATCTTGTGTGGAGATAAGACGGGTGAAACTTGTACGTTTACTACAGAATCATATGTGGAAATTCCGAACTTGAACTTCGATACATGGAGTCAGAATGGAAAGAACTGGTATCCGAATGCTGATGCTTCCAATAGCTATTGGGCTACAGGTAATGAAGGAGTTACTTTGGGTGGAAGTTCTAATAGTACAGGTGTTGAAGATTCTCATTCGGGTTTAGCTGCTCAGCTGCAAACAGTGCAAGTGAAAGTATTGATTGTGAAGGTAACAGCTGCTGGAAATATTTTTATTGGAAACTATAAGACTAATACGTCTAATCCTGCTTCAAGTGTAACATTCGGTAGAGAGTATACGGGAGCTCGTCCGACTAAGTTGTCAGGTTACTTTAAATATCAGCCGGGAGCGGAAATGTCTAGCGGAAGTGTTCCTTCGGAAAAATTGGAAAAAGATGAATGTGATATCTATATTCAGTTGTGGTCGGGAAGTGAAACTATCGGCGAAGGTCATTTCATAACAAATGAAACCGTTTCAGAGTATACTCGTTTTGAAATTCCTGTAGAATATACAGTGACAAACAAACGTCCTGATAAGATTACAATTGTAGCAACTTCCAGTCGTTATGGTGGATATTTTGACGGGATGAATGTCATTGGTCAGCTGGCTATAGGCAGTACCCTTTGGGTAGATGATTTCGAATTGTCATACTATTAATATTTGCATGAAGAAATATTTGATTTTATTATTAACCTTTTTGTGCGTAACTTCGGTCTACGCACGAAAAGGTTATGATCGTAATATAAAACCTACTCTGTTTGTGCCGAAAGGTTCGTGGATGGGAGGAGTTACATTCTCTTATACGGAATTGACAGGCGATAATTACAAATTCCTTATACTGGATGATGTGAACGGTGAAGGTTATACTTTTAAGGTGAGTCCGTATGCCGGATATTTTTTTCGGGATAATATGGCTGCCGGTATACGTTTAAATTATAATCGTACCTATGCGGATATAGGTAGTATTAATTTGGATTTGGGAGATGACCTGACATTCGATATCAGCGATTATAAGTATCTGGAGCATGAATATACTGCTGCCGGATTTTTGCGTACTTATATGGGACTTGGAAACAGTAAAGTTTTTGGCTTTTTCAATGAGCTTCGTCTGACGTATGGATACGGTCAGGGAAAAACTTTGTCTGGGTCGGATGAGAAAGCAACGGGTACTTATCAAACTTCTCATCGTTTGCAGATTGGTGCGGCGCCGGGTTTGACGGCTTTCGTTACGAACAATATGGCAGTCGAGGTGTCGATTAATGTCGTTGGTCTGGACTTCAAGTGGATTGAACAGACTACCAATCAGGTTGAACATGGGTCATACCGTCAGAGTTCCGCTGATTTTAAGATTAATATATTTTCCATCAATATCGGTGTTTGTACTTATTTTTAAATTGACAAATTATGATTATAAAAGCTTTAAAGTTTAGCTTTATATCACTCTTGTTACTGAACATGTCTTCGTGTATAGAGAATGACATTCCTTATCCTTATATCGAGGGGGTTATTCAAGAAATTCAGGTAGACGGAATGCAGGGAGAAGCCGTGTTCAATAATCAGGCTCGTACTATTGAACTTACTATAGGTGAAGATGCTTTTATCGATAGTTTGCCGATTACCAAGTTGGTTGCCAATTCGGAAGCACTGATTTATCCGGATACGGCTGCTTGTATTAAGCCTAACGGTTTTCCAAATTTTAGTTTTGCTTCGTTGAATGAGCTTCCTGCCAATGCAAATACTGCTGTCGATTTTACAAATCCGGTAGGTTTCTTGTTGAAAACTTATCAGGACTACTGGTGGAAGATTACGGTAAAGCAGGAGATAGAACGTACTATTGAGGTGGAAAATCAGTCGGGAACGGCTCCTTCGTTGGACTTGTATAATCATATCGCCATTATTTATGTCACTGAGGATGCCGATTATCGGAATATCAAGATTAAAAAGTTGAACCTGGAAGGTTCTAAAACAGTGCTTGATCCGCCAGCAGAAACAGTAACGGACTTTACCCGTCCGCGTGTGTTTAAGGCTTATCGTAACGGAAGATATATATGCGACTGGACGGTAGATGTACAAAAATCATCGGTAGCCGCTTCTGTAGAAAAGGTGAATGCATGGGCTACTAAGGCTTATATCAGTGGCAGTTTCCGTGCAGGAAATAAGGTTTCGGTGGAATATCGTATAAAGGGCAGTGAAGAATGGACTACTCTCGATGCTTCTGCTGTTACTGAAACAGGAAGTACTTCTTATTCTGCCGAACTTACCGGATTGCAGAGTGGTACGGATTATGAAGTACGTGCTCTTGCCGGAGATAATGAAGGAGAGGCATATTCTTTCCAGACGGAAACGATTGTGACTCTTCCCAACATGAATTTCGATACGTGGACGCAGGATGGTAAGACTTGGTATCCTAATCCGGTTGCCGATAACTATGACGATCCGCAAGCTTATTGGGCAACAGGAAATGAAGGGGTTACTATTTATAAGGAGTCGAGTACGGTACCGGTTACAGGCAGTGATGCTTATAAAGGAAAAGCAGCTAAGATGTATACTTATGGTGATATTGTGTGGGTAGGAGCAGCTGCCGGTAACTTATTTATCGGAACCTATAAAACGAATATAGGAAAGCCTGTAGACAGCCCGTCGTTTGGACGTCCTTATTCTGGAGCTCGCCCCACAAAACTGACTGGGTATTATAAGTATAAGTCGATGCCAATCACATACCCTGGTAGTGTTCCTGGAAATCTGAAAACAGATCAATGCCATATATATGTGATGTTATGGAATGCATCCGGTCAGGAAATTGCTTATGGTGAGTTTGTAGGCACTGAGACTGTTATGGAATATACAAAGTTTGAACTTAATCTGGAATATAGTGATACGCAATCGAAGCCTGCAAAAATCGCTATTGTAGCAACTTCCAGTCGCTATGGTGGTGAATTTGATGATGCTGGTAAAAAAGTTATCGGACAGGTTGGTGATGGTAGTACTTTATGGGTAGATGAATTTGAATTAGGTTATGAATAAATCAGTTATTGAATATATGAAGTGGATAGGCTGCTTGTGCTTGTTGGTACTGTGTGTGGTACTGGGTGGATGTCAGTCGGATGAAGAAACGACTTTATCTGGCAAGACTGGTTTGCTCGTTACATTGACGGACGAAGAAAACAAGGCTTATTCACGTACTGCTCCTTCTGACTTGGACGATCCGTTAACGGAAATGTTTCAGTTGAAGGTGGTATATAGCGGTACGGATAAGTCGGCGTATAAAGGTAGTTGCAAGGAATCTATCCTGTTGTTGGAAGGGCTCTACGACCTGACGGCTACTTATGGCGACAATCCGGTGATTGCTCTGGATGCTCCTTATTATATAGGAACTTTGGAGGGGCAGGAAGTGATAAAGGGGCAGATGACTTCGGCTTCTATCTCTTGCTCGGTTGCTAATTCCTTGCTGTCTGTCCTTTATAATAAGGAGAGTCTGAATAAGCTGTATGAGTCTTATTACGTAACGGTTTCAGTTGGTGGCGAATCAGTCGATTTGGATGCTGATTCAGGCAAAAGTGCTTACTTCCGTGCCGATTCGTCGGTGAAGCTTGTTTTCCATGGACGTTTGTCTGGAACTGGTAAGGAGGTTACTTACGATATTCCAGATCAGGAGAAGTTCTCAAATATTCCGGTGAAGACTCATGTAAAAGTAACGTTGGGACTGGATGAATCTAATATTACTTCAGGTGTGGGTATTTCCATCGAGAAGCTGGAAACAGAAACAGTTTCCATTTCAGAAACAATTCCTGTGGAATATTTGCCGAAGCCGAAGTTGGAATCAGACGATTTTGTAAACAATACATTGTCGTTCGCCGAAACAGAAAAGAAACCGGCTGTTATTCGCCTGAAGCTTTCGTCTGCCTTGCAGGAGCTGAAGCTGAAGTTTAATTCGGCAGATGCTAAGTTTGCCGGACTGGAACAAGGAAGAGAATATTTGTTGTCGAATGCGGAAGATAAGTTGGCTGTAGAAACTGCATTGGGTATTACATTGCCGGAAATCGGAGCAACGGAGGGCAGTCTTGATTTTACTTCCTTGATTCCCCAGTTGATGACGGATAAAGGTGCTACTGTTGCTTCGACGGTAGAAGTGGATGTTGAGGCTAATAATCGTTGGGCAAGTGAGGATGCATCGGCCAACCGGGTTTATACACTCACGTGTAATAAGCCGGAACTATCTCTTGTAACGAATCCGGGAAACTTCTGGAGTAAGGAATTTAGCGTAGACAGTTGTGATATTAGAACAGGTGATGTAGAAACTATTTCTCAAAAACTTCAATATCAGTACCGTAAAAAAGGTGATGAGCAATGGATCGATTGTGATCGGTTGGTTCAGTTCGACGATTATCCGGCAGATAAGCAATACCAGATTCGTGCTGTATATCGGGAGGGTATCGAAACCGAGCCTGTAGATGTTGAACTGGAAACTCCACAGCAGTTGCCGAATTCGGGAATGGAGGAATGGTATATTGAAGAAAAGAAGAAGTCGGGAACGTGGCCTTCTAAGGATAAAACTTATTATACTTTTCATCCTTATGCAGAAGGTAATGCAGGCTCTTCTTGGTGGGATACCAACAACGATAAGGCTCAAGGAGGAACGTATGCTTTTGGCATTTGGTATGAAGGTTGCTTTGCTTCTTGCGTTAGTTATACGGAAGATGTTCATGGAGGTTCAAAAGCGGCGTTGATATATTTGTCAGGATGTGGAGATGGTTATGCCAATACATCAGGAAGTTATGTTGGTGGTGCAATGGTTGGAAGTTTGTTTATTGGATCTTATAATTCAGGTATTGTACAAGGACATTCTTTTAATTCCCGTCCTACGTCAATGTCTTTTTGGTATAAGTATAAGCCTTATAATTCAGACGCTTTCAAGGTTGTTGTATCTTTGAAGAATGGAGATAAGGAAATAGCAACAGGAACATATGAACCTACTGCATATTCTGAAGAGGATAGTGAATATGCTTATGCTACAGTTGATTTTAATTATCTTGAACCTTATGAAAAGGCAACCACTATTTGCGTACAATTTTTGGCTTCAAATAAAACTTCACTTTCAGGTAATGATTTTGCTTGGGGGACAACAATTACTTATCCGGTAATAGGAGATTGGACGGTACATATGGGAAGTGTTTTGAAAATCGACGACATTTCTTTAATCTTTGATAAGTAACATGATGAAAAAAGGTATTCTATATACGATATTATCTGTTTTCCTGCTGGTCAGTTGTCAGCAGGAAAACGATACGGTACTCTCCGGCGAAGGATTCTTGTCGGTTGGAGGGATAGAGATTCAGTCACAGACAAACACAGAAGTTGCTTCACGGGCGACAGACGACATTACCTGGACGGTTGAATTGTGGAAGGGAGAGGAGATGCTCCGTACATTATCGGCCGAAGATATGCAGGATAAGATTGAGCTGGCTGCTGCGGACGATTATATGTTGAAAGTGTACAGTCCGAACTATGGTGCGGAAAAGAACTGGACGAACGACGAAAAAGGTGAGCCCGTGTATTATAAGGAAGAACCTTTTTCTGTAAAGCAGGGCGAAACTACCGGATTGAAGGTTCAGGTTCCCATGATTACTTTTGCTGTAAGCGTGAACCTTTCGGATGTGCTGGGAGATTGGTTGCAGGAATATAGCTTTACGGTTACTTCGGCTGAGCGGACTGTGTCGTTGAAAGATGGAGAAACCGCTTACTTTGCTCATTCGGACGGTGTTTCTTTCAGCTATGAATTGTCTGTTACCAATTCGGATGCGGAAGTGAATGTCCTGAAGGGTGAATGGGGTGTACACGAAGGCGAAACCGTAAATCTCAACACTGTGTATACGGTAGTATATGATTGGAATACTCGGTCTTTGTCTTTGGAAAAATAATCTGAAATACTTTGATAGTTAAGCTCTCCTTGTTTCATGTATGAGTCTGCTCTCGGCATGAAGAAGGAGGGTTTATTTTTTGTAGTTGTACGGATTTCAACAAGGAATATAAAAAACGGATGGAATGTTTGCCGCATTCCACCCGTTTTACTTTTATATGAGGATTACTTAGTCTATCAGACAATACCCTGAGCCATCATGGCTTTGGCTACTTTCATGAAGCCTGCTACGTTTGCACCTTTCACGTAGTTGATGTAGCCGTCCGGTTCTGTACCGTATTGTACACAAGCCTCGTGAATGTTCTTCATGATGCTCTTCAGCTTTTCGTCTACTTCTTCCTGGCTCCAGCTCAGTTTGATAGAGTTCTGAGTCATTTCCAGACCAGATACTGATACACCACCAGCGTTAGCAGCCTTACCCGGAGCGTAAAGAATCTTAGCTTCCTGGAATACGCGGATTGCTTCAGGAGTAGATGGCATGTTAGCTCCTTCGGAAACGGCAATTACACCGTTGGCGATCAAAGCTTTGGCATCGTCGCCGTTGATTTCGTTCTGGGTTGCAGAAGGAAGAGCGATATCAGCCTTTTCGTTCCATGGACGTGCACCTGCTACATATTTGCAGCCGTATTTTTCTGCGTATTCGCGGATACGTCCACGGTACAGGTTCTTCAGTTCCATGATGTAATCCAGTTTTTCACGGTCGATACCGTCCGGATCGTAGATGTAACCGTCAGAATCGGACATGGTTACAACCTTGGCTCCCAGCTGAATCAGTTTCTCTACGGTATATTGAGCTACGTTACCCGAACCGGATACCAGACAAGTCTTGCCTTTCAGTTCGATGTTACGTGTTTTCAGCATTTCCAGCAGGAAGTAGATGTTTCCGTAACCAGTTGCTTCCGGACGGATCAGTGAACCGCCGAATTCGCGTCCTTTTCCGGTCAGTACGCCGGTAAATTCGTGAGCCAGCTTCTTGTACATACCGAACATGTAACCTACTTCACGGCCTCCTACACCGATATCTCCGGCAGGAACGTCTGTTTCAGGGCCGATGTGACGCCACAATTCCAGCATGAATGCCTGGCAGAAACGCATGACTTCAGCGTTTGATTTACCACGTGGAGAGAAGTCGGAACCACCTTTGCCGCCACCCATCGGAAGGGTAGTCAGAGAGTTTTTGAATGTCTGCTCGAAAGCAAGGAATTTCAGGATTCCCAGGTTTACAGAACTGTGGAAACGGATACCGCCTTTGTACGGGCCGATAGCGTTGTTGTGCTGAACGCGGTAACCCATATTGGTCTGGATATTACCTTTATCGTCCATCCAGGTTACACGGAACTGATAAACTCTATCTGGAATACACAAACGCTCTATCAGGTTTACTTTGTCGAATTCGGGGTGTTTGTTGTATTCTTCTTCGATTGTGCCTAACACTTCTTCTACTGCCTGATGATATTCAGGTTCATTCGGAAATCTTCTTTTTAGATCTTCCAGTACTTTAGCTGCATTCATAATTATCTATTTAGTTGTTGGATTATTGATGTCCTCAATTAATTAATTTTGAATGTGACAAAAATATAGAAAAAATTTTATTTACACAACATTTGATAAAGAAAAACGAGAAAAAAATATCAAAATATTTGAAATTGTAATTTAGATATGTGTAAATGGTTATTATTTGTTGTTTCTTAATGATTTGGCGACAGGAATGAATACAAGAGCTCCCGAAATGAGAATCATTATGATAAGGGGGCCGTCAATGTGAGGGGTTGAAGTCAGAATCAGAAAGCAGAGTGCTGCCCAGAACAGTGTCAGGATGACACATTGGGTTTTGGTAAGGGGCTTTTTCATAGGTCGGATGGTATTATGGGGTTATAAAAAGAGAAAGCTGAAAATAAAGGATAAAGTTTCTCTTTTTCGGCGAGGACTTTAAGCTTTATTCTCAGCTTTCCGCTTATTTAGGGTTTAACATTGTTTCTTTTTCTTGTCTACGATGGCATCGATGCAGGCAATGGCCGTAATGTTGACGATGTCACGTACCGAACTTTCAATGTCTGTAAAGTGGATCGGCTTGTTCAGTCCCATCTGGATCGGGCCGATGACTTCTGTTTCACTCATGCTCTGGATGAGCTGGTAAGTAGCGTTGGCAGAACTCAGGTTCGGGAATACCAGGGTATTGACTTCCTTGCCTTTCAGACGGGTAAACGGATATTTCTCGTCACGCAGTTCGTTATTCAAGGCAAATTTCACTTGCATTTCTCCGTCGATGGCCAGTTCCGGATATTCGCGGTGCATGTAGCTGATGGCTTCGTGTACCTTTGCCGGACTTCCTTCCGTATCGGAACCAAAGTTAGAGTATGACAGCATGGCCATAACCGGTTCCTGATTGAAGAAGCGTACTGCTTTCACCGACAGTTTGGCTATATCGATCAATGTATCTGTATCCGGATGACGGTTGATCAGTGTATCGGCGATGAAGTAAGTACCTTTCTTGGAATTAAGGATGTGCATGGTGCCGAAATGATTGTATCCCGGCTGGATGCCGATTACTTCCTTGGCTACTTTGATGGTATTGGAATATTTGGTGTACAGACCGGTTACAAAAGCATCTGCCTCTCCGGTTTCTACCATCATCATACCGAAATAGTTGCGTTCGAACATCTTGTCGTTTGCTTCTGCAAAGTTGGCTCCTTCGCGGGCACGCTTTTCACACAGAATGCGTGCATAGCGTTCACGGCGTTCTGCCTCGCGGTCGTGACGGAGGTTGACGATTTCGATGCCTTCCAGGTTCAGGTCAAGTTCTTTGGCCAGCTTGGCGATACGTTCTTCGTTGCCCAGCAGAATCGGGTTACAGATACCTTCGGCCTTGGCTTCTACAGCCGCCTTCAGCATGTTGGGGTGCGTACCTTCGGCAAATACTACACGCTGCGGGCAGCGGCGGGCTGTTTCGTACAACTGGCGGGTCAGCTTGTTTTCCTGTCCCATCAGTTCGCGCAGGTGATTCTTGTATGCTTCCCAGTCGGTAATCTGCTTGCGTGCTACTCCCGATTCCATTGCGGCTTTAGCCACAGCCATGGAAACTTCTGTAATCAGTCGCGGATCGACCGGTTTCGGAATGAAGTATTCCGGACCGAAGGTCAGGTTGTTTACATGGTATGCCTCGTTCACTACGTCGGGCACCGGCTTCTTGGCAAGTCCGGCGATGGCACGTACGGCAGCCAGCTTCATTTCTTCGTTGATGGCGGTAGCACGTGTATCCAGGGCACCACGGAAGATGTACGGGAATCCGATTACATTATTAATCTGGTTCGGATAGTCGGAACGGCCGGTCGACATCAGTACGTCCGGACGTGATGCCATGGCGTCCTCGTACGAAATTTCCGGAGTCGGATTGGCCAGCGCGAATACAATCGGATGATCGGCCATGCTTCTTACCATATCCTGGGTAAGCACGTTACCTCGTGACAGGCCCAGGAACACATCCGCTCCCTTGATGGCTTCTGCCAGCGTGTGTACGTCCGTACGGTCGGTTGCGAAGAATTTCTTCTGTTCGTTCAGGTCGGTACGCTGTTTGGAGATGACTCCCTTGCTGTCCACCATGATGATGTTTTCCAGACGCGCTCCCAGCGAAATGTACAGCTTGGTACATGATACAGCCGAAGCACCGGCGCCGTTTACAACAATCTTGACATCTTCTATCTTTTTGCCTGCTACTTCCAGTGCGTTCAGCAGTCCGGCACTCGAAATGATGGCTGTACCGTGCTGGTCATCGTGCATCACCGGAATGTCCAGCTCTTCCTTCAGGCGCTGTTCTATCTTGAAACATTCAGGAGCCTTTATATCCTCCAGGTTGATACCGCCGAATGTCGGTGCGATGGCCTTTACGGCTTCTATGAATTTGTCAGGATCTTTCTCGTTGACTTCGATATCGAAAACGTCGATGCCTGCATAGATTTTAAAGAGCAGGCCTTTTCCTTCCATGACCGGCTTTCCGCTCATGGCGCCTATGTCACCCAGTCCCAGTACGGCAGTACCGTTCGATATGACGGCAACCAGGTTTCCTTTTGCGGTATAGTCGTAAGCCGTTTCCGGATTTTTCTGTATTTCAAGACATGGTTCGGCTACTCCGGGCGAGTATGCCAGCGATAAATCTCTTTGTGTTTGGTATGGTTTGGTAGGAACTACCTCTATTTTACCAGGCTTGCCCTGTGAGTGATAGAGCAAGGCGGCTTCTTTTGTTATTTTCACCATGGTTCTATTGATTTAATGTTTTCTCAATTAATGTGTAGCGCAAATGTAGAAATAAAATAACAAATGGAAGATTATTTCTTTTAAAAAACTATAAATTGTAGAATGTGCCGATTTCTTTGGTCGATAATATTTGTCAATTGGTCGGATTAATTTGGCGATATGTAATAACTCTCTTGTTTTATGGTTATTGTTAGTTAAACGATTGTTTTTTTGAGTGATTTTTTCCGTATATTTGCAAGGCTAAAAACTAAACAGGTTGAAAAAGTTTTCTAATTTTTAAAGAAGAGGGTACGAAAAACATTAACTATTATAATATGAATATGAGTGTAAAAAGAAACAGAAGTTTTTCTTCTAGCCGGATTGCCCTTATGGCTTTGGGGGTATCGGTTTTAACTGCTTGTGGCGGAGGTCAGGGCGGTATGAAAATGGGTGACAACGAATTTGCTGTACAAACGGTTACAACAACTTCCAGTAATCAAACCACTCAGTATCCGGCTACAATCAAGGGTTTGCAGGATATTGAGATTCGTCCGCAGGTATCAGGCTTTATCGTGAAGTTATGTGTCGACGAAGGAGCAACCGTTCATAAAGGACAGGCGCTGTTTCAGATTGATCCAACTCAGTATAAAGCAGCTTACGATCAGGCTAAGGCCAGCGTAGAGTCTGCAAAAGCCAATTTGAAGACTGTTGCTGAAACAGAAGCCAACAAGAAGATGCTGCACGAGCAGAAGATTATCAGCGACTTCGAATATCAGACAGCTATAAATAACTTGCTGACAGCCAAGGCTAATGTAGCACAGGCTGAAGCTGCTTATGCCGCCGCAAAACAGAACCTCGGTTTCTGTACGGTAACCAGCCCGTCGGACGGTGTTATCGGTACATTCCCGTATCGTGTAGGTGCTTTGGTCAGCGCTTCGGTTGCCGAGCCGTTGACTACCGTATCTCAGATTGGAGATATGTATGTATACTTCTCCATGACAGAAAAACAGTTGCTGGCTTTGACAAAGGCAGGCGGCACACTGAAAGAACAGTTGGAAAAAATGCCGGCGGTAAAATTGCAGTTGGCCGATGGTACAATGTACGATGCTGAAGGTAAGATTGATGCTGTCAGCGGAGTCATCGACCAGAGTACCGGTTCTGTAAGCATGCGTGCTATCTTCCCCAACAAGCAGAACATCCTGCGTAGTGGTGGTATGGCAAATGTCGTATTCCCATACGCTATGAATAATATTATTTTGCTTCCTCAGACAGCTACACAGGAAATTCAGGATAAGAAGTTTGTGTATGTCTTGCAGGCCGACAGCACACTGAAGCATACCGAAATCCAGGTATCCAATCTGAACGACGGTAAGAATTATATCGTAACCGGCGGATTGAAAGAAGGCGACAAGGTGGTTGTCGAAGGTGTACAGACTTTGCAGGACGGACAGAAAATTGTTCCTATTACTGTAGCTCAGAAAGAAGCCAAGTATCAGAAAGCTCTTCAGGATCAGCGTGACGGAAACATCAAGACTGCTTTCAATTGATTGGTGTGAGGTGAACAAAATCGTATAATATTATTAAGGAATAGAATGAAACTAGATAAATTTATTAACCGTCCGGTACTGTCAACGGTAATCTCTATCTTGATAGTTATCCTGGGTATTATCGGTCTTGCTACGCTGCCGGTAACACAGTATCCGGATATTGCGCCTCCTACCGTATCGGTAAGTGCTACCTATACAGGTGCCAATGCGCAAACTGTATTGAACTCTGTAATCGCTCCGTTGGAGGACCAGATCAATGGTGTAGAAAACATGATGTATATTCAGTCTACTGCATCCAACAATGGTTCTGCAACTATTAATATCTTCTTTAATCAGGGTACCGACCCGGATATGGCTGCGGTCAACGTTCAGAACCGTGTTTCTATGGCACAGGGTCTGTTGCCTGCCGAAGTTACCAAAGTCGGTGTGACTACTCAGAAGAAACAAAATTCAATGTTGTTGATCTTCTCTCTGTACGATGCGGAAGACAAGTATAACATTGAGTTTATGGAAAACTACGCCAAGATCAACCTGATTCCGGAACTTCAGCGTGTAAAAGGTGTGGGTGATGCCAGTGTGATGGGCCAGGACTACTCTATGCGTATCTGGCTGAAGCCGGACATCATGGCTCAGTATAACCTGGTTCCGGCCGATATCTCCAATGCCCTGGCCGAACAGAACATCGAAGCTGCTCCGGGACAGTTTGGTGAACGTGGTAAGCAGACTTTCCAGTATACCATCCGTTACAAAGGACGTTTGCAGCAGACCGAAGAATTCGAAGACATTGTCATCAAGGCACAGCCTAACGGCGAAGTTCTTCGTCTGGGCGATGTAGCCCGCATCGAGCTGGGACGTTTGGCCTATACCTTCAGTAATACGGTAAACGGACATAAGGCGGTAACCTGCGTTATCTATCAGATGGCAGGTACCAACGCTACCGAAACTATCAACAACTTGCTGGATGTAATCCATAAAACAGAAGAGAACCTGCCGGCAGGTTTGAAAATCAACGTGGCTCAGAATGCCAACGACTTCTTGTACGCGTCAATCCACGAAGTTATCAAGACTTTGATCGAGGCGTTTATCCTCGTGTTCATTGTAGTATATGTCTTCTTGCAGGATATGCGTTCTACATTGATTCCGGCCATCGCTATTCCGGTTGCCTTGATCGCTACATTCTTCGTTTTGAAGCTGATCGGATTTAGTGTGAACTTGCTGACACTGTCGGCGATGGTGCTTGCCATTGCGATTGTGGTCGATGATGCCATCGTTGTGGTGGAAGGTGTCCATGCGAAACTGGACCAGGGTTATAAATCTTCCCGCGAGGCTTCTATCGATGCCATGAGCGAACTGGGTGGTGCGCTGGTTTCCATTACACTGGTCATGATGTCCGTGTTTATCCCGGTAAGCTTCATGGGTGGTACAGCCGGTACCTTCTACCGTCAGTTCGGTATCACCATGGCTATCTCTATCGCATTCTCCGCATTGAACGCGTTGACCTTGTCACCTGCGTTGTGTGCCCTCTTCCTGAAACCGCACGATTCTGAACATAAGCCTAAGAAGATGAGCGTGATCGATCGCTTCCACGCTTCCTTCAACGCTGCATACGATTCTTTGCTGAAGAGCTATAAGAAACGTGTCGTATTCTTCATCCACAAGAAATGGCTGGCACTGGGTATGGTAGTTGTTTCTATCGTCCTGCTGGTATTCTTCATGAAAGTTACTCCGACCGGTATGGTGCCGAACGAAGATACCGGTACCATCATGGGTGCTGTTACATTGCCTCCCGGTACTTCTCAGGAACGTGCATTGGAAGTGCTGGCTAAGGTCGACAGTCTGGTTGCAGCAGAACCTGCGGTAGAATCTCGTACTATCATTTCCGGTTTTAGCTTCATCGGCGGTCAGGGACCTTCTTACGGTTCTGTCATCATCAAGCTGAAAGACTGGGAAGAACGTTCCATGATGCAGAACTCCGACATTATTTACGCTACCTTGTTCATGCGTGCGCAGAAAGTCATCAAGGATGCACAGGTATTGTTCTTTGCTCCTCCTATGATTCCGGGTTATTCTATTTCAAGTGATATCGAGTTGAACATGCAGGATAAGACCGGTGGTAGCCTGGATCACTTCTTCGAAGTCGTAAACAGTTATACCGCTGCCCTGGAAGCACGTCCGGAAATCAACTCAGCCAAGACAACCTTCAACCCGAGCTTCCCGCAGTATCAGTTGGATATCGATGCCGCAGCTTGTAAGAAAGCAGGTATCAGCCCGAGCGACATCCTTTCTACCATGCAGGGATATTTCGGAGGTTTGTATGCATCCAACTTCAACCGTTTCGGTAAGATGTACCGTGTAATGATTCAGGCAGAGCCGGATGCTACCAAGAATATGGAATCTCTGAACAGAATCAAAGTTCGCAGTGGCAACGAAATGGCTCCAATTACCCAGTTCGTCAGCATGAAGAAGGTATACGGTCCGGATATCATCAGCCGTTTCAACCTGTATACTTCCATGAAGGTCATGGTTGCTCCGGCATCAGGATATACATCTGGTCAGGCCTTGCAGGCTATCGCCGAAGTAGCGAAGGAAAACCTGCCGACCGGTTTCGGTTACGAGCTGGGAGGTATGGCGCGTGAGGAAGCTTCTTCAAGCGGCAGTACTACCGGTATCATCTTCGTACTCTGCTTCGTATTCGTATACCTGTTGCTGAGTGCCCAGTACGAAAGTTACATCCTTCCGCTCGCCGTATTGCTTTCAGTACCGTTCGGTTTGATGGGTAGCTTTATCTTCGTCAACGGTTTCGGCGCACTGGGAAGCATCCCTGCACTGAAGATGATAGTGGGATCCATGTCAAACGATATCTACATGCAGATTGCGTTGATCATGTTGATGGGTCTGTTGGCAAAGAACGCCATCCTGATTGTAGAGTTTGCCCTCGACCGTCGTAAGCAAGGTATGAGTATTTCGTGGGCGGCTGTATTGGGTGCCGCTGCTCGTTTGCGACCTATCTTGATGACTTCTTTGGCGATGATCGTCGGTTTGCTTCCGTTGATGTTCGCCTTCGGTGTAGGTGCTCACGGTAACCGTACACTGGGTTCTTCAGCTATCGGTGGTATGTTGATCGGTATGATTTTGCAGATCTTCATTGTCCCCGTATTGTTTGTGGTCTTCCAGTGGTTACAGGAGAAGGTTAAACCGATGGAATGGGATAGCCTCGATGAAAGCGAAGTAGAATCTGAAATTGAACAGTATTCTCCTGCAAGTAAAACTCATAAATGATAAAGACGATAATGAAAAAACAAATATTAGGTGCAATGTGTGTGGCTGCCATGATGAGCAGCTGCCACATTTATAAAGCTTACGATCGTCCGGAATCGATAGATGCCTCAGGTATCTATCGTGACCCGGCATCGGCAACCGATACGCTGGCTGCCGATACAGCCAACATGGGGAATCTGCCGTGGAAAGAAGTTTTCCGTGATACGAAGTTGCAGGCTTTGATAGAAGAGGGACTGGCCAACAATGTAGACATGCAGGCTGCTATTCTGCGTGTGGAAGAAGCCAAGGTGATGCTTACCGCTGCCCGTCTGTCTTACCTTCCTTCCATCAATCTGGCTCCTCAGGGAACACTGAGCAGTTTCGATAAGTCGAAACCCTCGCAGACTTACCAGCTTCCGGTTGCAGCAAGCTGGGAAATCGATTTATTCGGCAAGCTGCTGAACGCGAAACGCGGACAACAGGCTGCTTACCTGCAAAGCAAGTATTCCCGTCAGGCTGTACGCTCACAGATTATCTGTGGCATTGCCAATACTTATTATTCACTGCTGATGCTCGACCGTCAGGTAGAAATCACGACCGAAACTGCTGCCATCTACAAAGAGAATGTACGTGTGATGGAAGCCATGAAGATAGCCGGTATGACTACCGAAGCGGGAGTTGCACAGATGCGTGCTGCCAGTCATCAGGTAGAAGCATCTCTGATGGACTTGAAACGTCAGGTGCGTGAAACCGAAAACTCGCTGGCCGTATTGCTGGCAAAGGCTCCGCAGACCATCGAACGCAGCACACTGGACGAGCAGGTAATGCCCGAAGAACTGACAGCCGGTGTACCTTTGCAGTTATTGGAAAACCGTCCGGATGTGAAGATTGCCGAAATGACATTGGCAAGTGCTTATTATACAACCAATCAGGCACGTTCCGCATTCTATCCGGGGCTGAATATTACCGGTACTGCCGGATGGACCAACAACGCCGGTGTTGCAGTACTGAACCCGGGCAAGCTGATTCTGAACGCTGTCGCTTCACTGACTCAGCCTATCTTCAACAACGGAAAGCTGGTTGCCAACCTGAAAGTTTCCAAGGCTGAAGAAAAGATTGCCCAGATGAACTACCAGCAGACCATCCTGCAAGCAGGAAAAGAAGTCAGCGACGCCTTGTTCCTGTACGATACACAGAACAAGAAACTGATAGAAGACCGCGGACAGGTAGAACAGCTCGATAAGGCGGTTACCTATACCAAGGCTTTGTTCCAGAGCGGCGACGCTACCTATCTGGAAATCCTTACAGCACAGCAGAACCTGCTGAGTGCACAGTTGAGCGAAGTATCCGATAACTTCCAGCGTATTCAGGCTGTTATCGATTTGTACAGCGCCGTGGGAGGAGGAAGAGAATAATTAACCTTAAATAATGACAGAAACTATGATTAGTCCTTTAGCTTACGTTGACCCCTCTGCCAAGATCGGAAAAAACGTTACGGTACATCCGTTTGCCTATATCGACAAGAATGTGGAGATAGGCGACGATAATGTGATTATGCCTTATGCCAGTCTGATGAGCGGCACTCGTATGGGAAACGGCAACACAGTATACCAGGGTGCGGTGATTGCAGCCGTACCTCAGGATTTTGCCTATACCGGCGAGGATACACTGGCTTGCATCGGCAACAACAATGTCATTCGTGAAAACGCTGTGATTATCCGTGGTACACATGCCGGACATGCTACTACCGTAGGCGATGGTAACTTCATCATGACAGGGGTACGTTTGTCGCACGATGTTACGGTGGGCAACCGCTGTATTATCGGAAACGGTTCACAGGTATCAGGAAACTGTATCATTCAGGACTGTGCCATCCTTACATCCAATGTGCTGATGCAGGGAAATACACGTCTGGGAAGTTTCTCTCTGGTACAGGGAGGCTGCCGTTTCATCAAGGATATTCCTCCTTATATTGTAGCGGCTCACGAACCGATTGCCTTTTACAGCATCAATACCAAGGTGCTCGAGATTACAGGTTTCTCCGAAACACTCATCAAGCATATCGCACAGGCATACCGTATCCTGTACAAGGCGAATACTTCACAGCACGATGCGTTGCTCCGTATCAAGGAACAGGTACCGCCCAGTGCAGAGATCAACCGCATTATCGAGTTTGTTGAAACATCAAAATTAGGAATCATTCATTAATCATATCGTATGGCAGGCGTAAAGAGAAACAAGTACGACCGGGAAGAACTGAGGAAGCGGGTTATTGCTGAGGCCTTCCGCGCTTTTGGCAAATACGGCATAAAAAACGTCCACATGGACGATCTTGCCTGTTCGCTCTCCATATCCAAGCGTACCCTTTACGAACTCTTCTGCGATAAGGAACAGCTTCTGCTGGAAGTGCTGATCATGCACCAGCAGGAAATGAATACCTATATAAGCGAGGTTGCTTCCAAGGCTGAAAATGCCCTGGAAGTAATCTTTGCTTTTTACAGACGTAAGCTGAGTGAACTCACTGAGCTGAATCCGCTTTTTCTGCGCGACCTGCGCAAATACCCCAATGTGTTGTCATACGTACGCGAACGTCAGAAGCTGAGCGACGCGGCGGCACTGGTTCATTTTCAGAAAGGCGTGGAAGAAGGCATCTTCCGCGACGATATCAATTTCGACATCATCAATCAGGCCATGTCCATGCAGTTTGAGATGCTCGTATATTCCGATATAACCGAAAACTACCCGCTATCAGAAATTTACAGCGAGGTGACTTTCCTGCACATGCGGGGAATTTCCACTCCCAAGGGAATGCAGATGGTAGACGCTTTTTTACAGTCGGTAAAAGAAAAGCCCTGACAATCCCTCTCATTATCTTCGAAAAACCGCTATCTTTGCAGCTGTTTGCAAAGATTCATCGATGAAAAATAAAATAACATTTACTTTTATCTTTACCCTGCTGGTTGTGGCAGGACTACTGGCGTTGTATTATCTGCCGCCTGTCATGCTGAACGGAAGCCCTTTGCGTAAAGTCGATCTGCTGTCCGACCTGCGTCCCGATCCGGTTGTCGAAGAAGTTTCCGATTCCGATTCCATCGCTTTGCCGGTCGTGGTAAAGCCCGCGTTTGTAGACACTTGCAAGTCCGGAATGACCTGCATTGAAGATTATGCCGATTCACTGGGGCAGGGAATGGGCACATTCTACGAAGCCCTGGCAAGCAGCTCCTCACTGGGCCGTCCGGTCCGTATCGCCTATTTCGGCGACTCCTTTATCGAAGGCGATATCCTGACAGCCGATTTGCGTACCCTGTTCCAGCAGAAGTTCGGAGGCAGGGGAGTAGGCTATGTGCCGGTCACCTCCCGTGTAGCCGGATTCCGTCCCACGGTAAAACATACCTTCGAAGGCTGGGAAAGTCATGCCGTAACCGATTCGGTAGGCTTCAAGCGTGCCTTCCAGGACATATCCAATCATTATTTCATTCCCCGCAGCGGAGCTACGGTCACCCTGAAAGGCGGAACCAACTATGCCGCCTGTCTGGATACCTGCGAAACCTCCTCCTTCTACTTCTTCTCGCCCGATTCCGTCATACTGTCGGCACAGATTAACGGAGGCGAAAGCACCGAATACGTATTCCCCGGCGACAGCACCGGCATGCAGGTTGCCCGGGTAGACGGAAGAATCGGCACGATCCGCTGGCGTGTACAGCAGGCCGGAAAGCATACCCGCTGCTTTGCCGCTACCATGGATTCGCGGGAAGGGGTGATACTCGACAACTTCAGTACCCGGGGCAGCAGCGGACAGCAGCTTGCCGGCATACCGGTTTCCATCCTGAAAGCCTACAATCGCCTGCGTACCTACGATCTGATTGTGTTACAGTACGGGTTGAATGTCGCGTCGGAAAAAGTCATGAACTATTCCTATTATACTGTCGAAATGGAGAAAGTCATTGCCCACCTGAAGGAAGCCTTCCCCGAAGCCGCCATTCTGATTGTCGGCATCGGCGACCGTGAGAGCAAGACCGAAACCGGAGAACTGCATACCATGCCCGGCGTAAAGAACCTTATCCGTTACCAGCAGGCACTTGCCGCCAAGACCCATGTCGCATTCTGGAACATGTACGAAGCCATGGGAGGCGAGGGCAGTATGGAAGAAATGGTCAACAGCAAGCCCGCCATGGCGAACTACGACTATACCCACATCAACTTCCGGGGCGGAAAACACCTGGCGAAGATTCTGTTCGATGCCCTGATGTACGGCAAGGAACAGTATGAGAAACGCAAGGCCTACGAAAATTAACGCACGATGAACCTGAAACAATTATTCATATCGATAGTCAGCCTGATCAGTCTGGTCACTGTGCCCGGCTATGCACAGGATGTCTTGCCGGACTGTCCTCAGCCCGACACGCGCTGCAGCTGGTGCATGGGCCAAAGCTGGGGTATTTTTTGCTGGGGCTGGGCTATTGCAGCGCCGCGCTGGCCCTGTGGATGCTGTATAACCTGTACATGTTTTTGGCGCGCATTGAAAAAGAAGAGGTGTTTACCCCTGCCAACGTGTTGGCCCTGCGGCGCATCAGCTGGTGCTGCACCTGGGCTGCAGCGCTCTGCCTGCCGGTGGGTGCTGTGCTGGGGCTGCCGTTCATCTTTGCCATTGGCGTTGCGGCGGCGTTTATGGCGCTGATCGTGCGGGTCATCAAAAATGCGTTTGCCCAGGCCGTTAAGATGAAAGACGAACTGGACTATACCGTGTAAGGGGGCGCAGAAGATGCCAATTATCGTCAACCTGGATGTGATGATGGCAAAGCGCCACATAGGGGCGGGGGAGCTGGCTGAAACCATCGGCATTACCCCGGCCAACCTTTCCATCCTGAAAAACAACAAAGCAAAAGCGGTACGGTTTTCCACCCTGGAAGCCCTGTGCAAAGCGCTGGACTGCCAGCCCGCTGACCTGTTGGAATACCGCCCGGACGAAACGTAAAGAAACGAACTTGGGCAACACCGCACAATTCCCGCCTTGCGGCTT
>ENA-OPCC01000445-OPCC01000445.1-human-gut-metagenome-genome-assembly--contig:-NODE-445-length-21614-cov-5.180667_pt1 | contig 21614 bp, 17 predicted proteins | sample MGYA00241558_ERZ501467 | MGnify/ENA primary metagenome ERZ501467 (study PRJEB25962, sample SAMEA2042620) | human gut metagenome | biome: human gut; feature: human-associated habitat; material: faeces...
GTCAGAGTTAGCAGTTTGAGCATAGTCGTTAGTGCAGCCTACCAATGTAGTGTCGAAACCCAGCAATTGAGCTGTCTGCATCATATCCATTGCTTTACCTTCTGAAACGCCTTCTTTAACGTCCAGCATTACTACTTCGTCTGCTACTTCGTTAAAAGCAAGAACATTTGCACATGTAGCACCTACGTTACCTGCGCCTACTACGGTTACTTTTGACATAATCTCTATATTTTGTTTAAAGTTGATAATAAAATCGCCTTCTTAAAAGCACCGCAAAGTTACAATGATATTCCGAATTAAAGAAAAATTTCCATAATATTTTTCGAGCAGTCTACATAAATTATTGTACTTTTGTCCAAAATTCAATGTAACACTATGGATAAGAGCAAAAAACTGATTATTGTCATTATTCTGCTGGTTGTGATTATCGGCGGAGTTTCTTTTTATGCTTTTCATCAAGCAAAAGAAAATAAAGAAATGAGCGAACTCTTCGCTGTGGAAAAACTGGAAATGGAAAACGAATATACAACTTTCGCCACCCAATATGATGAACTTCAGATACAGATAAACAATGATTCCTTGCGCGAAAAGCTGGAGAGTGAGAAGCTGAAAACACAGCGGCTGCTAGAAGAATTACGACAAGTAAAGACCAGTAACGCAGCTGAAATCATGCGTTTGAAGAAAGAACTGAAAACAGTGCGTGCCGTACTACGCACCTATGTTATCCAAATAGATTCACTGAACAAACTCAACCAAGCACTAGCTGAAGAAAATCAAGAAGTGAAACAAAAATATACGCAGGCAACCCGCCAAATCAATAATTTATCTCAAGAGAAAAAAAATCTGAATGAAAAGGTCACCTTGGCAGCTCAATTGGATGCCACAGCAATTAGTGTAGAGCCTAGAAACAAACGCGGTAAAACAGCCAAGAAGGTAAAAGATGTAAAAAAGATAGCTATCTCGTTCACCATTGTCAAGAATATTACTGCCAAAACAGGTGAACGTACTTTATATATACGTATTGCCAAACCGGACAATGACATACTAACCAAAAACCCTTCAAACACATTCCCATACGAAAACCGTAGTTTGGTTTATTCCATCAAGAAATACATAGAATACACCGGAGAAGAACAAAATGTAACCGTATATTGGGATGTAGAAGAATATTTGCCTGCCGGAACTTATCATGTTTATATCTTCGCTGATGGAACCATGATAGGACAACAAGCTTTCAGCATGAAATAACAAGGAACATTCTCCCCCAAATATATTTAATTAAAAAAATCAGCCGGTTGAAAACGAACCGGCTGTTTTTTCTCCACACAAACAAAAGCAGTGAACATACAGATTGCAGAATTATAAAAATATTTTAAAATAACATCTAGAATATGGCTTTCTTAAAGATTTGTCTTATTTTTGTTGCATAAACAACTTAAAAACAACAAAACAAGAACACTATAATGAAAAAGATTGCAGCTTTTATCCTATTTATCGGTGTTTTAGATAGTATTTCAGCCCAAAGCACACTCACCTTAGATAGTTGTCGTGCTTTAGCATTATCCAACAATAAAGAGTTGCGCATTTCAGCTGAAAAGATTACAGCTGCACATTATGAAAAGAAAGCGGCTTTTACCAATTATCTTCCTAAGATTGCAGCTATAGGAACGTATATGCGCACTCAGAAAGAAATCTCTTTATTAAGTGACGAACAAAAGGGAGTTATCAGTCAGATAGGGACTACCGCCCAAGGCTCTATACAGGAAACTTTCCAACAACTGGCAGCTTCCAATCCCGAACTCGCACAAATACTGCAACCACTTGCTCCCCTCATCCCAGGTATTGGAAATGCACTGAACAAGGTCGGACAAGGTTTGGTAGATGCGCTGCGCACCGACACACGCAATATGTATGCAGGAGCTGTAACCCTTACCCAACCCATCTTCATGGGAGGAAAAATTGTTGCCTACAATAAAATCACCCAATACGCAGAACAGCTGGCCGAATCACAGCACGCCACCGGTATGCAGGATATCATTTTGAATACAGACCAAGCTTACTGGCAAGTCATCTCACTGATAAACAAGAAAAAACTAGCCCAGAGCTATCTGCAACTGGTCAGCCAACTGGACAGTGATGTAGATAAAATGATAACCGAAGGTGTCGCCACCAAAGCCGACGGACTAAGTGTAAAAGTAAAAGTGAATGAAGCCGAAATGAAGCTCACACAAGTAGACAACGGATTAAGCCTATCTAAAATGGTACTATGCCAATTATGCGGTCTGCCTTTAAATGATGAAATACGTTTAGCAGATGAAGACGTAGAAAGCTTAACTCTCCCTGAATATCATGTAGGTGATAATGTAGCCACCGCTTTGGCAAATCGCGAAGAATTACGAAGTTTGGATCTAGCTAATAAAATTTATGACCAAAAAGTCAATATCACCCGCGCGGGATTTCTTCCTACAGTGGCTCTGACCGCCAACTACATGGTAACCAATCCCTCATTGGTAAACGGCTTTGAACGCAAATTCCGTGGCATGTGGGCTGTTGGCGCTATGGTACAAATTCCAATATGGAACTGGGGCGAAGGAATGTATAAGGTAAAAGCTGCCAAAGCGGAAGCAAACATTGCCCGCTATCAACTGGCAGATGCAAAAGAAAAGGTAGAATTGCAGGTAAGCCAAGCCAGCTATAAAGTAAATGAAGCAGCCAAACGCCTGAGCATGGCCGAAAAAAATCTGGAAAAAGCAGACGAGAATCTGCGCTATGCCAAACTGGGATTCATGGAAGGAGTCATTCCCACCAGTAATGTATTGGAAGCGCAAACCGCTTGGTTATCTGCCCAATCAGACAAAATAGACGCTCAGATTGATGTAAAACTGACTGAAGTCTATTTGCGCAAGTCAATGGGAGTGCTTAAATAAAAATTAAAGATTAAAAACGAAAAGATATGGCAGAAAGATCACAACACAGCAATATTTTGCTGGCATTTATTTCACTGACAGCAGTCATCGTTATTGTATCGCTGATAGGTTTCTTCACATTGGGAAAAGGCCCGGAAATCATTCAGGGACAAGCAGAAGCTGACGAATATCGGGTTTCCAGCAAAGTACCGGGACGCATTCTGGAATTTCGTGTGAAAGAAGGAGACAAAGTAAAAGCCGGTGACACACTGGCTATCCTTGAAGCCCCCGATGTAAAAGCCAAACTTTCTCAAGCACAAGCTGCCGAACAAGCAGCACAAGCCTTGAATGAAAAAGCACAACGAGGTACCCGCCAAGAGCAACTGCAAGCTGCCTACGAAATATGGCAGAAAGCTAAAGCCGGAGTAGAAATTGCTGAAAAGTCATACAACCGTGTCAACCGACTCTTTGAAGAAGGCGTAATGTCCGCGCAAAAACGTGATGAAGCCAAAGCACAATTTGATGCCATGAGTGCTACAGAAAAAGCTGCACGCTCCCAATACGAAATGGCAAAGAACGGTGCACAACGTGAAGACAAAGCCGCAGCCGCAGCCCAAGTAGAACGTGCCAAAGGTGCTGTAGCCGAAGTTTCTTCCTACATAGACGAAACGATACTGACCGCGTCTGCTGATGGAGAAGTAACCGAAATCTTTCCCAAAGCAGGCGAACTGGTAGGTACCGGTGCCCCCATTATGAACGTGGCCCGCTTGAATGACATGTGGGTAACATTCAATGTACGCGAAGATTTCCTAAAAGACTTTACCGTAGGAAATGAGATTAACGCATTTATTCCTGCCTTTGACAAAGAAATAAAATTCAAGATTACTTATATGAAAGATCTGGGTACATATGCCGCCTGGAAAGCAACCAAGACTACGGGGCAATTCGACCTGAAGACCTTCGAGGTAAAAGCTGTTCCTGTAGAGAGAACAGACGGATTGCGTCCGGGAATGAGTGCCATCATCGAGAAATAACAAACAATGAACAATACTGTCCATAACCGTATATTCCGCATAGCCCGGCGTGAAGTGTTCCGCATCGCCACAAGACCGCTATATCTGTTCTGCATGATCATAGCTCCCTTGTTCTGTTACCTCTTCTTTACTACATTAATGTGGAACGGACTCCCTACGGATATGCCGGCAGGTGTGGTCGATTTGGACAACACAGCTACCACACGCAGCATCATCCGTAATCTGGACGCTTTTCAGCAGACTAAAATCATAGCGCATTACCCCAGTTTCGCAGATGCCCGCAAAGCCATGCAGCAAGGGAAAATCTATGCTTTCTACTATATTCCAAAAGGAACTACCGACAAGGCATTAGCAAGCCGCCAACCCAAGGTTTCTTTTTATACCAACTATTCCTATCTGGTAGCTGGTTCATTACTCTATAAAGACCAGCGCACCATGTCCGAGCTGGCGGGTGGAGCCATCGGCCGTGCCACCTTATATGCCAAAGGAGCTACAGAAGACCAAGCCATGGCGTTCCTGCAGCCCATAGTCATCGACTCCCATGTATTAAACAACCCATGGCTCAACTATTCAGTATATTTGAGTAACACTATCATACCAGGTATTCTGATGCTGCTTATCTTTATGACCACCGTCTATACCATTGGAAGTGAAATGAAAACCAACACCCAAAAAGAATGGATGGGCATGGCAGGCAATTCCATCACCGTAGCTCTGACCGGCAAATTGCTGCCTCAGACTTTAGTTTTCTTTGTCATGGGCACCTTCTATAATGTTTATCTATACGGTTTCCTGCACTATCCCTGTAATAGCGGTATACTGCCCATGCTGTTTGCCGGTCTGTTATTAGTACTGGCTTCACAGGCTTTCGGAGTATTTCTGTTCGGATTGTTTACAACAGTCCGCTTGGCACTGAGCACTGCCTCCCTATGGGGAGTGATTTCTTTCTCCATATCGGGTATGAGTTTTCCAGTTATGGCAATGAATCCTGTGTTACAGGCACTGGCCAATCTATTCCCGTTACGCCACTACTTCCTGATTTATGTAGATTTGGCGCTTAACGGATATCCGCTGATTTACGCATGGCATTCAATAGTCGCGTTGATGTTATTCATGCTGTTGCCTTTCTTTATACTGAAAAGACTGCGCACAGTACTATTACATTATGTATATATTCCCTAAAACGGCAAGCAGTTATGAGAGCATATAAACTCAAAGATATCATCTCACAAGGAACTAAAGACCTTTTCTACATCTGGTGGCAAGAGCTGAAAGCAGTTGTGAAGGATCAGGGTGTACTTATCTTCTTCATTCTGGTACCACTAGGCTATCCGCTTCTCTATACCTTTATATATACCAATGAAACAGTGCGTGAAGTTCCTGCTGCTGTAGTAGATAATAACCGTTCCAGCCTCAGCCGTGAATACCTGCGTCTGGTAGATGCAGGTGCCGACTTGGAAATAGTATCTCATTGCAGTGATATGGAAGAAGCAAAAACTTTATTGAAGAACGGCAAAGTGTATGGCATCATCTATATTCCTGAAAGCTTCAGCCGCGACATTACTAAAGGAGTTCAAACCCATGTTACCATCTACTGTGACATGAGCGGTATGCTATACTACAAAGCCATGCTGACAGCCAACACCAATGCCTCGCTGATGATGAACAAACAGATAAAGATAGAACGCTCCGGCAACACAACCATCCGACAAGATGAAGTGAGCACGTCTCCCATAGCGTATGAGGATATTTCCATTTTCAATCCGCAGAACGGTTTTGCCAGCTTCCTGATCCCCGCCGTACTGATATTGATTATCCAACAAACTTTACTGCTAGGAGTAGGTCTATCTGCCGGAACTGCTCGTGAGAACAACCGTTTTCGGGACCTTATCCCCATGAGCCGCCATTATCATGGCACGCTGCGCATTGTTTTAGGCAAATCACTGACTTACCTTATGATATATGCTGTCATGGCTACCTATATGCTCTGCCTTGTTCCCAAAATGTTCAGCCTGGTACAAATAGCTCAAGCCGGAACCCTAGCGGCATTCATGTTTCCTTACATACTGGCATGCATTTTTTTCGCGATGACTTGTTCTATCTTTATTCACCATCGGGAAGCCTGTATGATGATCTACGTATTTACCTCAGTGCCGTTACTATTTATCTCAGGTATCTCGTGGCCAGGTACTGCCATTCCTAAATTCTGGGAGGTGATTTCATGGCTGTTCCCTTCCACTTTCGGCATCAACGGTTTTGTACGCATCAACAATATGGGTGCCACACTGACCGATGTACTGACAGAGTACCGGATATTGTGGATACAAACAGGCGTTTATTTCCTTACCACCTGCATCGTATACCGTCGTCAGATCACCTTAAGCCGCAGACATGTATACGAAAGATTAAAAGAGATTAAGAAAAGACGCAAAACAAATATCGTCTGAATTTGTTTATAAATTAAAAACCAAATGAATTATTTAGGATGAAAAAACTTTTTATTCTGGCATGCGTATGCCTACTGATTACTTCATGTAACAGTAACCCCAAAAACACTAACGATTCTGCAACCTCCACCGAAACAACGGATATGCACAATGCAGAAAATTCATTGGATTATGACGGTACTTACACCGGAACCTTTCCAGCTGCCGACTGTCCGGGTATCAACATGACCCTGACTATTAAAAAAGACAAGACTTTTGAGTTGATATCAGAATACATTGACCGGCAGGATGCTACTTTCAAAGAATATGGAACTTACTCCGTTGAAGGTAATATTATGACTTTAATTAATGGAGAGGATAAGCAATATTATAAAGTCGGTGAGAATACCTTGACCGCTCTCAATCAAGACAAACAGGCAATAACAGGAGAGTTAGCAGACCATTATATCCTACACAAAAAATAAACTTTACTTCATCTGTCATTTTCATGCCAAAGTGAAGAGTCCGCTTCAATCTATCACAGCTGGATTCTTCACTTTGTTCTTTTATTTGTCCACAATCTGTATTCACACTAATTAACTTCCATTCCTTTTGTTTATTACGAAAATTTCGTAGATTTGCGAAAACATCGTAATCAATTCATTTTCTTATGGAAAAGCTAACGATACAAGAAGAAGAAGTGATGCTTCATATTTGGAGCATGGGAGAATGTTTCGTGAAAGACATAGTTGCTAAATTTCCCGAACCTAAACCACCTTACACTACGGTAGCGTCTATAGTGACCAACCTGAAAAGAAAAGGTTATGTTACAGCCAAGCGCTTCGGTAACACCTATCAATACACCCCTGTAGTGAAACAAAGTGAATACAAACGCACATTTGTAAGTGGTGTGGTCCGAAACTATTTTGCCGACTCGTATAAGGAAATGGTATCTTTCTTCGCTAAAGAGCAAAAAATCTCCGCAACCGACTTGAAAGACATTATTGACCTGATAGAAAAAGAAGAAGATAAATAACCTTGCTAAATTCATAAATATTATGATAACTACAGCTCCCGAACTCATTTACATGCTGAAAGTAAATATAGGCATCGCCTTATTCTATGCTTTCTATAAGCTGTTCTGCTGTCGCGACACTTTCTTCCAATGGCGTCGTATCGCACTGCTGAGTTTTCTTGCACTCTCTTTTCTTTATCCGCTAATGGATATGCAAGCATGGGTGAAAGAACAACCTGCCATCAATGAACTGGCAGATTACTACACACTGATGATGCTAACAGAAACAAATACTTCCACTGCCACAGTAGTCACAACTCCTGTTGCTATTCCCACACCCGGCCTGCTTGATATAATAAAGTTCATCTATTGGATTGGAATCCTTTTATTATCCGCACGATTTATGATCCAACTAAGTAGTATTTTCCACCTTGTCTTAAAAAGCAAGAGTATAAATGTAGACCAAATATCCATACGCAGTCTATCAGAACCTGCCAATCCATTCTCTTTCTGGCAATGGATTTTCATCTATCTGCCCGGACTGAAAGAAGATGAAAAACAAGAAATCCTGACGCACGAACAGACCCACGTCCGCCAATGGCATTCCATAGATGTCATTATCAGTGAAATAGTAAATATCATTTGCTGGATGAATCCTTTTGCATGGCTAATGAAAACAGAGATCAGACTCAATCTAGAATACCTTGCCGATCATAAAGTAATGGAATCCGGCACAAATAAGAAAGCATATCAATATCACCTTTTGGGATTAGCCAACCAGAACAGACAAACCGGTTTATATAATAATTTCAACTTATCACACTTAAAAAACAGAATTAAAATGATGAACAAAAAAAGAACCCGCACCACAGGGCATATCAAATATGCCTTGTTTGCACCGCTGACTGCTGCTCTACTCTTGGTCAGCAACATTGAAACCGTGGCACGGACAGCCGAAAGGTTAATCTATTCCACGGAAGAAAGCACCCCACGCCCCGAAAGGGAAGAAGTGGCATCTTTTGTCAACACAGTACAAGGTCTAGTGACTTTCACTATTACCGTAACCAATAGTGAAGGTAAGCCTCAACCTAATGTTACTCTGCAAATCAAACCGAGTGATGAAGTGAAAACTCTCAAAACCAATGCAGAAGGAAAAGCTACCATAGAAGTGGATATGACGACTCCCAAGTATGTTTCCCTAGACGTTTCCTCTCCTAAAAGTTCCAAACATCAATCACTTCTACTTTCAGCAAACAAACCAAATGTTACTGCCATCTTTGATACTGATGATGATATTGCCGCTTACATCAAAGCCGGCAAACAAATACGGGTCAAGTTACAAATATCTAATAATGATAACCAACAACTGGCAGGAGCAGAACTTATTTCTTCTTCAACAAATGCCAAAGCCACGACAAACGCTCATGGAGAAGCTCAGTTAACAGTAGGAGTAGGCGAAACCATTGCCATTAACCATAAAGGTTATCAGGAAGGAAAATTCACGGTAAAAGAACTCTGTCCCATCAAAGATATGGAAAATCCGGAACTAGTAAGATTACTTCTTGTCGGAGAAGATCCCGTATACCAGATAGCAGACAATATGCCTGAATTCCCCGGAGGTATGGCAGCTTGCTTACAACATTTGGCACGAAACATAAAATATCCCACAACAGCTCAAAAGGAGGGAACGCAAGGTAAAGTAATCGTACAGATGGTTATTGAAAAAGATGGTTCGGTAGATCATGTAAGCATTGTACGCAGCATTAGCCCCGAACTAGATGCTGAAGCAGCACGAGTTGTAAAATCCATGCCGAAATGGAAACCGGCAACTGTAAAAGACAAAACAGTACGTTGCAGATATACTGTTCCTGTAACTTTCAAACTGCAATAAAGAGCATAAAAACAGAAAAGAGGCTGTTTCGAACAGCCTCTTTTCATCCCAAAAACATATTTCAAATTATTTCTTCATTTCCACAATGTGCGTCGGCGCTTGCTCCGCATTACGCTTCTCAGTCTGCTTCACAACATTTTCAGCCAACTCTATGAATGCACGTCCGGTAATGCTGTTCTCATTCAAAGCAGCGGGAGTACCCTTATCACCATTCTCACAAATACTCTGTACAATAGGGATTTGTCCCAACAAAGGCACATTCATTTCTTCCGCCAATTGCTTGGCTCCTTCTTTTCCAAAGATAAAATATTTATTTTCAGGAAGTTCGGCAGGAGTAAACCATGACATATTCTCCACCAGTCCCAAAATAGGTACATTTACTTTGTCATTGGTGTACATATTGATTCCTTTGCGTGCATCAGCCAAAGCTACCTGTTGGGGGGTGCTGACAATAACAGCTCCTGTAATAGCCAAAGTCTGCACCAAAGTAAGATGAATATCACTAGTACCCGGAGGAGTATCAAGAATAAAATAATCCAACTCGCCCCAGTCCGCATCTCCGATTAATTGCTTCAATGCATTACTAGCCATACCACCACGCCATAAAGTTGCTTGATCAGGATCAACAAAGAAACCAATGGAAAGCAATTTGATACCATATTTTTCAATCGGAATAATCAAATCACGACCATCAATCTGTTCGGCATAGGGACGAGCATCTTCCACTTGAAACATTTTAGGTACAGAAGGACCGAAAATATCAGCATCCAACAACCCCACTTTATAGCCCAATTTAGCCAGAGCCACTGCCAGATTAGCCGCCACAGTAGACTTTCCTACCCCACCCTTTCCGGATGAAACAGCAATCACATTTTTAACAAACGGGAGTAGCTTGCCCGGTTCGGGACGCGCCGCTTGGCGGCTCTCTGTCGCAATAGTTACCTGTACATCAGGTGAAACATAAGTATGAATAGCTGTTTCGGCAGCCTTTATCATAGATTTCATAAACGGATCGGTCGGTTTCTCAAAAATCAACGAAAAGCTTACCGACATGCCGTCAATGCGAAGATTATCGGCAACCATCTCCGCTTCCACCAAATTCTTTCCCGTTCCAGGATAACGCACTGTTGCCAAAGCGTCCAAAATCAATTTCGGATATAAAGTCATCATTCTGTTATTATTTACTTGTTTTCAACCCGCTTCGTTTACTGCGGTTGTAACTGCGATACTCATCCAATTCTATTTCCACATCGGGTTCATGCAACTCCTTCTCATGCGGCAGACGGAACTTCATATATTTTATATTCAAACCACGATCCAACCATTGTTGTTCATAATAGGTACGGATGCCTAGTATGTCATCCACCAAACCGGAATGATACAAATCTTCGGTCATAAACTCTACCGGCAATTTGTTTTCCTCTACCATATAGCGGGTGTAAGTAAACATAAAATTACTGTCGGTCTTCAAGTGAATTAGCCCATCCGGCTTCAAAAACTTGCGATAACGTTCCATAAAGTATGTGGAAGTAAGACGTTTAGTCACTTTCTTCATCTGTGGATCAGAGAAAGTCAGCCATATCTCACTCACCTCGCTCGGAGCAAAAAAACGATCGATGATTTCGATATTGGTACGCAAAAAAGCCACATTCTTCATGCCATTTTTCAGCGCTTCCGTCGCACCGGTCCACATACGGGCCCCTTTTATATCTACACCGATAAAGTTTTTATCGGAATACATACCTCCCAGCCCTACGGTATATTCACCTCGTCCACATCCCAGTTCCAGAACTATCGGATTATCGTTCTTAAAAAAGTCACGGTTCCAATTCCCCTTCATATCGAACGTAACGTTATCGGCCACCGAATAAGGGTATTCAAACACGTGCGGATACTCCCGCATATCAGCAAATTTCTCCAGTTTTCCTTTTCCCATGAAAATTAGTCTATCATTATTTGTTTCCACAGGCAAAGGTAGGAATATCCTGTGAAAGAGAAAAAAAATAGACCTGCAATTCACTTGCAGGTCTATTTTTCTTCTCTTTCTATTTTCTATATTATTCAGAAATTGCCTCAACGGACTCTCCCAATTCTTTCTTCAAATCTTCATAGAAGGCAGCATGTGATGCTTCTACATAGGGAGCCAAGAACAAGAAACCGATACCCAAAGTAAAACAGCACAAAATAGCCCAACCAATGAAACTCAAATCCAACAAGAACATCTTCATCTTATGACCGGACATCATCGCCATACTTTTCTCTATGGCAGCATTGTACTGCAACTCCGGATAATCTTTCAGAATAAAGAGCGTCATGGCATATGAATAGGACTTCATGATGCCCGGAATGACAAGCAGCAACGTCCACAGGAATGTATAGACTGTAGTCAGCAGCATTGTACCCAATATCCGTCCGTAGTCTTTAAACCCGTCGAAAAGACGGGCAAAATCCAGCTTTATTCCACGAATCACATCCAAAAAAAGGACAGTATAGCCGAATCCCAAGGGTAGGAGCAACAAAGCAATGAGACTAAAGGAGGACGAAGCCACCGACTCCATAATACGATAGGGCAGCGTAGGGGTATTCATCACCAGTCCATAAACCAAGGTAATAACCGCACCCAATCCCCAATTACCGGTCAACGCATCGATTGCCCGATTCTTCAATTCTGAATTTGTTTTCATAAGAATCTATTTTTCTATTAGTCTAAAACTGTCACCCAATTATGTGTATCAGGTTCATCACCATACTGGATAGCACGCAGTTTGTTATACAGTTTTGTACAAACAGGACCCGGCTTTCCATCTTTAGAGATAATGTACGATTTCTTGTTTTCCAAATCATCAATACGCTGGATAGGACTGATAACAGCCGCCGTACCGCAAGCCCCTGCTTCCTCGAAGGTTTCCAGTTCTTCTTCAGGAACCGGACGACATTCCACCTTTATACCCAAATCCTCGGCCAGCTGCATCAAACTCTTATTCGTTATAGAAGGCAGAATAGAAGATGATTTTGGTGTAATGTAAGTATTATTTTTAATGCCGAAGAAATTAGCCGCACCACACTCGTCAATGTACTTCTTTTCTTTGGCGTCTAGATAGAATTCGCACGAATATCCCAAATCATGGGCTTTCTTATTGGCACGCAGGCTGGCAGCATAGTTGCCGCCCACCTTAAAGCGTCCGGTTCCATAAGGTGCGGCACGGTCGAACTCACGGATAATAACATAAGGATTAGTAGAAAAACCACCTTTGAAATAAGGACCTACCGGAGTTACGAATACCACAAACAGATATTCATTGGCAGGGTGAACCCCCACCTGAGCACCTGTACCAATCAGTAAAGGACGAATATAAAGAGCCGCACCACTTTCGTATGGAGGAATGAAACGCTCGTTGGCTTTCACCACCTTCTTTATAGCGGCCACAAACTTTTCTGTAGGAAGTTCCGGCATCAGAATACCGTCACAAGTACTTTGCAAACGTTCCGCATTGGCTTCAGGACGGAAAATACGGATTTTACCGTCTTTTCCACGATAAGCCTTCAACCCTTCAAACGCTTCTTGCCCATAGTGCAGACAAGTGGCGGCCATGTGAATATTCAACGTTTCTTCCGAACAAAGTTCCAACTCTCCCCATGCACCGTCACGATAGTAGCAACGTACATTATAGTCTGTCTTCATATAGCCGAAGGACAGATTTGCCCAATCAATCTCTTTCATAGTGTATCTTAATTATGTTATTATTTACGAATGAGAGCAAAATTACGTTTTATATTTGCAAATTCCAATCAAAACAGCTTTTTTATTTATAGCTTTTATAATTTGCCAATATGTCAATGTGCTAAGGTACAAATATGCCATGCAGAATATAGCGCAGCCAATTGGCACATTAGCATATTGTCACATTGAAACATTATTATCCAACATTTTCTTTATCTCCTCATCGGCTTTATAAAGTTTATCCCGGCAAAACTTGATTAATTCCTGTGCCTCTTTCAGGTTCACACCTAAACTGTCTATGTCCAACTCATTACTGTCTATGCGTGATACGATTTCTTCCAGACGTTTCATTGCCTGCTCATAGGTTTGTTTCTTTGCTGCCATACTTCGTTTTATTTTTTAGTTACTATACTCTTTATTTCTCCTTTGGCAAAACGAGTGGTAAGTTCATCCCCCGGCTGCAATGCAGAAGCATCGATCACCGCTTTGCCATTTTTCAGCGTGATACTATATCCCCTTTTCAACAAATTTTCGGGAGATGCCGCCTTCAATTCCTGCTCCAAAAGTTGGAGCCGATGCTTTTCCTTTACCAGACGACGCTGTGAAACGATGCCCAACCGAGTTTCCATCATTTTTAAACAATGGGTTTCTTTTGTCAGACGGGATTGCAGGCCTACTTCCAAATGCTTCATGATTCGTTCCTGGCGATAATGTTCCTCTTTCAGCCTCATCCGCGTCTGCATGGGAATACGTTCTACCATCCGGTTCAACCGGGTATTTTCCCGTTCCATACGGGTAGAGATAGTATGAAGTACAGCCGATGCATAATCTTCAAGAACCTTGGCAGTTTCATGCAAATGATTTATAAGATACTCGGCAGCAGCAGTAGGTGTCTTGACACGAGTATGAGAAACAAAGTCCAACACCGTATCGTCACGCTCATGCCCTATACCGGTTATAATAGGTATAGGAAACTGGGCACAATTAGCCGCCAACTCATATGTATCGAACCCCGAAAGGTCGGACGTGGCGCCTCCGCCACGGATAATAACCACGACATCCCAATCATCACGACAGGCATGGATAGCATCCAATGCAGTAATGACAGATTGTTCTACCCGTTCCCCCTGCATAATAGCAGGAAACAAATGCGGATAAAAGACAAAACCGTAGGAATTCTGTTCCAGTTGATTACAAAAATCACCATAACCGGCAGCCGTAGCCGAGGAAATAACGGCTATGCGTTGCGCCAGCAAAGGAATCTCCAGTTCCTTATTCAAAGTCAGCACACCTTCTTCTTCCAATTGCTTCAAGATTTCGCGACGGCGACGCGCCATATCCCCCAATGTATAAGTAGGATCTATATCCTGCACAGTAAGCGAGTAACCATACAATTCATGAAACTCCACAGCCACTTTCACCATCACTTTAATACCTGCAACAAAAGCCTGCCCGGTTTCCTCTTCAAAATAAGGCTTCAGCAGACGGTAGACATTGCTCCAAATAGTCCCCCTTGCCTTAGCTATCAGATTATTCCCCCGTGGCTCTTTCTGTACAAATTCCAAATAGCAATGACCGGAATAATTGGAACGTACATCACTCAGCTCTGCCTGAACCCAATAAGTATCGGGCAGACAAGCATGAATGCTGCGCTTAACCAACGCATTCAGTTCATATAAAGAAAGAGGATGTTCTTCCATTATTTTTTCTTCTCTAATTCTATTTGACAAGCTTTCCAGATATCAGGCACACCATAACCGTAAATATTATCCGGATACTCTTTACGGTCTCCTGCATTCCGCACCGCCTCCACCACCTGCTTGGCAGTAAGCCAGGGACAAGCCTGCCAGAAACAGGCTACCAACCCGCACAATGTAGGCGATGCGAAAGAAGTACCATTGGCATGAGAAACCGTTCCATCATTACCCGCTACGGCCGAAGCAACTCCCACCGCCATCACATCCGGTTTTACACGGCCATCTGTAGTATTTCCCACAGAAGAGAAATCAGCATTAACCAGATTCCGGTCTGCCGCCCCCACTGTAATAACATTTTCCGCATCTCCCGGAGGTGTGATTTTTTTCCATGTGCCACGCCCCGAATTTCCGGCACTGCATACCAACACCAATCCTTTATCGGCAGCCAAAGAAGCGGAATGAGACATCAATGAATAATGCCCGTCCAAATCACGGTACCGGTAATTCATGGTCGTATCATCAAACTCATAATATCCCAATGAAGTATTAACCACATCCACTCCCACACTATCGGCAAATTCCAAAGCTTCCGCCCAATAATCCTCTTCCACTGGCTGTTCCGTATCATCATCCTCACTACGGAGAAGCCAATACGAAGCTTCAGGAGCTGTGCCGACCAATACATTCGGCTTATTGGCAGCCATACAAGATAACACTTTCATGCCATGATAGTTCTCGGCATAAATATCCGAGTGAGAATTTACAAAATCGCGTGTTCCCAACAAGTCCATTCCCTTGAAAACACTGATCTCATCAGCATTATAAAAACCGGCATCAATGACCGCTATTTGCATCCCCTTCCCACGAAAACCTGCAGCGTGAAGACTGTCCCCATGATGAACAGCAATCTGCCGCCACGCATCCCCATAATAGTTATTACTCTTTGTCACCTTATTGGTCACCTCTTTTTTACGGTCGGCATTGCGGGCAGGGATACTGTCGGGAGCTGTCCACACTTTCCGGACAGCTGCCACAAAAGGCAATGCCGCCACTTTATCAATAACCGATGTGTCGGATACCTGCACCACCACTGTATTGTTCCACTTACTTTTGGATACAGGACATACTCCTTTTCCGACCAGCATATCTATATAGCTCTGACATACAGGAAGATCTGTAGAATCAACGGGCAATCTCTGCCTCATGCGACGCTCCAAAGCACGTTCGGACAAATAAGCCGAAGGATTGTCCAATGTATAGGTTGTTTCTGCCTTATCGCGAAAGTTTACACGATACTTATACGTTTTTACTTGTGCCGGCATTTGTAAGGTGCATGCCAATAGCAAGCAGCCCACTATTCCTTTTTGACTATTCATTAATTCTATTCCGTTTATTTTTTAGATGCAAAGATAAACAAACTTTTCCCTCACACTCATTTTTTGTGTACCTTTGCAGCCAAATTCAGTTTAAACAGGTAAAAAGACAGAAAATAAAGTATGGCAAAAACAGGAACCCCCACAGAATTGGGAACACAACCAATCGGAAAATTACTTTTACAATATGCAATTCCCGCCATTATCGCTATGACGGCATCTTCCCTATACAATATGGTAGACAGCATCTTCATCGGTCACGGTGTAGGTCCTTTGGCTATTTCAGGACTGGCTATTACCTTCCCACTGATGAATCTGGCGGCTGCATTCGGTTCACTGGTCGGTGTGGGTGCCTCCACATTAGTTTCCGTAAAATTAGGACAGAAAGATTATGCCACCGCCCAAAATATTTTGGGCAATGTAGTTACGCTGAACTTTATTATAGGTATAGGATTCAGTATATTAACCTTGCTTTTCCTCGATCCTATTCTCTACTTCTTCGGAGCAAGCCCGGATACCATCTCCTATGCACGAGACTACATGGTCATTATCCTGCTGGGCAATGTTATAACCCATATGTATTTGGGACTGAATGCCTTACTACGCGCTTCGGGGCATCCACAAAAAGCAATGATAGCCACCATCACCACAGTAATTATCAATACCATCCTTGACCCTATTTTTATCTATCTATTCCATTGGGGTATTCAGGGAGCCGCCATTGCCACCATTCTGGCTCAAATCATCGCACTGGTGTGGCAATTCAAAACCTTCACAAACAAGAACGAATTGCTCCATCTCCACCGAGGCATTTACAAACTGCGCGGTACAATTGTAAAAAACACCATCGCTATCGGTATGTCTCCGTTCCTGATGAATCTGGCAGCATGCTTCATTGTAATTTTCATTAACAAAGGTTTGAAAGAATATGATGGCGATCTGGCCATTGGCGCATTTGGTATTGTAAACCGGATTGTTTTCCTATTCGTCATGATCGTGATGGGGCTGAATCAAGGTATGCAACCCATAGCCGGTTATAATTTTGGCGCCCAACAATATCATCGTGTAAACCAAGTATTAAAACTTACCATTTATGGTGCCACCACCGTTACAACAACCGGTTTTCTAGTAGGTGAACTGATGCCCGAATTGGCCGTATCCGCTTTTACCACTCATGAGGGACTGATACAGCTATCAGCTACCGGTTTACGCATTGTGGTCATATTTTTTCCCATTATCGGGTTTCAGATGGTAACGTCCAATTTTTTTCAAAGTATCGGCATGGCTGGTAAAGCCATCTTCCTATCATTAACCCGGCAGTTATTATTCTTGCTCCCCTGCATCATCCTGCTCCCTCTTTTCTGGGGATCGGCAGGAATTTGGTGGAGTATGCCAATATCAGACTTGGCGGCAAGTATTGTCGCAGGAGTCATGCTTTACCGCCAGTTCAAGATTTTTAATACCCACGGTAACAAATTAAAAGTTGAAAATTAAGAATTAAAAATTAGTTTCCTTATATTTGTCCACATAATCAATAGACAACGACTATGAACGAGCATTATGTTATCAACCTAGGACGCCAACTAGGCAGCGGAGGAAAAGAGATAGGCGAAAAACTGGCTCAAGAGTTTGGTATCGCCTTTTACGATAAAGAATTAATCAAGCTAGCTTCAGAAGAGAGCGGCCTGTGCAAGGAATTCTTTGAAAAAGCAGATGAAAAAGCTTCTCAAAGCATCATCGGCGGTCTATTCGGAACACGTTTTCCTTTTATCAGCGACGGAGCCATTCCCTATGGCAGTTGTCTGAGCAATGACGCTTTGTTCAAAATACAAAGCGATGTAATACGTGAACTGGCAGAAAAACAATCGTGTCTGTTTGTCGGCCGATGTGCCGACTACATTTTGCGTGACCATCCCCGTTGCGTCAATATATTCGTTTCTGCTTCCAAAGAAGCACGCATAGAAAGATTGATGCATATCCATCATATTTCTACAGAAGCCGCTGAGGAATTGATGGAAAAAGCAGATAAAAAACGGTCAGCTTACTATAATTATTATAGTTACAAAACGTGGGGAGCTGCCGAAACTTATCACTTATGTATTGATTCGTCCGTATTGGGGATTGACGGAACAGTACAATTCATCAAACAGTTTGTAAAATTAAAGTTAGGATTTTAACTACTTTTAAAATGGTATACCGGCAATTCAAAGGGTTACCTCAACTGTAATGAAGGGATATGTCTGATTTTTTTAATTCTATATTTCAAATAATTCAGACACATTCCTTTATATTATCCCATGGCAGGATAAATCAAAAAATATCAACCTTCAAACTTTTCCTATAAAATCAACAAATTCATTCACTTACGCAACATATCCTATAAGATTCCTATCACCAATAATATAGAAATGATTACTATGAGCAGCTTCAAACATGCAGGGCTAATAATTAGCATAATTACCAGTCTGATATCCTGTACACACAATAAGAACTACACCACAACCTTCCAACCCGAATTGGCAAAAGCAGAAGCAATAATGTACAGATATCCCGACAGCGCACTGCATATATTACAGGGCATACAACCTGACAATCCTTCTGACAATGAACAATATGCCACATGGGCATTATTGATGACACAAGCTCAATATAAAAACCAAATTGAACAATCCGATTCTTTAATAAATATCGCTTATTCTTATTTCATTAATCAAGATAATGCACAAAGAAAGGCATTGGCACTATATTATAAAGGTATCTTGTGCCATGAAAGTCATCATGCCGAAGATGCATTGTCATTTTATCTAGAAGCAACAGCTGAAATAGAGAAAACAAATGATTATCAATTAGGCTTTCTTATCAATTCAGAGATAGGGCTAATGTATCTATATCGAAAACTAAATGATTATGCTATGGAATATTTTGAAAAAGCACATCATAATGCCGAATTATCCAACAACCAAACATACATAGCTTTCTCTTTCATCTATATCGCTAGAGCATTTTCACAGAAAAAACAATATAATAAAGCGATAGAATATTATGAAAAAGCCATAAAAATAGGACAAGTGAATAACTATCCTACCATATTGGCAAGCGCCATGAACGAAACCAGTTTTTTATTTCTTAAAACAGGAGAAAATAAAAAGGCTCTTCAGTATGCAAAAGATTGTATTAAAATAAAAAAGACTGATCAAAGAATATTTTCATTGGGAGATACTTATCGCTATTTAAAAATGTACGATTCTGCATATTTTTACCTAAACCAAGCTTGCCTGTCACCTAATATCCATACAGCCCGTAGCGCCTATCAAGCACTATATTATATTAGTCAAGAAGAAAAAGATTACAAAAAGGCAGTAGAGTACAGTAATAAACTATGGTTCTATCAAGATTCAATAGGTAAAACTGATCGCAATAAAGCATTAATAGAGATGCAAGAAAAATATGATCAGCAAAAAATAATTAATGAAAATAATCTGTCACAAATAAAGAAAGACCGGATCATACGCAATGTGCTCATTGCCTTAATCATTTTGTCTTTCATCATAGCAATAACAAACTATCTATACCAACGAAAAATAGTCTCTCAAAAACAAGAGATATTGGAGAAAGAAGAAAAAATTCGTTATTTCACTATGAAAATACATGAAAATGAGACATTGATAAACCGCAACAAAATGCGGATAGAAGAACTTACGATCCAAATGGAAGGAAGCCAAGAGATAAAAGAACAATGGAAAGAACAAAATAAAATACGACAAGAAATACAACAACAGAATGAAACGCTGAAACTGGAGAACAATAAACTGCAAAATCATATAAGCAATTATGCCCAATCATTAAAAGAAAAGTCGAAAGAACTGGAAGCAATGGAACATCTATCAGAGGAAAACCAGTATCTACATAAACGCGAGGCTTTTTTATGTAACCAACTCATTAATCAGACAGAATTATTCAATAAACTAAAAACAACAAAGTATATAGACGACCAACTATGGCAAGAAATAAAAGAAAAAATAGATTTATTATTCGATAACTATACTAAAAGACTATACCATCAAATACCTTCCTTAACAGATGGTGATATACAAATATGCTGTTTGATAAAACTACGATTCAGCAACGGTGACATCGCCAACATGTTAGCCATCTCGCCCACATCTGTGTCCAAAAGGAAGTTAAGATTAAAAGAACGCATCGTACAAGAAATAGGTTCATTAGGCGAAAATCAAAGCCTTGATTTATGGCTTATGGAATACTAAAAATAAACAATTGTCTATATCACCTCCCTATAAAAAAAGGTAATAAGCTAGTTATTAACTTATTACCTTTTTTCATTTGTCCACATGATATCTGCACGTTTTTAAAATTTATCCTCTAACTTTGCCTCAAACAAAACAATTAAAACATAAAATTATGAAGTTAAAAAGTATAAAGAAAAGGATATGGAGTATAGTTATTATCATAACTACATTAATAGGTATTTTGCCTGCACAGGCCAATACAACAGAAACTCCTGTTAAAGATGTAGAATTGGATGGCAGATGGGATGATCCTATTAGAAGTGCTGCTACCAATTGCCCCATAACTGTATTTACCGATGGCTATCTCCTTACTGTCAAGAACGTATCACCCGACCGTGATATGACCATCCGCATTACAGATATGGCAAAAGGGAGCGTCGTTTATGAAAATAATATTCCTGAAGTACATAGCGCTTACATCACAATTTCTATTGCAAATTTCCCTGCAGGAGAATATAAACTAGAAATAACAGGTACACCTTCCGGACATTTAACGGGATATTTCACTCAAGAGTGACAGACCTGTTTTCATAACCCGACTAAAATATACCTAAACCGCTAACTTGATTCATTAGAAATTGGAACTTTCATGTTCCAATTTCTATGAATATAATTTGTCCAAAAAGTTCATTAAACAAATCCATATTAGCGCAATAATATATGCTGAATTTCCTTCTTGACATAACACCAGACAAAAGCCAGCTATTGATAACCATCAAATTAGCAGGGATATTGCGGGAAAAGAAACAAGAGGTATACTATACCTATACCTCAAACCCTGCTTTTACGCCTGTACTATATAATAAAGGAATAAGCAACTGCGTACTTTATCCAGATGATTTCCGTTGGTTAAAGCCCGACCTAACGCTTCTAGATTGTCGGCATGCAGCACATGCCTCCCTTTATCGGCAGCTAGCCATTGACTATATTTTCATAGCCATGCAGTTGCCGAACCAAAAAAACATACAGGACAAAGATATTTCTGTACTTTATCTGCCACCCACTCCCTACCTGTCATCTGGTTCCGGACCACGTGTGGAATCGTTGGCAAAGAGATTGCAGGATATAAAAAAAGACAAAGGAAGAAATATTATTGTCGGATTATTGGGAAAAGGAAATACTTCCTATAATTGTAGAATCCGGTATACAGGACAGGATTGTGCATCTGTCTCATTATGTGTCCGATGAAGAAATAGCCCGTTTGTATCGGTCTGCTGATCTGTTCATATCCCCTTCTCTTTACG
>ENA-OPCC01000472-OPCC01000472.1-human-gut-metagenome-genome-assembly--contig:-NODE-472-length-20885-cov-2.582957_pt1 | contig 20885 bp, 16 predicted proteins | sample MGYA00241558_ERZ501467 | MGnify/ENA primary metagenome ERZ501467 (study PRJEB25962, sample SAMEA2042620) | human gut metagenome | biome: human gut; feature: human-associated habitat; material: faeces...
AGAACTGTTGATACGCACATATGCTTTCTGTTTTGGCATGATAAAATCCTCCTGCATTTTTAAATTTATAATTCTTTCAACCTGTTATCAACATTATACCAAAGGTCACTGTCCCATTATCTACCATTTGATTGCAAAAAACAGCCCTGCAAATGGGTACAGGGCTGTAAATTTAAAGATTTATTCATTGCTTATCAGATTTAATCGTCTGTAGCTTTGAAATTTATTTTATTTTCGGTCGCAAAGGTGTGTGCATATGAATCTGTCGGGGCGTGGATTGTTAGGTCTTTTGAATCTTTGAAGGCAGATTTTCCTATGTAGGACACATTTTTGGTCAGGTAGATATCCTCAAGGGAGTAGGATTCTTTGAACGCATTATCGGCAATGAATCTTACTGTGTCGGGAACGACTGTTTCCTTTGCACCGCCGTAATTTATTGCGTCATCTGCAATTGAAATCACATCCAAGCCGTCAATATGTGCAGGAATTTCAAGCTTTTCCTCTGTCGACATTGGGTTATAGTTAGTTATTACACACACGGGCTTGCCGTCATCATAGATAACATCATAATTATAATATTCGCCGTAATACGCACCGTTTCTGATTTTTGAATAATCGGTATTTTTAGCCTCCGGATTTTCAGGCTCGGTCGTATAGTTTTTATAATTGATTTTATTTTCAACCGCAAATTTTTCAGCATAAGAACCCTTTTCGGCATATATCGTAAGGTTGTCAATGCCGTCAAAAGCGGTTTTTGCAATCTTATTTACGGAGGGCGCAATATAAATTTCCGTTATATTTTTTGAATCCTTAAATGCGTCATCCTTGATTTCACAAATGCCGTTGGGGATAACAACTTTTTTCAGACAATCAAAGCCGCTGAAAGCCTCATTTTCGATAGCGGTTATTTTTGTATTTTCATCGTATGAAGTCGGAATATACGCATCGTCCAAGCCGTAATATCCGCCCTGAAACAAGCCGACAGTGGCATAAAAATTTCCGTTTTCATCGTCTTGAAATTGAATTACAAACTGACCGTCAGCTGAAGCCTTTAGGCGATATTTTTCATCAACAGCCATTTGTTCAAATCTGTTATTTACAATTGTCGCCCTGGCAAGGAAAGACAATCCGAGCAAAGCGGCAACCGAGATGCAAAGAACAACGAAAAATTTATGAGTAAACAGTTTACTTTTCATGCAGCTCACCTTCTGTCATTTCCAAAACAACATCACAAACTTCTTCCAAATCCTCTTTGTGATGAGTTGTGATAACCACGAGCGCACCTCTTTCTTTTTCTTCTTTAAGAAGCTTGTAAATAAGCTGTACACCGTCATTATCAAGTGCATTTGTCGGTTCATCAAGCAGGATGATTTTCTGCTTTTCAAACACAGCCTGAGCAATATTCAGCCTCTGTTTCATACCAAGCGAAAACTTTTTCACCTTTAAATCGGACTTTAATCCCACACGCTCAAGCGCTGTTTTAATGTCCTCATCGGTGGCGGTTTTCTTGATTTTGCCGAGGATTTTCAGATTGTCAAAAGCATTGTACTGGGGCAACAGGTTCATATTTTCAATCACGATACCTATGCTCGGAGGGAACGACATATCCTTGTGCAAAACCTTTCCGTCAATCACAACAGAGCCGCTGTCGGGAACAAGCAAGCCTGCAATTGCTCTCAAAAGCATAGTTTTGCCCGAACCGTTGTGTCCGTAAAGTCCGTAGATTTTGCCGTACTCAAAATTGTAACTTACATTATTTAAAATCGGTCTTGATTTGATACTTTTACAATAATTTTTTATTTCTACCATAATATCACCTCAAAAAATATCGGTTTTCTTAAATCTCAAATTCAGAATAAAAATGCACAAAGCATTTAACGCAACTATGAATAACAGGTATCCGTAGTAAATGCTCTCGCCCGACACAGCACCGTTCTGCATTCCGAACATCAAGCTCGGGAAGAGAATCATTTTCCAAATCGGTGCGTCAACAAAATTCTGAACCAAATAGTACGCAATAAAGCAATAGATGAAAATTCCTATGTTCACAATGTGTGCAGGAATACTGATTTCAAGCAAAGACTGAATAACTATCAGCGAAAAAATTGTCAGAAAGTACATAATCAAAGATTTAAGAGTTCCGCTTTCAACGGGAGTCATACTTTCTCTTGCAACAAAAAAGATTATGAACTGGAACAAAACAATGCAAATCAATGCTATAAAATTGTTAAGACAACGCTTTAAAATCAGCACTGTTTTTGAATAATTGCGTACAATCAACATCTTGCCGTAGCCTTGTTTAAGGTTCTCAATTGAGCCGCTTGTAAAGAAGAGAATAAAACATAGGGGCAGCAAAAGCAGCATAAATTTTGTAATTTCAAGGCCGTGATCGCTTGGGGCTAAACCAATCATAAAGGCATTTTGAAAGTTCCCCTGAAATACACAACTGAACAATTGAGCAAGGCACGCAACAATTAGTATTATCGACAAAACAAGCTTACTTTTTAACATTACTCAAAACATCCTTTTTCTGATACAAAAAGTAGGAAGAGAAGATAAGCATAAACATCATAAGCAATGCTCTTAATATAATGCCCCACATATCCGACAGAACCATTTCACCGTTCATAAGTCTTGACAACACTATGGCATCTCTGAACGGAAGCCACACCCTGCTTATCATAAAAGCTACATCTGCAAAAAACTCTGTAAAAATCAGAGATATGGTGATAATTGGAGCAACTTTCGGAGAAATGATTATTCCGAATGAGAGCATAACGAGTCCTGCTCTGAAATAAAACAAAAACAAAGTCAAAAGTTCAAGTGCCGAATATTGCAAAAAATTCGATTCTAAAATCAGGTTAGTGTCAAAGCAGATGAGTGCCGCAACTACGCTGACTGCTTCTATAAAAAACGAAAACAGAAAAGCAAATACCGCACAATCAGCAATTCTTCCTGTCACAAAAGAGGCTCTCGATTTCAGTCTTACAATGTAGCTTACATTCTCATCGGTAAATATGTAAAACAAAAGCAGAACAAACACTACTATGAAAATGCAAACAACATTACCTGATGCAGTAAAATCTCCGTTACCTGCAACTCTGTAAAAAACACCTTTTGGGCTTAACTTCTCAGCATAATCCGAATTAAAATAATTATAAAATCGTAAATATGTGTATGTGCATAGCAGAGTAAAAAACACTGCACAAAGCGGAAGTACGATTGCATACTTTTTTAATTTACACCTGATCATACTTAGTCACCTTAAAGAACGAAAACAGAACAGCAATCACATTTATGGCTAACACTAAAATAACTCCGGGGAAATATTTTGACAGGGGATATTCGGTAAATGGTTGAAAAGCACCTCTGACCGACGATTCCATAATACACGGTATATACCACAATATGAAATCTAACGGATAAAGGATAAATCTGTTAGGAAATGCCATTGCAAGTGCCGTTGCACCGCTTCCCAAAAAAGCACCAACAAATGAAAATAGGAAAATACAAAGCAGATTATAAAACATCGGGTGACTTAACTGCTCAGCCATACTTGGTATTACCTTTATAGATTCCGGATCTATAAATAAATATGTACCTCCTGCAAAAACGATATGCACCATAAGAAGATTAAGCAAAAGAGGGATTACAAGTATCAAAAATGAAACAGTAAAACTTTTAAGCATATTTAATGCAAAATACTTATTCTTGCCTCTTTTGGTGACAAGAATATTTTTGTATCCTATTCTGTAATCTTCAATGCAATCATCCGCAACAATAATTGCCAAGAACAACGGTAAATACCCTGTCAACACGCCTTGAAGTCCTGTCGTCATACAAGACCACAAGAAAGCAGCCAATGGCGGAAAAGGAACAGTCGCTCCTTTGCTCACATCTATAAGAGCCTTCAATACATCTAAAATCGGAGCTACAAAAATAAAAAGTATAACTCCTAATTTAAGTTTGTTATTAAATATTCGGGTAATATAATATGACATATTTTTCACCTCAATTTTTACTAAACACATTTTTTGATTTGAACAATTACAATGAATATGCCGATTTCTTAATTTATTTGCTATTTGTTTTAATCAACCAATTTCTTTTATATTCAAATTATACAAATGCAAAGTGACTGTAAAATGACTATAACCCTTTTACAAAATAAAACAGGAAAACAAAGTGACAATACGCATTTTGTTTTCCTGTTTAATTATTTAATATTTTATTGTATTATTAAAAGCTTCCGCACATCAGAGCATTTTCCAATTTTCTGCATCAAACACACCTTTGGTGGTTATTCTCAAGCTTGGAATAACGGGCAGACTTAGAAACGAGAGAGTCATAAACGGATCAATGCTTTTATCCGCACCGAGTTCATATGCAGATAACTTTGCATTTTCAAGCTTTTCGTTTACGGTTGTCAGCGGTTCATCGGACATCAAGCCTGCAATCGGGAGTTCGAGCAGAGCCTTGATTTTGCCGTTTTCAACAACTGCGATACCGCCCTTGCTGTCCTTGATTGCGTTCACGGCAACGGCAATATCATCATCATTACAGCCGACTGTGATAATGTTGTGCGAATCGTGGGCAACCGAGGTTGCGACTGCACCCGATTTCAGCGAATAGCCTTTAACATAGCCGACACCGATATGGTTTGTGCCTTTGTGACGCTCAATGCAGGCAATTTTCAGAATATCGTTTTCCACATCAATTTTATCTGCTGTACCGAGATTGCGTGTGAGCAATTCACCGCCGACAAGACCGATAAGTCCGAGTTTTCCGTCAACCTTGAAACTGCTCGGCGTTACGCTGTCAAGGTGGAAAGTGTCAAAGCATTTTTTGGCAAGCTTTTCATCTACTGTGGGAGCAGAAAAGTCCTTAACTTCGCCGTCAAAAACAAGCTTGCCACACTTGAAAACAGTTTCAACATTGAAATCTTCAAGATTATCGGCAACAACAATATCGGCAAGATAACCCGAAGCAATCGCACCTTTGTTATTGAGCAAAAAGTATCTTGCGGCATGGTGGGTTGCTGTTTTGAGAGCAACAATCGGATCTGCACCGTTTTTCAGCGCCTGTTTTACAATGTAGTCAATATGACCGCCATAGAGCAAATCGCTTGGATGCTTATCATCTGTTGCAAACATACACCTTGAGTAATACTGCTGAGTCAAAAGCGGCATAAGCGCCTTGAGATTATGAGCGGCAGTACCCTCTCGTATCATAATAAACTGACCTTTTCTCAGCTTTTCAAGGGCATTTTCAAAGGTGGAACACTCGTGGTCGGAATAGACACCTGCGGCAATGTATGCGTTGAGGTCATTGCCCGAAAGCTCAGGAGCGTGACCGTCAATTTTCTTGTGATGAGCCTGCGAGGTGACAATTTTTGAAAGCACATTTTTATCGCCGTTGATAACACCGACATAGTTCATCATCTCTGCAAGTCCGAGTACCTTTTTATTATCCAAGTACAAGTCAATATCCTTGCAGTCAAGCTCCGCACCGCTCTCGTCAATTTCTGTGGCAGGCACACATGACGGCATCATAAAATGAACATCAATCGGCAAATTTTGCGATGCCTGAATCATATATTCAACTCCGTCAATGCCCATTACATTTGTGATTTCGTGAGGGTCGGTTATGACTGTGGTTGTACCGTGGGCAACAACTGCCTTTGCAAATTCAGCAGGAGTCACCATTGAACTTTCAAGGTGAATATGTGCGTCGATAAAGCCCGGGAGAACGAGTTTTCCGCTGACATCAATCTCTGTTTTACCGTCATATTTTCCGACGCCGGCAATCAGTCCGTTTGCAACGGCTATGTCACCGCACAAAAATTCATTTGAAAACACATTAAGATACTTTGCGTTTTTTAAAACAAGGTCTGCCTTTTCCCTGCCTGCCGCAACCGCAATTATTCTCTGCTTTGCTGCAAGCTGTCTGTCTGTTTTCTGTCCGTATATTTCCTGCATAAAAGCACCGCCCTTCTTATATATATTTACAAGATTATAGCACTTTGCAAAAGCCATTTCCATAAGTATTTTTCACGAATATTCTTCGCAATTTTTTGCTAAATTGCATAAGATGTGTGCATATTTTCATCTGTCAGGCAATAATAATTTTAACAATTTATTGTGCTAATGTATTGAAATGCACAAACTGCGGTGATATAATTTATTTATAAGTATTGTTTTCGGAGGGATAAATTATGTCACACACATACAGCGAATTTTTACCGAGTTACAGCGTGGGAGTTGATTGCTACAAGGCGATTCCCGAAATTGTAAAGCCGTACGGCAAAAAGGCGGTTGCAGTCGGCGGTAAAACAGCTATGGAAAAATCAAAAAAGGCTTTGCTTGAAGGCATCAAAGGCTCTGACATTGAAATCATTGATTTTGTATGGTACGGCGGTGACTCCAGCTATGAAAATGTTGAAAAAATAAAGAACAATCCGTCTGTGCAAAAGGCTGATATGGTGTTCGGTATTGGAGGCGGACGAGCTGTTGACACGGCAAAAACCTATTGTGCTTTATATAACAAACCGTTGTTCACATTCCCGACAATTGCATCAAACTGTGCGTCATGCACCTCGCTTTCGGTAATGTACAATCCCGACGGTACTTTCAAGGAATATTCGTACCACAAAGCCCCTGCAATTCACACATTCATCAACACAAAAATTATTGCCGAATCACCCGAAAAGCTTATGTGGGCAGGAATCGGTGACGCACTTTCAAAGGAATATGAAGTAATTTTTGCGTGTCGTGAAAAGAATATGATTCACACACCGTTGCTTGGCAAGGCAATTGCCTCCGCAAGTACCGAACCGCTCATAAGCTTTGGCAAAAAAGCTCTTGAGGACTGCAAAAACAATGTGCCGACAGAGGCGATTGAGCAGGTTGCGCTTGACATTATTATCACGGCGGGACTTGTTTCAAATTTTACCGTACACGAAAACAATCCGAATCCCGAGGAGGATTATTACTACAATTCATCGCTCGCACATTGTGTTTATTACGGTGCGTCACTCTTTCCGCAATGTGAACGGCAACATCTGCACGGCGAAATTGTTTCATTCGGTGTGCTGTGTCTGCTGACATATGACGGACAATTTGAGGAGCGAAACAGAATTTTTGAATTTAACCACAGTATCGGACTTCCTTGCACTCTCGGCGAAATTGCACTTACTCCGGATGATGTGCCTGCAATTGCTCACAAAGCCGCAAGCGTTGTTGAGTGGAAGTATGTCCCGGGTAATCCGACTGAGGACGCATTCATCAATGCAATTCTTGCAACCGATAAAGCCGGCAAGGAATTTTTGGCTGATAAATAATGAAGTTTAATTGTAACTGACTGCTACATTATTTAGGTAAATGTATCCCATTTATACAGTTTATTTTCATCATAAATTTTCTGCAATTACCTACGGGCGGATGATATCCGCCCATACGGAATTGTGCGAACGGTTGCAATGTTAGGCTCGGGCATAATATGTCATTTTTTATACCATACTATCTTCACGAACTGAGAACGGTGGCTCACAGTAAAACTAAGCCGCCCTCGGCAGTGCATGCGCTGTCGAGGGCGGTTCGGTTTTACAAGGGGTTTCCTGGAGTTATCTTACTGAAATCAGTTGTTTTTAGGGGTTTTGCTGTTATAGATTTCTTTGTTGAGGCAATGTTCTTTTGCACAAACTATAACATTGGTAGCGGCGTCACCGATAACATTAAGTGTGATAACAGCCATACCCGGGAGGTAGTTCATAGCAAGAATAAGCGAGTAGCCAATCATACAAAGATCTGAGTTCAAGCCAAGTCCCATCATTACAACATAAACCATTGTTGTACCTGCAACAGGGATTGCCGGAGTACCGACTGCTGTGCAGATTGAGAGGAATGCTGTAAGGCAAAGGGTTGCAGGAGTAATATTGACGCCTGCGGCTGTGGCGATGAATGTAATGGCAATCATATGCATTGCGGTTGTACCGTTCATATTGATTGTCATACCTGTTGGAAGAACAAAGCTGCTGATTTCTTCGGAACAGCCGAGTTCGTTAATACAGGTTTCCTTATTAAGCGGAAGCGTTGCGGCAGACGAGTTTGTTGCTGCTGCAAACATACCGATTTTTGCCGCCTTTTTAAGGAAGATAAACGGATTAAGTCCTGTTGTAATGAAAATACCGATTGGGTAAATTGTGCAAACAAGAAGAAGGCTTACAACAATTGTTACAACAATCCACATCATTGTCGGTGAAATGTACTCAATTCCGTAAACGGCGAGTGCTCTTACGATCATACAGAAAATTGCGATAGGAGCAATCTTGTTGATAAGGAAGTTGAGGAACATCTGAACGATATCGTTGATGTTTTCAAAAACTTTCTTAAGCGGATCTGCTTTTTCGCCCATCTTTGTCATACAAAGGCCAAAGATAATTGCGATAACAACAACACAAAGAATTGTGTTGTTAGATGACATTGCGTTAATCATATTGCTCGGAACAGCGTTTACAATTGTAACGAGCGGGTTGTAACCCTCCATTGTAACGATGTCCTGAGCCTGTTGTGCCGGAAGATTGACTGTGAACCAACCAAGACTCTTTGCAAGATAAGCTGCTGCGCCTGCAAGAGCTGCTGCTACGATATAGAAGCAAAGGTAGGACACAAATGTTTTACCTGCGATTCGACCGAGCTTTTTCGGGTTTGCAAGGCTGCAAAGTGCAAGTGTCAGCGAACAAAGGACGAGAGGAACAATCATCATCTGAAGTCCCTTCATAAACAGCTGACCTACGATGTAGAACAAGCCGAGTCCTTCGATATCTTTTGTTGCGGTGATGTCCTGGAACAAAATTGCCTCAACAACTTTCCAGGCTCCTTCGCCGTCTGTTCCCATTACCGCACTTTTAATCAGCAGACATATAAAGCCGACTACAAAACCTGCGACAACGGCAATCATCATTTTCTTGACAATTGAAGCTTTCTTCTTCTCCTTTTGTTTTGTCATTTTTACATCTCCTTATCTGTGAATTTGGGTAACCCCTTTATTGCGGAACTGCCGAATAAACTGCCTCAAGGAATATTTGCACATCCTATCCTCATATTTAATCGGTGTGTCCTTAATGTGACGGGAACCGTCTCCGATTGGTCTCCCGTCTGCAAAAATAACCGTAATTAATAGAATTTCCATAGTGATATATAAAATAATTACTATGTTTAAAATTCAACTCAGATTTAACAATACTATCCAATAATAACAAAAATAATTTCTATGCGTTCTCAAAACTGTTAAATCTGCTAAAGTTTTGACAGCGCAAAAGCTCCTGCTGTTTTTGATAAAAAAGAACAGGAGCTTTAATGGGTAAAATTATAAAAAGCACTGGCTCAAACTATGTACCGGACAAGGTAAATCAGTACATGAGCTTTATTTTCATCTGCTCACAAAACTCAAGCCATTCCTGTGACGGCTTTTCATCGGTAATCAGATAATCGATCCTATCCCAATCCAAAAAATTGACAAACGCAGTATGGTTGAATTTTGAATGGTCTGCAAGTAATACCACACATTCGGCACGGCTTGCCATCTCAGACTTCAAATCAGCCTCACCTTCGGAAGAATCAGTTATGCCTCTTTCCATATCAAGCCCTTTGCATCCGAGGAGAACAAGGTCAACATTGTACTTTTTCATAGCCTCTTTTGCAGGTTTTCCGTAGAAAGAACGGGTTTTTTCATCATAAAGTCCGCCGGTTGAAACCAGCTTCATTTTACAAGTGTCGAGTTCCTGAAAAATCTGTGCAGAAAAGGTAATTGCGGTAAGATTTTCATTGTCCTTAAAAAGCTTAACAGCCTCAAGAACAGTTGTGCTGTTATCAATCATCATCGTATTCACACCGATAAATTTATCAACAAGCAGCTTAGCAATTTTCTTTTTGCCCTCAAGGTTAATCCCCTTGCGTTTAAAGAAATGCACTCTGTCATTCTGAGAAGTTGTATTAAGAACAGCTCCGCCGAAAGTTCTGGTAATGATACCGTCATTCTTCAGCTTTTCAAGATCACGCCTGATAGTTTCTTCGGTTACATTATATATTCTGCTTAAATCCGAGACGAAAACCTCGCCTTCGGTTTCAACCTTTTGTCTGATTTCGTCAATTCTCTTTGCCATAAACATTTCCCTCAACTTTTATTACATACTAACATAATTATCAACAAAAGTAAAGGGAATTCGACTGTTTTTACAATAATTTTAACAATCGGGAGCGGATTCCTTCACCCTATACACAAAGGTGTATTAAGCAACCCTTAATTATTTGTCGATAGCTTCAACCATATCACGCATCATTGCAACATCAGCGGAATCAAGTTCAAGTTCGGCTGACTTAACATTCTCGGCAATCTGATCTACAGTAGTAGAACCGCTGAGAAGGTTGATAAAGTCGCCCTGAGCAAGAATCCATGCAAGAGCAAGGTTAGCAATTGTACAGTTATATTTTTCACAAAGAGGCTTCCACTGATCCATAACATCCATAGCCTTCTGCATATTTTCGGGCTGGAACCATTTCTTTGGAATCTGTGCGCCAACAGGCTTGTAATCTCTTGGGAATGTACCCGAGAGAAGTCCCATTTCGAGCGGTGAATAAGCCTGAATTGTAACACCGTTTTCACGACAGCAAGGAATGATTTCGTCCTCAATGCCACGGTCAAGGATTGAATACTTAGCCTGAACGATATCAAGCTCACCCCACTTGAGGTACTCCTGAATCTGCTTGATATCTACATTTGCTGCACCGATAGCCTTGATTTTGCCCTGAGCCTTGAGATCGTTGAGAACCTCCATAGTCTTCTGAATCGGAACATAATACTCGCTGCCCTCGATTGACTGCCAGTGTGTCATATATACATCAACATAGTCTGTGCCCATTCTCTTGAGTGATTCTTCAATTTCTCTCTTGATTGAAGCACTGTTGAGGTTCTTATAAAGCTGAATGCCGTTAACCTTGTTGAAAAGGTCGCCCTTCATCTCCTGATCCCATGTAACACCGCACTTTGTAATGATTACAACATCTTCACGGTTCATGCCCTCAAGAGCCTTGCCGAGGATTTTCTCGCTGTTGCCGAAGTTGTAACCCGGAGCTGTGTCGATAAGGTTTACACCGAGCTTTGGAGCTTCACGGATTGTATCTACAACAACCTGAAGGTCGTGGTCGCCGCCCCATGCCGAGCCGCCGCCGATTGACCAGGTGCCGAGTCCCATTCTTGAAATATCAATGCCTGTTTTGCCAAGCTTCATCGTCTTCATTTTGCATCTGCCCTTTCTTTAATAATATATTGGTGGGGGGTTGCCCTGCATTCTTACGAACACAGGGCGTAATGTCACAGATTTATTACTATTACAGGATATAATCTTTTTTATACTTTTCAAGCATTTCTTCAACCATTTCTTTGTTCCGAACACCTGTTGTTGCACCGACATACTGAACCGAAATAGCCGCTGTGCAGTTAGCATAGATACCGCAGTCACGGATATCCTTGCCCTGAAGAAGTGCCGAAATAAAGCCTGATGCAAAGTTGTCGCCTGCACCGATTGTGTCGATTGCGGTTACACCCTTGCAGGCAGGAACAATCATTGCTCCTGCGGCATTGCGGATGTAACATCCACGCTTGCCTATCTTCATGATTACATTCTTAACGCCGCATTCAAAGAGCTTGTCCGCAACCTTTGATTCTTCGGTTTCGCCTGTCATAAGGCAAGCCTCGTCAAAGTTCGGGAAGAAGTAATCCACATAGCTTAATGCTTCTCTGATATCGTCAAGAGTTTCACCGAGTCTTGGCTTTATCATATCGGCGGTAATTGTCATACCTGCCGCCTTTGCCTCTTTAAAAATCTTTACAAGCGTCTTGCCGTCAAGAAGAGGACAGTTAAAGATACTTGCGAGAGAAAGGATTTTTGCCTGCTTCATTTTTTCAAAGTCAACATGCTCAATGTTTTCTTTCCACAAGCTGCCATTGCGGTTTGTAACAAAGGTTCTTTCACCGTCATCGGTTACAAGACCAATGTTCATTGAGGTGTCGATTGTCGGATCAATCTTGATGCCTTCAACATCTATGTTGTCCTTCTCGCAGGAGCGAAGGATAAACTGACCTGCAGCGTCATCACCGATACAAGCGATAATGCCTGTTTTAAAGCCTAAACGGCTGATGATTGTTGCCTCGTTCATTGCGTCACCGCCGACAGACATTGCAATTCTGTCAACCGGATATGACTCGATATCAAAAATATCTCTTGATACCGGACGAAGTGGAATGTCAACTACCGCTGCGCCAAGACAGATAACATCAAGTTTTTTCTCTGTATTACTCATCTGCTCTGCCGTCATCGCCAAAGAGTTTAATCTTGTACATTGCACGCTCTTTAACAACCTTTCTTACTTCACGCTCAACAGCAAGGAATGGCTCGTCCTTGTGAGCATTAATAGCTTCCATAGCAGCCTGGCAAAGCTCTGTGTGAATGTTGATTTTAGCGATACCGAGTGAGATAGCCTTTTTAATGTCCTCATCACCGATACCCGATGCACCGTGGAGTACGAGCGGAACATCTACTTCTTTGGCAACTGCCTCGAGTACATCGAAAGCAAGCTTTGGCTCTGAAGAATATACGCCGTGAACATTACCGATTGCAACTGCAAGTGAGTCACAGCCTGTTCTCTCAACAAATTCCTTAGCCTTTGAAGGATCTGTGTACTGGTATTCTGAAAGTGCCTCTTCATATACTGTTTCGTTACCTACATGACCAAGCTCAGCCTCAACAGGAATGTTGTAAGCGTGGAAGTAGTCAACGCATCTCTTGATTTCAGCAACATTTTCTTCATAAGGAAGAGCTGATGCGTCACGCATTACCGAATTCATGCAGTGATTAACAGCGTTCTGAAGAATTGTCATGTTTCTGCCGTGATCCCAATGCTCAATTACAGGAACAGTAGCCTTCTTTGCCATTGAATCCATCATGTAGCAGAAGTCTTCAAAAGAAGTGTTGCCTGTGAAACCTGTACCGAATGAAATAATGATTGGAGCACGGAGCTCTTCGGCTGCGTCAATAACACCCATGAGCATTTCTGCATTCCATACATTGAAGTGAGGAATAGCGTAGTGTCCCTCTGTTGCCTTCTTTTCCCAATATCTGATATCTGATAACATTTTAATCACCTTTCCTTATGAAAATTTTTAATAAATCTGTGTATATCAGTCGGCTACCTTGATAACGCCCTTAACCATATTGGCTTTCTTTTCGGGGTCGATAGCGTCCATAAATGCCTGCTGAACATCTTTGTAATCATAGATGTTTGTAACCATATCCTTAACATTGAACTTACCGCTTGCGATTGCCTCGATTGTCTGCGGGAAGTTGTTGCAGTAACGGAATGATGTCTGAATCATAACCTCACGGTTAATCTTGAGGAAGTCAATCGGAACAGGCTTTGACTGTGTGCCGACCATCATAATCTTACCGCCTCTTGCAACGATCTGAACAGCCTGCTGAGCTGTGAATACAGAACCCGCTGCCTCGAATACGAGTTCACAACCGTGATCGCCGAAATATTCGGGTGAACGGAGAAGTGCAACCGTATCCTGCTCCTTGCCGTTGATAACTCTGCTTGCACCAAGCTTTAATGCAAGGTCAAGACGATTCTGCATAATATCAACAACGGTGATGTCTGTTGCACCGAGGCTCTTACAAGCCTGAAGTACCATAAGACCGATTGTACCGCCGCCGAGGATAACAATGCTCTTACCAAGCTGTGCGCCGCCGAGGATTGCTGCGTGCATACCGACTGCTGCCGGCTCAACGAGAGCTGCTTCCATTGTTGTCATACCCTCGGGAATGTGGTATGTCCACTCCTCCGGATGTGTCATATACTGTGTGAGTGCGCCCTTGTAGTTAGGCTGTGTAGCCATAAAGTCAACATCAGGACAGATGTTGTATCTGCCTGTACGGCAGTATTCGCATTTGTCATCCGGAACACCTGGTTCGATGAGAACCTTGTCGCCTGCTTTGAATCTTGTAACCTTTGAGCCAACCTTTACAACCTCGCCTGCAACCTCATGACCAAGACCGATTTTCTGGTTAGGATCCTTAGGTGGGATGAAAGGACCGAATTCAAAGCCGTGGATATCGGAACCGCACATTCCGACATATTCAACCTTCATAAGAATCTCGTGATCCTTTGGCTCGGGAACGGGACATTCCTGAATTTCAAACTGCTTTGGAGTAACTAAGATAGCTTCTGAATTTTTCATAATAATCTCCTGCACTTTCTTTATAATAATTATTTAAGCATTTGCACCCGATGTGCTTTCTGCGTATATTCAAATTTATTTGCCTGTGATTAAAAAATTGATGGTTTAGCTGTTAAAAATTTAAAGATAAGTTTTGAATGTTTTAAAATTGCTGTATTTCGTTTTCCATTACTAATGATTTTAGTTTGCGGTGCCAGATGCACTCAGGCACCGCATCTAAAATTTTTGGTTGTATGTATTAGAGGGTTTTGCAGAATTACTCTACATCACCGATGTTCTCAACGGATTCGCCTCTGGTTTCAACACCGAGGAAGATAACTGCAACAGCGATGATTGCTGCAACAATTGCGATAAGAATGAATACACCGCCTGAGCCCATGCTGCTTGCAGCAACATTTGTAACGAGGAATGGGAAGAAGATGTTACTTACACGACCCATTGCGTTACTGAAGCCCGAACCTGAAAGTTTTGCCGATGTAGGCCACATCTCAGGAACATAAACTGCTGATGCGTAGCAAACATACATATAGATGATTGTGTTAAGAAGGAATGTCATAACAATGAGTCCTGTCATTCCGAGTGTCGGAGCAAGAAGACCTGTTGCAACACCAAGACCTGCCATGCCTGCAAGGAGGATAACGCCCATTACACGGCGAGGAATCTTATCCATAATAAGAGATGCGATAAAGATACCAAACGGAGCACCGAAGAGTCCGAACATTGTCATAAACTGTGACTTTGATGTATCATAGCCAAGACCTGAAAGCATTGACGGCATCCAGTTCATAAGTGTGTACTGGATTGTGTTCATACCGATGAGTACGAGAGAACCAACGATAGTTCTTCTGAGGAGTTTGCCTTTGAAGAGAGCTGTGAATGGGAGCTTCTTAACAGGCTTTGGATTTGTAACTTCAACGGGTGGGAGTGGTTTGCCTGTTGATTTTTCAATTTCTTTCTCAATGCTTGTCATAATTTTATCAGCTTCATCAAGTCTGCCCTGTGATTCGAGCCATCTCGGTGATTCAGGGAACTTAACATAGATGAAGATACAAGCGATGATTGAAAGGATTGAAGGAATCATAAACTGGATTCTCCAGTTCATATTCATGCTTACGCCTGTTGAAACGATAAGAAGAGCAATACCGTTGCAGATTGGGTGAGCCCAGTTGCCGATGAATGATGTACGGCTTGACCATGTACCACGGTTCTTACCGGGAACATACTCTGTGAAGCCTGCGAAAAGAACTACAAGGAGAGCGCCGAGTGCAAGACCCTGGAGGAGTCTGAACACATAAAGAACTGCGATGTTCGGTGAAAGAGCGCCGCCGATCATAGCGATGATATGGATAATTTCGTAAAGAAGGATACTCTTTTTACGGCCGATTTTATCGCCGATAGGACCGCCGATGAGTGCGCCGAAGAGCTGTCCTGCTGTGTAAGTTGTACCCCACATTGCGAGAAGTGTTGAACCGGGTTCGAGCCAATGAAGTTCGTTCAAAAGAATGTTCTGAACGGAACCGCCGATACCGTTTGACCAGCATACCAAGAGTGCAAAAGCTGTAACCAGCCAGATCTTAACATGCCATTTTGATTGAGGCAAGCGGTCAAGTCTTGCGCCAATGTTGACAGAAGTTTTGTTAGCCATTTTTCTTCTCCTTTTAATTATTTAATTCTTTTTATGGCAAATATGGTAATGGATTTACTGGGCTTCCTCCAACTCTTACTTCAAAATGAAGATGTGTTCCAGTTGAGTTTCCTGTTGATCCAACAGTTCCTATGACTTGACCCTGTTTTACTTTATCTCCGACTTTTACTTTTCTTGAATTTGCCAACATATGTGCATATAATGTCATTGTTCCATCTCCATGGCTTATAACAATATATTCTCCATAACTATAGTATTTTCCATTACTAATACGTGCTTCTGATATAACAACTTTTCCATCTTTAACTGCTACAACACTTTTTCCAGAAACTCCTATATTAACATCAACACCTGTATGGCCTTTATATGATGGATATGTTTTATTATTTATATTTGATTTACTTAATCCTTGTACAGGAAATATGTATCCACTTGCACTTGGTTTTTGAGAAATATTTGTTGTATTTTTCTTTGCTGTTGTTGGCTGTTTTTTATTATCTGTCTGTGTATTATCCGTCTGATTTTTATTATCAGATTCATTTACTTTTGCAATACTGAATGTCTCGTCAATCTTTTCTTCTGTGTCTGTACGGTAGGTATTAATCGTAAATGTTGTATCTGTAATATCAATTACGGAATATAGGTACATCCTGCTGCCAGCGGTTTGCGATATAGCTCTGCTGTCTTTGCACTAAGTCATAGTATTTACTACCTGATGAAGAACCTGCTGTCATGTAAAGAATACCCGTTGGATTAAATACGGTTGTACCCTTCTTTGTTACCTGCTGAATCGCATCTTTATCCATCACCTGATTTAAGTAATTAAGATATGCTTTTTGAGATGGATCTGTCGTGTCTGCTTTAATATTTTCTTTTGCTGTATATACCGTATCTGGATTCTCTCCTGCATCCATATCTTCATCTAACATTGGATCAAATTCATCATCTGTATATTCTGTTGTTTTATGTCCGCCTTTTAAAATCTGTGTGCGGGAATATGCATGGTCATGTCCTGTAAGAACAATATCTACTTTATTCTCTTCAAAAATCGGTGCAAGCTGATATCTTAAGTTTGTGATTTCCGGCTCATTAGAATGTTCCGCAGAACCATAAATATCCTGATGGAGTGTAACGATTCTCCACTTACAGTCTTTATTTGCTGCTACCGTCTGCTCGATAAACTGTCTATGTTCTTCTACATTGGTGTCCTGTGTATTTAACATAATAAATAAAGCATTATCATGTTTAAACCAATAGTCACCGCCTACCTTTCCATTTGAACCAAGTTCACTGGCATTTGCTGTATTAAAATGATAGGTGTAGTTTGCATTATCTGCATCATGGTTACCGACTGTCGTTGCCACTGGAAGTGATTTTAATGCTTCTGGACTTAAATATCCTGTATACTCAATTTCACTTTTTGATGCATCTTTGTTTGGTGACTTTTTCTTTGTTGTCTGAATCTGGTCACCTGCGGATACAACAAAACTTAACTGATCATCTGTCTTTTCTAATGCTGCGTTTAACGTAGAAGACCAGTTAAATGCATCACTCTTTACTGCATTTGACTGTGCATCGTAAAATTCTTTCGTATCTTTTCCCTTTAATTCATTTGAAGATCCGATCTGTGGGTCACCTACAAATGCAAATGAGAAATTGTTTGTAGATTTTGTCGTGTATTTAGCTGGCTTTGTATACCCATTTCCATTGTCGTAACTATAATAATATGTTTTGTTTTCTTTTAATCCTGTTGCTGTTACTTTATTAGAATTATAAGTTTCCCCATTGTTATCCCGTTCATCTTTTACTGCTGTTTGTTCTGCCTCGTACACCTTGGCATTTTTCATATTATGTCCTTCACCAATAATCAGTTTTGGAACATTTGCATTTGAATGATCATCATTTGTCTGCTTTGGTGTATACCATGCAAAATTCAACTCCGTTGCATTGCTTCCTGGTGATAATGAAATTTGTGTCCAGTCATTTTTTAAAGTTTCCCATTCTTTCTCCCAACGATTCCACTGTGCCGTTGTTCCCATTGTCTGTGCAATGTCTGCTGCATTTGTCTTGCCATCTGGAGCGGCACTTGCAAATACTGGTGCTACATTTGTTGCAGAAAGTGTCAATGCTAATGCACTGATCATCATTTGTTTTCTCCAATTAGATCTCATATATACCTCCTGATACCTTTGTCTTTTCATATCTTTCTGACTCTTAAAGGATTCTATCATATATATGTAAATTCTAATTGTATTGAATTGTAAATAATACGTAAAAAGATTCTGAGATATCAATCTATCTCAGAATCTTTTTGATGATGTTATATTAACTTTTTGTGTTATTTACCTTGATGTTCTAAGGCTGCTTCTACAAATCCTTTAAATAATGGATGTGCTTTATTAGGTCTTGATTTAAACTCAGGATGTGCCTGTGTTGCCACAAACCATGGATGTTCTGGAATCTCTACCATCTCTACGATTCTTCCGTCTGGTGAGCATCCGGATAACATCATTCCATTCTCCTGAAGGATGTCACGATATTCGTTATTTACTTCATATCTATGACGATGTCTTTCGTGAATCTCTTTCTCTCCATATAATTCATATGCTTTGGATCCTTCTGTTAATACACATGGGTAAGATCCTAAACGTAATGTTCCACCAAGATCTGTGACTCCGTCCTGATCTGCCATGATATGAACCATCGGATGTGTTGTGTCTGGATTAAATTCCTGACTGTGTGCATCAGAGAATCCTAAGACATGTCTTCCGAATTCTACTAATGTAAGCTGCATTCCTAAGCATAGTCCAAGATATGGGATCTTGTTTTCTCTTGCGTATTTGATCGCACAGATCATTCCTTCGATTCCACGATCTCCGAATCCACCTGGAACTAAGATTCCATGAACTCCACCTAACATCTCATCGACATTGTAAGAGCTGATTCTCTCTGAATCTACCCAGCGGATCTTCACATCTGCTGAATTTGCGACTCCAGCATGCTCTAAGGATTCTACGACACTGATGTAAGCATCGTGTAAAGACACATATTTACCAACTAATGCGATCTCTACTTTATGTTCTGGATGTTTCCATGCATTGATCATCTTCTTCCAGTCATCAAGATCTGGATCTGGGCATGGCATGTTCAGACATTCACATACTTCATGTGCTAGATGTTCTTTCTCCATCATCAAAGGTACTTCGTATAATACTTCTGCATCTAAGTTCTGAATAACTCTTGAACGTTCAACGTTACAGAACTGCGCGATCTTTCTCTTGATTCCATCATCTAATGGATAGTCTGAACGGCATACAAGGATATCTGGCTGGATTCCCATTCCCTGTAAGTCTTTGACACTTGCCTGTGTTGGTTTTGTCTTTAATTCTCCTGAACTCTTTAAGTATGGAATTAATGTTACATGAATTAAGATACAGTTTTCATGTCCTACTTCATGCTGGAACTGTCTTAATGCCTCTAAGAATGGCTGGCTTTCGATATCTCCTACAGTTCCTCCGATTTCAATGATTGCTACTTCCTGATCGCTTGGATCTTCACTTCTGTAAAAACGGCTCTTGATCTCGTTTGTTACGTGTGGGATTACCTGTACTGTGTTACCACCATAATCTCCACGACGTTCTTTGGATAAGATACTCCAATATACTTTACCTGTTGTAACGTTTGATTTCTTATTCAGTCCTTCATCGATAAATCTTTCATAATGTCCAAGGTCTAAGTCAGTCTCTGCTCCGTCATCTGTTACGAAAACTTCTCCGTGCTGGATTGGGTTCATTGTTCCTGGGTCAATGTTGATATACGGATCAAACTTCTGGCTTGTGACATGATAGCCTCTGGCTTTTAGTAATCGTCCCAGAGAAGCTGCTGTGATTCCTTTACCTAATCCAGATACAACTCCTCCTGTAACAAATACATACTTTACTGGCATGTTTCTTCCTCCTATATGTGAATTTCTACTACTTTCTTATATTATCCCATTCAAAATAATATCATATCATATTATTTTTTATTTTCAATATATAGAACAAATAAGAAAAATGAGATGAATTATTCATCCCATTTTATTTTCATTATTTATTCTTGAACTTCTACTGTTGTTTTTTCTGAATTTAATTTTAAAACATCATCATAGAAACATATTCTTGCCATTTGAATATATGCTCCTAAACACAATAATCCACAAACTGCTCCAACCATAAATACTATTGCTAAAACTGGAACTAATATGCAAGCTGTTGCTAGAACAAGTGGAAGATAGCATAATAATGCCCAACCTAAAAATGATAATAATAGAACAAATAAATCTCCTCTGTGTCCAACCATTAATTCAGCACTTTTTTCAACAGCATCTTGTGTAGTCATATCTGGATTGTCATATGCAATACATACTGTTAATGCATATTTTAATCCTATTGTTACAGCATATGCAAGTGCTACAACATATATTATAATTCCAATTATTACTAATCCTAATGCTTGTTGACCAGCTCCCATTGCAATTCCAGCAATTCCACCAGCTGTGAACATTATTGTAACAATTATAATTGCTAATACAACACAAATTATTGGTAATATCATTTTTAATAATGTTCTAAAACATAATCCCCATGCTCTAGTAAAGTTATCAAATCCTATTTTTATAAAATCAAAATAGTTTACTTCTTCATTTCTTTTTAATTTCATAAATACTGCTACCATTCCAAATGATAATGGAATTCCTATAACAACCTCTATAATTGATATTATTGATGTTAATATTGAATTATCTCCAAGTGCATTTTCTATCCCTGTTAATAATCCTGTTATTAAAAATTGTATAAGAATTATTAGTATAGCTTTTACCCATTTATTTTTTAATGACTCTCTTGCCTCTTTTCTTATGTCTGTTGCAACCATTTTTATTCCTCCCTTCTTTTGTATTTTATATTAT
>ENA-OPCC01000485-OPCC01000485.1-human-gut-metagenome-genome-assembly--contig:-NODE-485-length-20506-cov-5.371767_pt1 | contig 20506 bp, 18 predicted proteins | sample MGYA00241558_ERZ501467 | MGnify/ENA primary metagenome ERZ501467 (study PRJEB25962, sample SAMEA2042620) | human gut metagenome | biome: human gut; feature: human-associated habitat; material: faeces...
TATGACGCACAGCATCATATCACTGGGCAAGGCGTTCCCCCTTGACTCCCTTCAAAGGGCTGCGGTCTCGCCTGTCGGCTCGGTCGGTGCTTCAAAATACCTGCGGCCTTTTGAGGTCGCCACTGGCGACCCGCACCTCTGCACTCTTGCTCCGGGCAAGCTGACAGGCAAAGATTGGCGAATCCCTGCCCGCAGCTTGTCCGGCTTTTCAGAGGGCCATTTTGACCCTCTGATTTTGGCAAACTGTCAAGATGACACTTTGCCAACGCCCCCTATAAAGGAGAACTTGAGCGTTTTTCTGCGTACGTGCGTACACAGCAGGCGGCGTTCTCTGTACGCACGTACGCAGCGAAAGACCGAAAACGTGCCATATAGAGCAAATCGGACAGGAACTGCAGCCAGTGGACAGGCTGGACGGCTTTCAGGTCATACTTGACGGGCAGGCGGTTGCGGACGATCTCCGACTTGCCTTCTTGAAAGGTTCCGTCCAGATACAGGGTGCCGTTTGCCAGTGCGATGCGGTCAGTGACAGGCGGGAAGTCCTCCACCTGTGCCGCCAGCTTCAGTACGTCCACGACATTGCTGACCCGTTTGGCGATATTTGCGCCGATATGGTCTCGCAGCATATCGAAAATTTCACAGCGCAGGTTCATGGTGTCTGTGACCCTGCCTTCCGGGGTGAAAAATGCGCCATTCACATAGAGGAGCTGGTGGGTGCTGAGAAAATCGTCACAAAACAGGGATTCGTTGAAGAAGCCTTTCTTGATCCATGCAGGGGTAAAGTTGTTTCCCATAGGCACACATCCTTTCTTCGGTGCTGCGGCTTATCCATGTGGTCAATTTGGCCACATGGATTTTCTCTGCTGCAACAGGTGGATAAACGTCCTTTGGGTTACGGCAAATCAATGTGGACAATTTGTCTACATTGATTTCTCCTGCCGCAACGAGTAGATAAACGTCCGTTTCACCTCATGTGCTCATTTTGACCACATGAGGTGAATTGCCGTTCTCTCTGCATGGCTTTCCTGCCCCCCTCCGGCGGCGTTTTCCGGCTCTCCTTCTCAGGGTCATCGCCGGGTATCCCATACAGACGGTCATGCGGTTTTCAAGGTCCAACGGGCAAAACGGCAATAAAAAAGCCGTCACAAAACAGACCAGCCCGGCCTTCGCTTTTTCTGGAAGGTCATGCTAGTCGGTTATGTAACGGCTGAAAGCCAAGATGTTCAGTCCCGCAGGGTCTGAACGAATATGTAAAAATATGTTATATTCAATTGTTGGAATAGACTACCACAAAAATCGAGCCGTGTCAACAAAAAGTTTTGAGAATACGTCACTTTCGGCAGTGTGCAAGAAAAAGCAATGAAAACTTTGGCAAAAAGAGAGAGGGCTGGGCGGTGCCAGCCCTCTTGACAAGGCAATGAGGCACATCAATATGGGCTTGCAAAATTTATTAAGGGAATGCGGTGATAGTAGGACTTATACAAATTAAAACACCGTTCGGTTCTGGTGAAGGAGAACCAGAACCGAACGGTGCAAATGGAAGAAGGAGAAAAGCGTAGAAAATCAGACGATGCAATCTGGGAGCAACGCATGGAGCTGTGTCAGCAGTTCTTCGCAAGAATCGGAATAAATCACAAGGGTAAGCGGATTGCTCAGGTCGAGACTGTAAATGCCAAGCAGGGATTTGGCATCAATGGTATATCGCCCGGAGACTAAGTCCATGCCGTAAGCGATTTTACTGATCAGAGGGACTTTGATGTTCGTATCCTGCTGTTTCGGCTCTGCTGTGTAACTCATACGGCGCGCTCCTTTCTCCTCTTGACGCGATGCTTATAATTTCTGGCAGAACTCTATTCTCTCTTTATTCGGGCCTTCGACCATGAAAAAGCGCACACCGTTTTCCCAGAACGGCAGTGACTGGATGCTGGAATGCAGCAGGTGCATCCCTGCCTCTTTTGCTGCAGCAAAGGCGGCTTCGATATCGGTCGTTGCCAGAGCTACATGGTCGATTGCTCCGGCCTTTTCCGCCGCACGATGGTTTTCACAGGTTTCGATCATCAGATCGCCAAGCTGAAGAAACGCAACGCGCTCCCCGGCGGCTTTGTTTACCGTTTCCAGCGCAGAAACAAACCCCAGCTTCTTGTAAAATGCAATGGTCTTGTCGAGATCATTTGTCGGGATGCCAATGTGCGCCACACCGGTCAGAACCTGCGGAAAACTCATACCTTCGTTGCCTCCGCAATCTTCACCACTGCTTTGACGATGTTGGCCTTGTCCGAAATGCTCTTGTCCATGGCATTCTGGATGTCGTCAAAGTCAAAGATGTTGGTCACAATGCCCTTCAGGTTGATTTTGCCGGAAGCAACGGCATCGATCGCCATGGGGTAAATGTGGCGATAACGGAACACGGTCTTGAAGGTCAGTTCCTTGTCCAGTGCAAGGCTCATAGGCAGGGTCATCTCGCCGGATTTGGAGTAACCGACCAGAACGATGTTTGCACCCTTCTGCGCCATCTCAATGGCCTGGCGGGTAGTGATTTCTGTACCAGCAGTCTCGATAACGAGGTCGCAGCCCAGACCATCGGTCAGGTCGAGAATCGTTTGGACGGCATCCTTTTCTCGGCTGCTGATCACACCGTCTGCACCCAGTTCAAGAGCCTTATCCAGACGCTTCTGCATGATATCCACAACGTAAACACGGGAAACACCCTCGGCTTTCAGCGCCATCATGGAGACCAGACCAATGCAGCCTGCACCCATGACCACCGCAGTCTGACCGGCATGAGCACCGCCCTGATTGGCTGCGTGGAAACCAACAGCCAGAGGCTCGATCAGCGCACCTTCCATGGTGCTTACGTTGTCCGGCAGCTTGAAGCAGAGGTTTGCTTCATGGGCCACATACTCCTGAAAAACACCGTCTACCGGCGGAGTAGCGAAGAACATGACATCCGGGCAGAGGTTGTATTTGCCCTCACGGCAGAACTTGCAGTGACCGCAGGTCTTGCCCGGCTCCAGCGCAACGCGGTCGCCGACTTTCAGATGCTTGACAGCACTGCCAACTTCCACGACTGTGCCGCCCGGCTCGTGGCCCAGCACGAACGGCGGCTTGACTACATAATTGCCGATTGCACCCGTTTCATAGTAGTGCATATCGCTGCCGCAGATGCCAACGTATTCCAGCTTGACCAGAACTTCGTCCTCTTTGGGTGTGGGGATCGGGCGGGTGGTGTAGCCCATCTTGCCGATGCCGTTCATGACTGCAACTTTCATTGTGCCTTTCATAAGATGACCTCCGTTTTTGTTTGTTTATTAACTTTTATAAAGTGTTTATGAATGTGACTACAAATTAGCACGCCGCACAACCAAAGTCAAGCCCTTTTTCGCGGATTCGGAGAACTGCACAAGGAAAAAGCGGCGGAATTGTGCAAAAAATCGAGGACGGCAGGTGCCGTCCTCGATGGGAAGGTTTATAGGTTCTGAATGAAGGCTTCGATATGGAGCAGAGCGGCTCCCAGCGCAGAGGCTTCCAGCTTATAGCGGCTGAACTTCAGGTAGGAACTGTCCGGCTCAAACGTATTACGCTCGACCAGCATTTCCCGGAGCGGTTCGCCAAACTCTGCCAGAAATCCGCCAACGTAGCCGCCAACAATTACATCACAGTCGAAGGTCATGCGCAGATTATTGACTGCTACAGCAAGGTAAGAAAGGTATTCATTCCATGCCGTTTGCAAAGCTGCATCGCCAGAGCGCAACCCATCAAAGAATAGTGCAAGATTTCCGTCAGTCAGTCGGGAGAGGACTTTTGCAGAGCAATAGGCATCCAGACAGCCCTTTTTTCCGCAGTAGCAGGGGCGGCCATCGGGAACGAGCGTGTTGTGCCCGAACTCTCCGGCACGAAGATGGTCGCCGCCATAGAGCGCTCCACCGGTCAGAATCGCACCACCGACACTGTTGCTCAGAGAAAGGTAGACAAGGCTGCGGGGGGATTCGAGGTCGCGCACTTCAGCAAGTCCGGCAGCGTTCGCGTCATTGATGAACCGGCAGGAGAACGGGATGTAACGGCTGAATTCTTCGGTAGGAACATTCCGCAGACCCAAGGCATGAGAGTAAACCAATGTCTGCCCCTCTTTGTCCAGAATACCGGGCAGCGAAATGCCGACACCCAGAATTTTTTCCACCGGGTAGCCCTCTTTTTCGATCAGCCCCTGCACGATTCCGGCAAGCATTTCCGCATAGGTGTCCGACCGCTCATAAAGACGCTTTTTACGCTCATAGCGGAGAAGGTTACCGGACAGATCGACCAGAACTGCTCCGACATGATTCTGGGTAATCTCCAGTCCGACCGCAAGTCTGGCATCCCGTACAGGAGCGAATGCTCTCGCCTTGCGCCCGCCGGTGGATTCAAAGGTGCCGACCTCCTGCACCAGTCCCATCGCCATCAGTTCTTTGACATTCTGCAATACGGTCGGCCAGCTGTTGTTGACTTTTGCCGCAAGCTCCGGCTGCGAGATTCGGTCGCAGGAAAAAATGCTGCGAATCGTTCGGATGCGGTTGATTTTTTTAACATCGCGGTTATTTGCTCCGCTGCCGGTCATAGGATGATTCACCTCCAAGAGCGGGTTTTACATTTGAAAGAAGATTTATAAAGTTCTTTCTTATTATAGAGAATCTGGCTAGATTCTGCAAGGGAAACATTTACGAATAAAAAAGCGTTAGCCGAAAAGAGCGAGTTGCTTATGGATAAGAAGCGATGCCCACCAGCTTATGGCAAACCATAGGTCGGTGAGCATCGTGTTCTTTAGGGGGCGCTTAATCTTCCAGTCTGCCGTGCTCACAGCCAAGCGAGAGATAGTGTTCCATCTCGCCACTCAGCACAAGCTGTGCATATTCCAGTGGTTTGTTGTACAGCAGCCAGTCTAGTTCTGCCCGCTGTGCAGGGGTGTTGCCGTACTCGTCCTCGATGGCGATGCAGTCGATGGCAACGGCAGAGCTATCAGCGAACTGGGCTTCTATCCGGTTGGTGTCCATGTTGTAGCGGCAGGAAAGCAATTTGTTCATGGTAAAACTCCTTTTATATAAGGCGGTGTCAGTTCGATTGTCCATATCCCTGCCAAGAATCAAATTGTTGATGTACATTTGATGTGTGGTATAAATTGGTGATATAGAGTGTGCCTTTCGCCGGATGAAACAGACCTGTTTTCACCCCATTGCATAAAAATCCGATACCTGTTTTAAGGTGCTGATTTTGGCTCTGCACATTTTTGCACACTTTTTGCACACCGGAATAGCTGGATAACAGATGCAAGACGGAACATCATGTGCAGATAATGCAAAGGATGCAAAACATAAAATTTCGATGAAACGACAAAAATAACGGAACTGCGTGATTCTGGAAATTGATGAATGTTGCACATCGGTTTCTCTTAATCAGTGGGCCCAGGGTTCGAGTCTCTGGAGGTGCACCACAACAACAAAATCCGAACTTTTTTCCGATAGGAGAAGGGTTCGGATTTTTTGTGTTCTTCGGAAAACAGAACGAATCCCTTGCTTCCATCGAAAAGCGTCCCAGACTTTATCATAAGAAAGCACGACAGACCACTGCAAGAGTGCCGTAAGGTAGAAAGGACACGAGTATGAAGTACGATGAAAGAACCTGCAAATTCAACATGGACACCGGCTGCGTGGAACTGCTGCTCCGGGATGGGAGAATGCTCTCCATTGACTGCACTGGGGTCGAGGATGAATTGGACGTGACCATGGCGCAGCAGACGGAGCTGGATTACCTTATTTACAATGACCCACTGGGCTATGCCGATTTGATTCTGAACGGAGACCCGGAGAAATATTTGAAGAATGTAGCTGGAGGTCATGGACTAAAATCATAAGATAAATCAATAAATACCCGAAACGGAGACCTTTTATAAGGTGCTCCGTTTTTTAGGTTGCATAAAGGCGATTTTAATCTTGCACTGCACTGAAAAGAATGCTATACTTGGTAAGCTAAAACTAACTGTTACGCATTTGACTGGATTCAGGAGATCGCGAAAGAAGATGGAACTCAAACAGCTAGAGTATTTTACCATTGTATGTGAAAAAGGAAGCTTCAGCCAGGCAGCAGAATGTCTTTATACATCGCAGCCCAATGTCAGCAAGGTGATTTCCTCGCTGGAAAAGGAGCTGGGGAGAAAATTGGTGGAGCGGAGCAGTCGAGGGCTACGGATCACGCCCTACGGTGAGACCGTGCGCGATTATGCAAAAGTCATTCTGAAACACGCTTCTCTGATCAGCTCGATGGCGACGCACCACAATGGCAAAAAATTTACGTTGGCAACTTACCCCAGCAATATGATCACGAATCTTCTGGTGGATTTTTATCGGCACTGGGGCAGAGAGTACATTGTCGAGCATCAGGAGGGCAGTGTCGAAGAGGTCAGCAACTGGGTGGCCAGTGGGCAGACGGAAATCGGCATCGTCTACATTGCACAGCGTCAACTGGCGGCGTTCCGGCATATCCTTGGACATAAGAATTTGGAATTTGAACCGCTCGATGTAAAAGAGGCTTGTGTCTATGTGGGACCCAATCACCCATATTACGAGAGAGACTGCGTGGATTTCTCGGAGCTGTCCAGCTTGCGCTTCATAGGGGCGGTACGGGACTACTTTTCTATGGAGCATCATCTGGACCGGGTCTCATTGGGCGCTATCAGCACCAAAGATTTGAACTATGCCATTTACTCGAATAGCGACCACATGACCATCAATGCGCTGATGCAGACCGACCTGTGCAGCCTTGGCATCAATTTTATGCATCAGCCGTATAAACACTATGACATTAAGAATCTGAAAATTAACGGATGTGAGCCATTTTTACTGATTGGGATCGTTCGACCAGAAGGCGATGAACTAAGCGAAGCAGCACAATGGTTTATCGAAAATTTCAAAAAGCTGCTCTAAGAAAGGCGTGACCCGCTATAACGATTTGTTATGGAAAGCTATGCCGATTTCATCACTGGTCAGGCAGGACAAACTGTGGTATCCTATGGGAGCGCCGCGCAGCAAGCGTGGGGCTCCTTTTTCGTTATAACTGATGTTTTTTGATACCACAGGAGGAAACACACTATGAAAATCTCTCGCAGAAACTTCTGCCTGCTGATGGCGGGTGCCTGCTGCACCGGCGTGCTGGCTGCCTGCGGCTCCGGTTCTTCGTCCACTGCTTCGTCCAGCGCTGCATCCGCTTCCGCTGCGGCATCCGGCGAAGTCCGTGATGAGCTGATTTTTGTCAACTATCGTGATATTCGTGATCTGAACCCGCATCTGTATGCAGGCGAAATGTATGCCCAGAGCATCCTCTACGATACATTGGTCAGCATTACGGCAGATGGCTATGAAGGCTGTCTGGCGGAAAGCTGGGACATCAGCGAGGATGGCTGTACCTACACCTTCCACATTCGTCCCAATGTTCTGTTCTCGGATGGCGAAAAGTGCGATGCCAATGCCATCCTTGCCAACTTCAACGCCATTCTGGAAAACCGCGAACGCCACACTTGGCTGGAAATGATGAATCTGCTGGTTGGCGTGTCGGCTCCCGATGAAAACACTTTCGTCATTGAGATGAGTGAGCCTTACTACCCCATGCTGACGGAGCTGGGCTGCATCCGTCCCTTTGCCATGATCTCTCCCAACTGCATGATCAACGGTAGCACGAAAGATGGCGTCAATGGCCACATTGGCACCGGCCCCTATGTACTGACGGATTTCGTGACCGATGAATATGCGGTGTTTGAGCGGAACGAGAATTACTGGGGCGAAGCTCCGGCCATCCGCAAGATCACAGTCAAGGTCATTCCCGACAACCAGACCCGTATCATGGCTCTGGAATCCGGCGAGATCGACCTGATTTTCGGCAAGAACATGATCGATGCCGATGCCATCAGTCAGTATCTGGACAGCGACAAGTTCACGGTCGGTCTGTCTGACCCCACCTCTACCCGGCACATCGTTATGAACACCACCCATGAGATTTTGGGCGACCCGGCGGTTCGTAAGGCATTGCAGCACGCTACCGACCGTCAGACCATCTCTGATGGCATCTTCTACGGTCTGGAGCAGCCCGCGGATACGCTTTACGCCACCACGGTTCCCTACTGCAATGTCGGCCTGAAGCCGTATGAGTACAGCACGGAGACTGCGGCGCAGATCCTTGACGAAGCTGGATGGGTCCTTGGCAGCGACAAGATGCGCGCCAAGGATGGCAAGCAGCTTGCACTCGACCTGCTCTACAACAGCGACAGCGTGACGGAAAAGACCATCGCCGAGTATCTCCAGAGCGAGTACCTCAAGCTTGGCATTTCCATGACCATTCACGGCGAGGAAGAGCAGTCCTACCGCGATAACATGAAGGCTGGCAACTTCGATATGGTGTTCAATATCTGCTGGGGTATGCCGTATGACCCGCAGTCTTCGCTGGCTGCAATGCGTGCCCCGGTCTATGGCGACTATGCCGCTCAGCAGGGTCTTGAGGACAAGGCGGAAATTGACGAAGCCATTACCAAGATCCTGACCTCTACGGACGATGCCGAGCGTCAGGAGCTGTACAAGTCGGTTCTGACCAACCTGCACGAGGATGCAATGTATCTGCCGCTGACCTATGAGTGCAACAAGGCTCTGTACACCTCTGCTCTGCACGGTGTCCACTTTGGCACCGACCAGTATGATGTGCCCTTTGCGGATATGTATTTTGAATAAGAATTGACAGGGAAAGCCGCTTCGGGTATGGAGCGGCTTTTCTTGAAGAAAGGACTGCCCATGAAACGCTATGTTGTACGCAGACTGTTGATGGCGATTCCGCTGCTGCTGGCCATTTCGTTCGTCTGCTTCTGCTTTATCAATCTGATTCCGTCCAACCCGGCGGAGGTCGCACTGCGTGTCCAGCAGACCCCCGTGATCACGGATGAGATCATCGCTGCGATGGAAGAGCAGCTTGGTCTGAACAAACCCTTCTTTGTCCGTTATTTTGATTGGGTGCTGGGCTGTCTCCACGGTGACTTTGGCATCAGCTATGTCAACCCGAAACGCACCGTGGCGGGCGAGCTGCTGCGCTGCCTGCCTGCGACCCTTCAGCTGGCAGGAACTTCTTTTGTCATCGTGGCGGTGCTCAGTATCCCCATCGGCTTCCTCTGTGCAGTCTATAAGGACGGCTGGTTTGATAAAATTATGCGCGGACTGGTCTTTGTGACGACTGCCATGCCTGCCTACTGGGTGGGTCTGCTGCTGATATGGGGCATTGGCGTCAAATTGAACTGGCTTCCCACCAACGGCAACGGAACATGGCGGCATCTGATCTTGCCGTCCTTCACGGTGGCATTGAGCTATATTTCGACGTATATCCGTCTGATCCGCAACAATATGCTAGAAAACATGAAACAGGACTATGTGCTTTACGCCAATGTGCGCGGGCTGCCACAGAAGTCGATTCTGGTCAAGCACATTCTGAAAAACTCCATGCACACCTGCATCGTGGCAATGGGTATGAGCATCCCGCAGCTGATCTCCGGCACCATCGTGGTCGAAAATGTTTTTTCGTGGCCGGGACTTGGTACGCTCTGCATCAGTTCCATCTTCAATCGGGATTACCCGGTCATCCAGACCTATGTTTTGCTGATCGGGGTACTGTTTGTCCTGTTCAATCTGCTGTTTGATATTTTGCAGACCGTCTCCGATCCCCGTCTGCGCAAGGAGGACTGACCATGAAAGAACGATTCTTCCGCAACCGCACGGCGGTGTTTACGGTTGTGTTCGTGCTGCTGGTGGGTCTTGTAGGTGTTCTGGCTCCTGTCATTGCGCCCAATGACCCCTATGAGACCAATATCCTGAACAAATTTGCATCCTACAGCCTGCAATATCCGCTGGGCACCGACCAGCTTGGCCGCTGTGTCCTTTCCCGCATGATCTATGGCATCCGTCCTACCCTCGGCCTTGCCCTGCTGACCATGTTCGGCACCATCAGTCTGGGTGCGATCCTTGGCATCATGGCAGGTTATTTCCGGGGCATCGTAGAAGAAGTTATCATGCGTGTGGTGGATGTGATGCTCTCTTTCCCCAGCCAGATCATGGTGTTCGCTGTGGTGGCACTGCTGGGTGTCAGCGTCCAGAACGTCATCATTGCAAATGTTTTCATCAAGTGGGCGTGGTATGCCCGCATGATCCGCACGGGCGTCATGCAGTACCGCGACCGGAACTTTGTCCAGTTCTCCCGCTGCGTGGGAATGCCGGAGCGTTTTATTCTGTTCCGCCATCTGCTGCCCTCCATCACTTCCGACCTGGTGGTTCTGGCTTCGCTGGATGTGGGCTGGGCAATCATCAACATTTCCACGCTGTCTTTTCTGGGACTGGGCGTACAAGCTCCCACGCCGGAATGGGGCGCAATGCTCAATGAGGCAAAAAATGTGATGACGTCGAACCCGGTGCAGATGATCGCTCCCGGTATCGCCATTGTGGTGCTGGTCTGTGTGTTCAACCTGATGGGCGATGCTCTGCGCGATGTGCTGGACCCCAAGGAGGTGCAGAAATGAACCCTGTTTTTGAATTGAACGATCTGCACGTTTCTTTGCAGAGCCACCATAAGGAGACCGAGCTGGTGCGCGGCGTGTCCTTCGCAGTTGCTCCCGGCGAATGCCTCGGCATTCTGGGGGAAAGTGGTTCCGGCAAGTCAATGTCGATGAAAGCGGCGATGGGCCTGCTGGACCACAGCTTCCATGTCAAGGGCAGTGCACAGTTTCAGGGGGAAGAGCTTCTGGGCAAGAGTGCCGAGGAACTGCGCCGTCTGCGCGGTGGAAAGGTGGGCATCATTCTTCAGAACCCGATGACCTGCTTTGATCCGCTGTACCGCATTGGGCAACAGATCGCTGAGACGTTTTCGGCGCATAATATTAAAAGATGAACTGCTGGGTAGGTGGGAAAGCTCCGATGGGACGCAGAGCTGCGAGGTTCGTGCAGAATTTGCAGGGCGGGTTTTGTATGAGACTGCCGCGCTGGGAGTTTGCGGAAATGACCCGCTCGTTGCGTATGGGACAGCATGAGTTTCCATAAAAACAAAAACAGGGTGCGTCCCTGAGTAAGACGCACCCTGCCATCGCAATTCACGATTTGATTCGTTGGCAACAACCGTGAATTGCATATCGCAAACAAGTTGTTGAGAATTGCACTGCTTGAAAAACTTGCGATTAAATCCGCATACGACAGCGATATGTACAACAGGGCGTTCCCCGTCGGGAACGCTCTGTTTTTCTTTACTGGTGGTGTGATGGGCCTGCTCTGCCTGCCATGCGGCAAATTCTCTTTGGCCTTCCTCGCTGTTCCAGCAGGCAAGGATGGCCGGGTAGAATGCCCGTGCCAGACGGTCGATGACTTCATCGGGATAAGGGGAAGTGTTTGTGGACTTTTTCTTTTTGTTCAAACGCACGCTCCTTTGATCGTCTCACCGTGGCAAAGCCGGGCAAGAAAATCAAAGTTTCATTTTTTATCAGGCGCAAGGGCGCGGAAGTTTTCTGCCCTGCACTTGCGGCTGGTGGCTCGTTGATGGCTTACAAGTGCCTGTCGTTATGCGATTTTTTCATCGTTCAGCAGTTCTTCAAACTGTGCCATATATGCCTTGTGCTGCTTGAGGATTTTTAGCGTTTCAGTTTTGGCGTAAGAAAAATGATTGTGAAGCGTAGAGATCATAGCAGTTTGCGTTTTTAATGTACAAGCAACATCTGCAAACTGCATATCGCAAATGTGCCGTTTTGATAGGCACTTTTTTGAAAATTGCGATAATAAACTATTCGCCCAGATGCCAGATGTCGCGGTCGTACTCGGCAATAGTGCGGTCGGAGGAGAACATGCCCGCTTTGGCAATATTCACCAGACACTTGCGCCGCCAGCCCTTCGGGTCGCAGGCGTAATCGCTGAGGGCCTGCCCCTTGCGCACAACGTAGGCATTGAAGTCCGGCAGGGTCTGGAACCAGTCTTTATGGATCAGCTCGTTGTGCAGGCGGGTCAGGTTTTCGGCGTGACCAGCGGCCAGCATCTCCGGGCCGGTGAGGAAGTTGATGGCGCGGCGGATGTTGGCATCGCCCTCCACCCACTGGGCGGGGTCGTAGTCGCCCACGGCGTAGCGGTGGATGACCTGATCGGAGGTCTGGCCGAAGATATAGATGTTCTCCTCGCCCACCTGCTGGCTGATCTCCACATTGGCACCGTCCATGGTGCCCAGCGTCAGCGCGCCGTTCAGCATGAACTTCATGTTGCCGGTGCCGGAAGCTTCCTTGGAGGCAAGGCTGATCTGCTCGGACAGGTCGCAGGCGGGGATCAGCTTTTCGGCGGCGGTAACGTTGTAGTTCTCCACGAACACCACCTGCAGCCACTTGGACACTTCCGGGTCTGCGGCAATGACCTTGGACAGGGTCAGCAGCGCATGGATGATGTCCTTTGCAATGGTGTAGGCAGGTGCCGCCTTGGCACCGAAGATGCTCACCAGCGGAGCAGCGGGCAGGTGCCCGGCCTTGATCTCGTAGTACTGATGGATGAGGTACAGCAGGTTCAGCTGCTGGCGCTTGTACTCGTGCAGGCGCTTGGACTGGATATCGAACACAGCATCGGTGTTCACGCTCACCTTCTGGGTGCGCAGCAGCCAGTCTGCCAGTGCTTCCTTGTTGGCCTTTTTCACAGCGGTCAGCTGCTCCAGCACAGCTTCGTCGTCAGCAAAAGCCAGCAGCTTTTCCAGCTCGGCGGCATCCTTACGGAAGCCGGAGCCGATGTGCTGTTCCAGCGCGGCGGTCAGGCGGGGGTCGCATTCCAGCAGCCAGCGGCGGAAGGTGATGCCGTTGGTCTTGTTGTTGAACTTTTCCGGGTACAGCTCGTAGAAGCCGTGCAGCTCGGAATTTTTCAAAATCTCGGTGTGCAGCGTTGCCACGCCGTTGGTGGAGTGGGTGAAGTGGATGTCCATGTGGGCCATGTGCACCCGGTCGTCCTTGTCGATGATGGCAAGGCTCTCGTCCTTGGTGCGAGTGCGGGCCAGTGCGTCCAGCTTTTCGATAATGGGCATCAGCTGGGGCACCACGGCATCCAGATAGGCGCGGGGCCACTTTTCCAGCGCTTCGGCCAGAATGGTGTGGTTGGTGTAGGCGCAGGTCTTTGTGACAATCTTTACGGCTTCCTCAAATTCGATGCCCTTTTCGCCCAGCAGCCGGATCAGCTCCGGGATGACCATGCTGGGGTGGGTGTCGTTGATCTGTATGGCGGCGTAGTCGGCCAGATCATGGTAATCGCAGCCCCGGGCGGCACACTCGGCCAGAATGAGCTGGGCACCGGCAGAGACCATCAGGTACTGCTGGTATACCCGCAGGCGGCGGCCTGCCTCATCGGAATCGTCCGGGTAGAGGAAGAGGGTCAGGTTCTTGTCGATGGCAGTTTTATCGAAGGCAATGCCGTCATGGACGATGCTCTCATCGATGGTGTCAAGGTCAAACAGGTTCAGGGTGTTGGTGCGGCCCTCGTAGCCGGTAACGGCCAGCTTGTACAGCCGGGCAGTGTACTCCTTGCCCGCCAGCTCCACCGGGTAGGTGATGTCGGTCTTTTCCGCCCAGCTGTGGGCGGTGAGCCACGGGTCGGGCTTTTCGTTCTGCACGCCGTCCTCAAAGGACTGGTGGAACAGGCCGAAGTGATACCGCAGGCCCACGCCGTCGCCGGGCAGGTTCAGCGTTGCCAGAGAGTCGAGGAAGCAGGCAGCCAGACGGCCCAGACCGCCGTTGCCCAGACCTGCATCCGGCTCTTCCTCAAAGATGCTGTCAATGCTGATATCAGCGTCGGACAGGGCCTTTTTTGCCACCTCGTCCAGACCCAGGTTCAGCAGGCTGGTCTTCAGGCTGCGGCCCATCAGGAACTCCATGCACAGGTAATACACCTGCTTGGTGCCGGTGCCAATGGCCTTGGACTGGAACTTCTTATGGTTCTCACTCATCATCTGGCGGCAGATCAGAGCCAGAGAGCGGTAGATCTGCTGGTTGGAAGCAACGCTCAGCTCCACGCCGTACTCGCTGGTGAGCTTGTCCTGAAGAAGTTTACCGAATTCTTTCGATGTCATAAAGGTACTCCTATCCGCATAAGTTTTCAGCTTTGCTAAAATAATTGAAACAATTGGCGCCTGCAGGCACTTTCCCTCACTTGCTCTGCCGCCAACATAACAAAGATATTATAATATGGCAGAATGACAAATGCAAGGAATCAGGGGATTTTTTCCGTAACTGACATTTTTTTATTGAACTTTCTGATAAATATGCCAAAATTTCAAAAAATACACTTTTTCTTGATGCTTATTTATATTATAATAGGGAGAGAAAGCTGTGTTCCGAAACATTTTCGGGGACAAACTCCGGGAGAAATGTGCCGGGTAACTCGCCCGGCGGGTGACAAGACACCAAAACGGTACCGGGAACGGTGCCGTTTCCCGGCAAAAATCAGAAGATCACTGCCCGCTGCGGGCAGAAAAGGATAAAAAGGGGAAACAGATATGGTCAACAAGGTACGGGTGAACATTGCAGGTACGCCGTATGCCATTGCTACGACGGACCCGGAAAAATATATTTTGTCGCTGGCGAAAAAGCTGGATGAAGACATCACCAAGCTTTTGGACGATAATGCGAATCTTTCGGTGACGAAGGCGGCGGTGTTCTGCGCCATGGATTATCTGGACGAATACCGCAAGAGCACCGGCAGTGCTGAGAATATGCGCAGCCAGATCCAGGATTACATTGCGGATGCCACCCGCGCAAAGCTGGCGGAAGATAAGGTCAAAGCAGAGAATGAGGTGCTGCGGCGGGAAGCTGCCGCCTTGCGCGAACAGCTGGAAAAGATGCGCAATAAGGAAGCCCGGCGCGAGGAGCGCGCCCAGCAGGCGGCACAGCAGTCTGCTGCTGAGGGCGAAGCGGACAAGGCGGAATAAGCCGTTTACAGGATAAAGGAGAAGTATGTCAAAGATCGAGATCCTTGCCCCGGTGGGCAACGAAGAAATGCTGCGTGCCGCTGTGTTCAGCGGTGCCGACGCAGTGTATCTGGGTTTTTCGGGTTTCAATGCCCGCACCAGTGCCAACAATTTTAACGCGGATACGCTGAAAAATGCGGTCGCCTTCTGCCATGCGCGGGGCGTGGCTGTGCATGTGGCGCTGAACACCACCGTCTATGGCGGCGAGCTGCCCGCGCTGGAACAGGCCATCCGTGCCGTTGCAGCCAGCGGTGCCGATGCGGTCATCTGTCAGGATCTGGCAGTGGCAACGCTGATCGGTAAAATTGCACCGCAGCTGCCGCGCCACGGCTCCACCCAGATGAGCGTGCACAGCCTGCAGGGTGCGCTGGAGCTCAAGGAGCTGGGCTTCACCCGCGTGGTGCTGGCCCGTGAGCTCAGCATGCCCGAGGTGGAGCATATCACAAAGCACTGTGGCATCGAGACCGAGTGTTTCGTGCACGGCGCGCTGTGCATGTGCGTCAGCGGCCAGTGCTACATGTCGGCCTTTCTGGGCGGACGCAGCGGCAACCGCGGTTCCTGTGCCGGCCCGTGCCGCCTGCCGTTTGAGGCAAATGCCCTGCCGGAGGGCAAGCCGGGCCGTCTGCACCACCTGTCCCTCAAGGACAACTCCGTCATCGACAAGCTGGACAAGCTGCAGGCTATCGGCGTGGCATCGGCAAAAATCGAAGGCCGTCTGCGGACGCCGGAGTATGTTGCTGCTGCCGTCAGCGCCTGTCTGGCGGGCCGCGAGGGCCGTGCCTATGACCGCGACCTGCTGAAGAATGCGTTCAGCCGCTCCGGCTTCACCTCCGGTTATCTGGACGGAAAGATCGACGGCACGATGTTCGGCGTCCGCAGCGAGGCCGACGCCGAGCTGACCAGGAAGACCCTGCCTGCCCTGCGGGAGCTGTACCGCCGGGAGCGTTCCCGCGTGCCGGTGGAGATGAAAATTGAAATCGAAGAGGGGGGCGAGAAGCTGACCGTCACTGACGGCACCAACAAAGCCTTCGCCTACGGCGACGCCGAACCTCAGCCCGCCCGCACCGACCCCACCGAGAGCCTGAGCCGCAGCCTGAGCAAGACCGGCGGCACGCCTTTCTCTGCCGAAAAAATCGACGTGGAGATGGATGGCGGCCCCTGGTTCGTGCCGGGCAGTGCCATCAACGAGCTGCGCCGTGAGGCACTGGACGCCCTGCTGAAAAAGCGGGAGACCCTGCGCCCGTGGCCGGTGAATGAGGTGGAGCTTCCGCCTCTGCCGCTGCGCACTCTGCCGCCCCACCGTACCCTGCGTGCCCGGTTTGAGAGCTGGGAGCAGGTGCCGGAGCGGGCGCTTGACGGCATCGAGTATCTCATCCTGCCCATTGCGCAGGCCGACCGCGTGCCCCGGGAATGGCGGGCAAAGACCCTTTTGGAACTGCCCCGGGTCATGTTTGGCAAGCTGGAAGAAGATACCGCCCGCCGCATCGCGGCCACGCAGGACGCCGGTTTTGCAGGCTATGAGGTGAGCAATATCGCCCACCTGCGCCTGTGCCGGGGCCTGCCCATGAGCGGCAGCTTTGGCCTGAACATCACGAACCAGCTGGCCGCGCAGTTCTACGCGGACAACGGCCTTGGCTCCATGCTCATCCTGCCCGAGGTGAAGGACAGCGACATCAGCACCATTGCGCCCACCCATAACGGCAGGCCGGTGCCCACCGGCGTGCTGGTGTACGGCCATATGCCGCTGATGATCACCCGTGCCTGCCCGCTGCAGAACATCCACGACTGCGCCCACTGCGATAAGACCGGCGTGCTGACCGACCGCAAGGCCAAGAAGTTCCCAGTGCGGTGCGGCCTTGGTGTGCGCACCATCTATAACCCTGTACCTATTTATATGGGGGATAAGCCGGGCGCTTTGACGGTGGACTACGGTGTGGCTTACTTCACGCTGGAAAGCCGGGAGGAAGCGGCCAAAATTCTGGAGATGATCCGCACCCATGCACCCTTTGAAGGTGATTTTACCCGTGGGTTGTATTTTAAAGGTACGAACTGAAACTCCTTCCGTCATTGCCGACGCAATGCTACCTCCCTCAAGGAGGAAGCTGTCGAGCGTATGCGAGACTGAAGGAGTTGCTATAAAATCAAAACGAGGTATACTATGGAACCCATCACAGTAAAATATAAGGTATTGGACACCCGTGCCAAGGTGCCCTCTTACGCAACCCCCGGCTCTGCTGCCGCCGACCTGTGCGCCGTACTGGACGCGCCGCTCACCCTTGCCCCCATGGAGCGGGCACTGGTGCCCACCGGCCTTGCCATCGAGCTGCCCGGCCCCCACAGCGTGGCACTGGTGTACGCCCGCAGCGGCCTTTCCATCAAGCACGGCCTGTGCATGGCCAACGGCGTGGGCGTGGTGGACAGCGATTACCGCGGCGAGCTGAAGGTGCCCATGGTCAATCTGGGCAGGGAAGCCTACACCATTCAGCCCGGTGAGCGTGTGGCCCAGCTGTGCATCGCACCGGTGTACACCGCTGCCTTTGTGCCTGCCGAAGAGCTGGGCGATACCCAGCGCGGCGAGGGCGGCTTTGGCTCTACCGGAAAGTGAGATGGAATCATGAACCTGATCTTAGCTTCCGGCAGCCCGCGCAGGCGGGAGCTGCTCTCCTTATATACCACCAATTTCACCGTCTGCGTCAGTGACTTTGACGAAAGTGCGGTGCAGGCCGCTACGCCTGCCCATCTGGTGGAACAGCTGGCCCGAGGCAAGTGCCTTGCTGTTTCGGCCCAGCACCCGGGCGCTGTGGTCATCGGCTGTGATACGGTGGTGGATGTGAACGGCGAGGTGTTCGGCAAGCCCCACAGCGAAGAGGACGCAAAGCGGATGCTGCGCGCCCTTTCCGGTGCCACCCACGAGGTGCACACCGGCGTGTGCATCTCGGACGGTGCGCGCACTGAAAGCTTTGTGGACAGCTGCCGCGTTACCTTCTTCCCGCTGGGTGAAGAGGAGATCGACTTCTACGCTTCCACCGCCGAACCCTACGATAAAGCCGGTGCCTATGCCATTCAGGGACGGGCGGCCCTCTGGCTGGACCGTATTGAGGGCGACTACTACACCATCATGGGTCTGCCGGTGAGCCGCACCGTACAGCTGCTGGCACATTTTGTGTGATAAAACTGGAAAAAACGAAGAAAACTTGCGCAAACGCTTGAGAAATCATTGCCTTGCGGCTATAATAGAACTGTGTTATTCTGCGCAAAGGCGGCACAAAAGGGCTGCCGGATGTTCTGGCGCTATAGATAAAATGGGAAGCATAAGGAGAATTTTTACAATGGGCCTGTTTTCTAAAGATGTAGGTATCGATCTGGGTACCGCAAATACTCTGGTATATATGAAGGGCAAGGGCATCATCATGCGGGAGCCTTCGGTCGTGGCTGTGGATACCAAGACCGACGAGGTGCGCTGTGTGGGTGCCGAGGCAAAGGCTGTCATTGGCCGCACCCCCGGCAGCATCGTGGCTGTGCGTCCGCTGAAGGATGGCGTGATCGCTGACTTTGACATCACCACCAACATGCTGGAAAATTTCCTCAAGAAGGCATGCGGCAACAGCATGTTCTCCCGCCCCCGCGTGGTCATCTGCATCCCGTCCGGCGTTACCGAGGTGGAGCGCCGCGCTGTGCGCGAAGCTACCCTGAAGGCCGGTGCCCGTCAGGTGTCGGTCATCGAGGAGCCCATGGCCGCTGCCATCGGTGCGGGCCTGCCCATCAGCGAGCCTACCGGCAGCATGATCGTGGATATCGGCGGCGGCACGGCGGAAGTGGCGGTTATCAGCCTTTCCGGCATTGTGGCATCCCGCAGCGTGCGCTGTGCGGGCGATGCGCTGGACCAGAGCATTACCAGCTTTATCAAGCGCAAATACAACCTGCTGGTGGGCGAACGCACTGCTGAGCAGATTAAACTGGAAATCGGCTCCGCCTGCCCGCCAGACCCCACCGACACCGAGCATGGCGAAACCACAATGGAGATCAAGGGCCGTAACCTGGTGGATGGCCTGCCGAAAGATATCCTGATCCGCTCTGAAGAAGTGCGCGAGGCAATGAACGAAAACCTGATGCGCATTGTGGAAGCCATCAAGGACACGCTGGAATGCACTCCGCCGGAGCTTTCCAGCGATATCATTGACCGCGGCATCATGCTTTCGGGCGGCGGTGCCCTGCTGCGCGGGCTGGATACTCTGATCCAGAACGAAACCGGCATTGAGGTACACATTGCCGAAGCCCCGCTGGACTGCGTTGCCCTCGGCGCCGGCGCCGTCCTCGATCACCCCGATCTGGCAGGAACCAGACGGGAGGAACTGAGCTACCTGTAAAGGTAGGAGTTAGGAGTGAAGTGGCGGTTTGAAAGTTTGCCGCAACCCCATAAAATAATTGTAGGGAACGGTCTTGACCGTTCCCTACATTTTTGTTTTAATATTCAGACAGAATTTTTGGGTACCTGCAGCCCCAAAAACTCCTACTTTCTAACTCCTAACTTTCCCTCGTCGCTCCCACCGTGCTACCAGGTCCTTGGTCTGAGCTTGCAGGGCTTCGCGGGCGGCGTTCAGGGCCTGGGTGTCCTGAGGGGTCATTTTTTCGGGCTTTTTGTGGCGGGTCAGGCGTTCCAGGTTCTTTTCTGCTTCTTTAATGCGGTTTTTGGTGTCCTTATCCAGCTCCTTGCCCTCTTTACTGCCAAGGGCGGAATTGACGCGGTAGATGGCGGCTTCCGCGGCATTCAGGGCCTCGATGGCGGCTTTGCGCTCCTGATCCTGCCCGGCAAAGGCAGCGGCATCGTCCATGGCGCGGCGGATCTCCTGCTCGCTCAGGTTGGAAGACCCGGTGATGGTAATGCTCTGCTGTTTGCCGGTGCCAAGGTCACGAGCACTCACCGTCACAATGCCGTTGGCGTCAATATCAAAGGTCACTTCGATCTGCGGCACACCGGCCCAGGCGCGTTTGATGCCCTTGAGGGTAAAGTTGCCGATAAGCTTATTATCCTTGGCGAACTCCCGCTCACCCTGCAGCACCTTGATTTCAACTGTGCTCTGGAACGGCGCGGCGGTGGTAAAGATTTTGGAATACCGGGTGGGAATGGTGGAGTTGCGGTCGATCAGATGGGTTGCCACACCGCCCACCGTCTCAATCGAAAGGGTCAGCGGGGTAACGTCCATCAGCAGCAGGTCCTGCCCGCCAGCAGCCAGGCCTTCGCCGCCAAGGCGTCCGCCCTGCACCGCAGCGCCAAGGGCCACACACTCGTCCGGGTTCAGCGTTTTGGACGGTTCCAGATCGATCATCCGCATGACCTTGGCCTGCACCGCCGGGATGCGGGTCGAGCCGCCGACCAGCAGAACCTTGGAAATATCGTTGGCAGTCAAACCAGCATCGGACATCGCCTGCTTGACCGGGCCTGCGGTCGCTTCGACCAGATGAGCGGTCAGCTCGTTGAACTTTGCAC
>ENA-OPCC01000495-OPCC01000495.1-human-gut-metagenome-genome-assembly--contig:-NODE-495-length-20343-cov-4.749507_pt1 | contig 20343 bp, 17 predicted proteins | sample MGYA00241558_ERZ501467 | MGnify/ENA primary metagenome ERZ501467 (study PRJEB25962, sample SAMEA2042620) | human gut metagenome | biome: human gut; feature: human-associated habitat; material: faeces...
CACCGCACATGATAAACAGTGAGAAGCTGACGGAAAGTGTTCTGGCTGCGATTCGGCATCAAGTGACACTTCTTGTAGAAGCGGAAAAGGTACTCTCCAATGCAGAGTTGGCAAGCGGCGAACAGATTGGCATAAAGATTCTGGATAGCCAGATCACTGCACTGGAAGCTGAATTAGAACGGTACAGTAATTTGAAAATCCGTCTGTATCAGGACTTATGCGATGATGTCGTCAGCCGGGAAGAGTACGGAGAAATGAATACTCGCTTTGCGCAGAAGATAAAAGAGGCACAGGATAAGATTCAGGAAATCCGCGAAAAGAAGCAGGAGGCATTAAAGCACGACACACTGCTTCCTACTTGGTTGGAAGAATTTAAGCAGTACGAACATATCAAAACGCTCGAACGCAGGGTCGTGGTGGAACTGATCGACCACATAGATGTTCATAGCAAAACAGAGATTGAAATTCATTTCTGCTTCGAGGATGAACTGCACAGTATCACAGAAAAATTTATGGAATATCAAGCACATCATGGAAATGAGGTGGCAGAGGAATGAAATGGGTCAGTTATACAAGGTCGATTTCCAGCAGGATCGGAGAAGAAAATCCATCCAATACGATTGCGGAACAGAACGAGCGCATTGCACGGTATCTAAAAAAGTGCGGGTGCAGCGTATCCGAAAAATACAGTGACCGAAAGAGAACAGCAGAAGCCACGGAGGGCTTTGACAAATTGGTACAGGATGGGATGGCTCGGAAATTTGATGCAGTTGTTGTGGATTCTATCTTCCGCTGTGGAAGAACCCTTCCGTTTGCCATTGAAGCACTGCAGAGGACGTTCTATCCGCTTGGTATCCAATTTGCAGTTGTGGAAGATGACTTTTGCAGTGCAGACAAAACTGCCGAAGAAGTTGCAGAGTATTTCAATGGAAAGACCATTGATAAGATTCGTTCGGAATTTATTACCAATCGCCAGAATCACTTTGAAGAAGGTACACTGACCCATCGACAGGCTAAATATGGTTATGCGCTGTCGGAAGATCGCAGAAACCTTGTTCTTAATCCTGAGAGCGCACAGGTTGTAAAGCTGATTTTTCAGATGTATCTGGAAGATATGAAAATCCCGGAAATCGCAAGAGCATTGGATGCACAGGGCGTTCCATCTCCGCAAATCCAGATGGCAAAGAAAAAAAGATCAAGAACAAAAATCAAGTGGCCGGATTCAACAATTCGCTCGATTTTGAAAAATCCACTCTATATCGGAAAGTGTACGCTGACGCTGGCAAAGGCAAAGCGAGAATTAGAGGTTCCGGCGATTGTTTCAGAGACGGAATTTCAGAAAGCCCAGAAAAAGTTGGAATCTACGAGGTTGCCTTCGAGAAAAAAGGCTCGAAAAAAACCAAATCTACTCTTCAAAAAAATCTATGACAAAGAAAGCGGAAAAGGTCTGCTGTGCAGAACATCAGAAGATGAAAGCCAGCAAATCTATTCGTTTGACAAGGGGTATAGATGCTTCTCTGGAAAAGCCCCTTTCATCGAAAGCGAGAAAATCTTTCGAGAGATTCTTTCAGCTTTGGAAAAAGAAAAAATGCAAGCTGCGCATATTGATAGGGTGCTGGACTTGAATCCTGAGAAAGTCAAGCAGTGCATGGATGCTGGACTGTTGCAGTACAGAAAAAGAGCAAATGAGATCGTTGCGCACTTGATGGCCAAGGACGATGAACGAACAGCAGTTTATCGGGAATACGAGCAGGGATCAATTTCACTAGAACAGGTAGAGGAGTATGAACATCAGTATCAGGTGGCGGTCCAGAAGCAGGAAGCGGCTTTTAAAAAAGTAATGCTGGCTGTTAATGACATAGAAAAAGCATTTAGCCATGGGAATCCCTGGTTGATGAAGTTCCGAGCGATTTCAATTCCTGAAACGTTGGAGCGCACGCATCTTAAAGAATGGCTTGGCCATGTATGGATCGTAGATTTTGAACAGGTAGAAGTGATCCTACAAGAAAGTGAGTGGAAGAGATTCTTCCCGGAAGAATGGCTGAACAACGGAGAGGAAGATTGTAATGGCAAGAAAGAGTAGAAAGAATATGATGCCACAGGCCGTTGTGCAGGAGGCCGTACAGCAAAACGAAAAAGAACTTCTGCGCACGGCAGCGTATGCGCGACTGTCGGTTGAGAACGGCGGGCATGAAACAGAAGATTCCCTGCACACACAGATTTTACAAATTCATAATTATATCAGGGAAAACCCGGAACTGACGCTGACCGATACCTATGCAGACAATGGTTTTACGGGAACCCGTTTTGACCGACCAGAATTTGAGCGTATGATGCAAGATGTGCGGACAGGCAAAATTCAATGCATTGTAGTGAAGGATTTATCTCGATTTGGTCGTGACTATATCGAAACGGGAAGCTATCTGGAAACTATTTTCCCGATGCTCCATGTTCGTTTTATCGCCATCAACGATGATTTTGACAACATCCGGCAGTCGGATGTGGATAGTCTTGCGGTTCCCATCAAGAACATGGTAAACAGCTTGTACGCTAAGGACATTTCAAAGAAAATCAGCCTTAGTTACCAGATGCGCCGCGAGAAGGGAATCCCTACATCGTGGTGTACACCGTATGGCTATCAGTTGAACCAACAGGGAAATAAGTTTGAAGCGACTGAGGATGCGAAGTGGGTCAAACTGATCTATCAATGGTATCTTGCAGGAGTGAGTACAAACGAAATTGCCCGCAGGTTGGAATTTTTAGAAGTAGCAAGGCCGAACGAACGGCTGAATCGCAAATTACATGAGGGAGATGACCCTACCTATAATAAATGGCACCCCAGTACGGTTCTTCGTATTTTAAACAGCAGTGCCTATATTGGAGAACTGGTATCTGGGAAAACGCAAACTGCATCATACAAAGGGATTGGCCTCCATCCAGTGGAAAAGAAGGAATGGCATATTGTTGAAAACGCTCATGAAGCAATCATTCTGAAATCGGATTTTGAAAAAGTGCAGGCACGGCGGGAGCAGAATAAGGAAAAACGGGAAAGGGCGATGGCTCGTTCCAAGGAAACCAGAGAAAAGTGTTATAACCATCTCTCAGGAATGGTTTACTGTGGCTGCTGCAGACGCAACATGACGTTTGAACGGCGAGTGCATGGCACGGTGAAAGAAACGCACTATGGAGTGTTCATTTGCAAAAGAAAGAAGAACACGACTCCCTGTGCCTATCATGCGGTGCCGGAGAAAATGCTGATGATGGTGGCGATGGATCAGATTCATCATCTGGTGTCTACCATGTGTGAAGAAGAAAAGCTGGTAAAAGACATGATGCGCGGCAGCAATCTGGATTCAGCTCGTTCCATCAAGATGAAAGAGAAATCTATCCTGTTTCGGATTCAGGAAGCCGAAGAACGGCGGTTGCGTTTATATGAGGACTATAAAGCTGAAATTCTGGACGAAGATGAATACAGTCAGCTAAAAGAACACTACATAGCAGAAAAGCAGCGGTTGGAACATGAACTGCAAAAGCAGCGTCAGCGCGCATTGGAACTGGAAAAGAGAATCAAAATCTGCGATGTGCAGATGGAACGGATGCGCGGGATTCTGAATCAAAGTGAGTTTGATGAAGAACTGGTGCATGAACTTATCAAGAAAATCTATGTGGGAATGGACAATTCTGTGGAGGTCGAATTTAAGTGCAGCGACCCCTATCAGGAAGTGCTTGCAATCATGTCGGAGGTTCAGAATGAATGATAAAATTGCAATCTATCTCCGCTTATCATTGGCAGACGGAGATTTGAAAAAGGGCAGCAAGGATGAAAGTAACAGCATTGAGAACCAACGGATGCTGCTCCACGATTACATTGGGAAGCAGGAAGATTTATTTGGCGAGATTGTAGAATATGTGGATGATGGCTATACTGGAACAAATTTTAATCGTCCAGCTTTTCAGAAAATGATTGTGGATTTGAAGCAGGGCGATATAAAAGTCATCATGGTAAAGGATTTATCCCGCCTTGGTCGTGACTATATCGGTGTTAGCGATTACATTGAGCAGATTTTTCCGTTGATGGGAGTTCGGTTTATTGCTGTGAATAATTCCTTTGACAGCATGAAACTGAACAACGGAACGCCGGGAATCGAAGTGGCAGTCAGCAATCTGGTGAATAATATGTATAGCCGGGATATTGCAAAAAAAGTTCGGGCTGCTCTGGAAACGAACTGGAAGAACGGAAAAGCCACCTGCACAAATGTTCCTTTCGGATATGTGTGGAACAAGAAAGGTGGACGGCGGTGGGAGATTGACCCGGAGGCCGCACCCTGCGTGAAAAAAGTATTTGAATTAGCATTATCCGGTCGCAATACAACGCAGATTGCCTACGGCATGAACGAATTAAATCTTCCTACGCCGGGATTGTATGCGAAACGAAAAAATCTGCTGATGGGCAGTAATCCTATTATTGCCCCGGACAGTGAAATGTTATGGAACGCAGCAATCGTATGGAGAATCCTTAGACGGTATGAATACACGGGCGCGCTGGTTATGGGGAGAAGAAAGAAAATTGATGTAAACACTACATCTATTCGGACACTCCCGGAGGACAAGTGGATCATTGCAGAAAATGCACATGAGGCCATCGTGACAAAAGATGAATACTATCAGGCACAGAAAGCAATCCGTAACGTGACTCCAATTCAGTATAAGGTGGGTGATGAATTTGCGTTAAAAGGAAAAATCTGCTGCGGAAACTGTAATCGGCAGCTTCGCCACGAAAGGCAATATGGGGAAATGGTTTTCTATTGCGGCTATAAACGGTCAGCCGGAAAGTTCTCTAAATGCTACGGCGGCTATTACAGAGAATATTCGGTGAACGCAAAAGTGGCTCGTGCGATAAAAACAGTATTCTATGCGCTGGATGTGGTAAATCAGGGAATGCAGGAAAAGCAGTCTATCACGGTGCGCTGCATGGACATTGAGGACTTGGAAAAGCAAGCAGAAGCCATTCGGGTAGAGCAAATCAAACTGTATGAATCGTATGCGGACGGTGTACTGCTACGGGATGCGTACATAGAAAAGAAAAAAGCTCTTTCGGAAAAACTGGCTGCATTGCAGGATAGCATACGGACAGAAAAGGAAGAACAGGAGTGTGCCGATGAACTGGATGAAGAAATCCGCGCTCTGACAAAGCAGGCCAGCGAGAAAACGTACATCGGTGGGCTGACAAAAGAATGTGTGGATGCTTTTGTGAGCATGGTTTATCTGTATGACGACCAAACGATGAAAATAGAGTTCAACTGTGAGGATGTGATTCGGAGAGCATTGGAAAAGTATGGCACATAACTGCATAGAAACAGCAAGGTGAGCAAAAAGAATGCCCATCTGGTTGAGAGGATTCGCAAATCTTCTCGATCAGGCGGGCATTTCATTCCGTAGGAATGGTTTTGCCCGCATAAGCCGCAGACAGCACCCCGGTGTAATCCGAAGTGCAGCTGTGGCTTATGCGGGCTTTTTTGTTATATGATCAACGGGTTACAAAATCAGATTCCTAAACCGTACAGTATTGCTTTCATCTCTCTTACCATCCGAGTGAGAATTTCCTGTTCGATTTTATTGCAGTCCAAGAGAAGACGGTGAATTTCGGAATTTGAGGTTGAAGTCGAGTGTATCAAACTATCTACCAGCAAATCATCAGTCGATACGTCAAGAGCATTGGCAATATCAACCAATGCATCAAGACTTGGGCGTTTGATAGCGGATTCAATTACGCTAATATGTTTTCGTGTCATGTTAAGCTGCTCTCCAAGGGCCTCTTGCGTGATACCAGCTTGTTTTCGGGCATTTGAAATTCGCTTGCCCAAAGCTTTATAATCAGTAGCCATGTGCTTTTCTCCTTATGATTCCCCGCATAAGGCAGTACAATTATCTCGCATGATGGTAGGTAGAGCAACTCTATATCAAAGGTTCTAAGACCGCAAAGGGACACACTGCTAGCTGCTCTGTGGTCTTAGGCTGTTTTGCTACCTACTGGGTAGCAAAAGGCAACTCATGTTACCTGATGGGTAGCAGTCAAAACGCAACGAATGCTTTATAATAGAGGTAGGAAAAGACTGCAAATAGGAAGGAAAGACGATGGCGGACAAGGTAGAAAAAAGAATTCTTACATTATATAGTGATGTGCAGGCAACTTCTGTTCACTGGTTGTGGTATCCATTCATTGCAGTGGGAAAGATAACATTGCTACAAGGCGATCCCGGCGATGGAAAGTCAACCATGATGATGAATCTGATTGCGGAACTTTCTAAGGGAGGGACAACACCGGATGGAAAGCCTGTTGGGATGCCGCAAAGGATTATCTACCAGTGTTCGGAAGATGGAGTATCAGATACCATTAAACCCAGACTGGAAAGATGCGGCGCAGATTGTAGAAAAGTAGCTTTTATCAATGAAGAAACATACAGTGGCCTAACGTTGGATGATGAGCGTATCCGTCAGGCAATCATTGAATTTCGCCCACGGCTTGTAGTTATAGACCCGATTCAGGCGTATTTAGGAAGTGATTCTGACCTTCAGATTGCGGGGAGAGCCAGAAAACTGATGCAGCGTCTCGGAATGTGGGCTTCAGTATATGATTGTGCCATTGTGCTGATTGGTCATCTCAATAAGAAAGAGGGAACGAAAGGTTTGTACCGAAGCCTTGGCAGCATAGATGTGGTTGCTGCTGCGCGAAGTGTTTTGCAGGTGGAGCGTGACCAGAAAGATACAGATATTCGCATTGTCCGGCAGATAAAAAACAGTTTGGCTCCGTCTGATGGAGAAATTCGGTTTTCTATAACAGCAGAGATGGGTTTTCAATGGTTGGAGTGCAAGAGCACATTCGTTTCATCGGAACAAACGGAAGTGCCAGAATTTGAGTCAAAAACAGAAAAGGCAGCATATCTGATAAAAAAGTTGCTTTCTGATGGCGACATGAGAGCAAGAGAAATCTATATGCGGATGAAAGATGAAGGAATCAGCCGCAGAACCGCAGAAAATACGAAGAAAGAACTCGGTATCCGAAGTTATCGGAAGATGCGACAGTGGTATTGGAGCATCCATACGGGAGAATGAGGAAAAGTACATGATTACCGGTGAAGTAGAAGCAGTAGACCGTAAGCAAAAAATCAGAGACCGCTATAAGGGTGTAGATATATCGGAATTGGAGGTCATTCCCGCCAAAATCATAGAGGAGCTGGAAACAAGTTCTGTGATTCGGCGTGTGGCAGCATATATCCGTGTTTCCACTGATAATGATGAACAGACTTCTTCGTATGAACTTCAGAAAAACTATTATACGGATTATATTCAGGCACAGCCGGGATGGGTATTTGTTGGAATCTATGCGGATGAGGGCATCAGCGGCACATCTCTGGAACACCGAAAAGGGATGCAGCAGTTGATTGAGGACTGCAAGGCAGGCAAGATTGACCTCGTTCTTACAAAATCCATTGCCCGTTTTGCTCGAAATATCGTTGACTGCCTTTCTGTGATTGAACTTCTGAAAAATCTGAATCCGCCTGTGGGTGTGAAATTTGAAGCAGATAATATCTATACGCTGGACAGCAATGGACGCATGATTCTGACGATTCTGGCATCGGTGGCAGAGGAAGAATCGCATTCCAAATCTATCATTATGAACTGGTCGATAGATCGGCGGTTCAGCCGTGGCCTGTTCCTGACCCCTGCATTGCTTGGATACGATAAAGACGAGGAAGGCAACCTTGTAATTAACCCGGAGGAAGCACAGACTGTAAAGGTGATTTACTACCTGTACCTGAATGGATATTCGCTTACGGAGATTGCAACCCTTTTGATGGAGTATAGCCGTAAGACGAAGCTGGGACGTGTGGAGTGGAATCCCGGTACACTTGCAGGTGTTCTAGCAAATGAGCGCCATTGTGGTGATGTACTGGCAAGAAAGACCTTTACACCGAACTTTTTGACGCATAAATCAAAGAAAAACAACAATGACCGAACACAGTACAGGCAGAAGAATCACCATGAAGCCATTGTTTCCAGAGAAGTTTTTAATGCAGCCAATCATCTGCGGGCATCCCGCAATTATTCAAAGAAAAACAGACCCTTGCCTGTGTTAAGCGTGGTTGAAGATGGGATTTTGCGAGGATATGTGCCTTTTGATAAGGATTGGACAGGCTTTTCGACAGAAGCATACAGGGAAGCCTCTGAAAGCGTGATGAAAGAACCGGATGTCACTGTTACTGCGGATGTGAAAAAGCGTATTGATCTGACGGGCTATGAAGTAGTCAGGGCACAGTATTTTTCTACTATGCAGAATCCGGCTATGACGATTTCTAATGGACGATTGCGCTTTAACACCGCTTGCTTGAAAAAGTTTGAAAATGTTGAATATGTGGAGCTGCTGCTAAATTCTGTTGAACGCTGCATTGCCATTCGTCCCTGTGACAAGAATAATCCAAACGCGATCCGTTGGGGCAGACTGAAAGAGGGACGTTGGTGTGCAAGCACTTTGGGCTGTCGTGGACTTGCAAAGACTTTATTTGACATTATGGAATGGGATGAGGATTTGCGTTATCGGTTCCGTGGCCAGTTTTTGGAGCAGGGCGATAACAAAATGATGCTGTTCGCATTTGATGAGCCTGAAATGATTAAGGTGGAAGAAATCGTTCTGCCTCCAAAGGAAAACACCGAAGAAGATGAGGGCGAAACGGTCAAAAAGAAGATTTACATTTTTCCACCAGAGTGGGCTGGAACATTTGGACAGCCGATTACAAGTATAGCACAGGTGGGTATCTTACGGCAGGAGCATTATGCCGGAAACTGGGATGTATTTCGTCCTGCGACGGAGATAGAGGAAATGAACATATTTACGGCAGAAAGTCTAAATGAGTTGCTCCGTGAAGCGGAGAAGATAATGGAAGGATGGACTGATTATAGATGAATGAAGAAAACACAACAATCATGCCGCCAGAGAAGCAGATTGTGCAGGATGATAGAGACGCACGGGCGGAAGAACTGGAAAGTGCCTTTTCGTATGATGGCTACCAGGTCGTGCGAAAGGAATTGTTTGCCCATCTGCGTGACCCGGCAATCGTGATTCGTAAAGATAGTATCACATTCAATACAGCCTGTATCACAGGGCTGGAGGATGTGGTCTACGTTCATGTCATGTTCAACAATGATTTGAAGCGTATCGTTGTTCGTGGGTGTGATGAAAATGACAAGGACGCTCTGCGTTGGTGCGTGGCAAAACCGGATAAGCGCAAAAGCCGGAAGATGTCCTGCAAGCCATTTGCGACTTTAGTTTATCAGAAAATGGGATGGGACAGCGAGTGCCGATATAAAATGCTGGGGTACAGGATTACCTTTGAGGGTGAAACTCTGTATGTTTTTGATCTGCTTGTGCCAGAAATTTTTCATGAAGGACAGAGAAAAAAGAACGCAGTCGATTCGCAGGATAATGCTGCGTCAACAAAACCTGTGAACAGCCGAAAGGGATTTTACCTGGATGATATTGTGGGAACTTTTGGTGTGCCTGTGGAAGAACACCGGAAAGAATCTGAAGTCAAGCAAATGGATGGGTATGTGTCAATGGGGATTCTGACAGGAAAGATTGCTCCTGAAGCTGGAAAGGACTAATTGACAGGTTGTACAAGGGGAGGGTCTGTCCATTTGTGGGAGGTGAGCAATATGCAAAAAACAGAACAGAAAACGGAGCAACAGGCAGGACTTGGCATGAGTTTCTGCGAGGAAGAGGGACGAATCACGGTCTTCAGAAAAACGCTGGAAGCGTTAGAATGGCCGTCACACTATCGGTTTCTGTATAATCGTAAAATGAAACAGATAGCTGTACAGGCGTGTGGAGCAGAAGAATCAGGAGCGCATCGTGTGGGAAAACCAGACGAATCTAATAGCGGCGAAATCAAGTGTATGGCATTGGTTCGCATGATTTACGGGGATTCTGGGTGGGACAAGAAAATGTCCTATCGGCTGATCGGAAGAGCTTTTCCACAGCAGCGACTTGTTTCGTTTAAGATAACGGATGCGATGCAGATAGAAAACGGGAGAGTACTGACTGAAATGTGAATCTCACATTAGTGGGTTCTGAAATAATTAGTTGCCTATGATATAACAGTGGCGAAGAATGCAATAATATGGACAACTCCGTGCAAGGAAAGTTTACAGTTGGTTGCTTGATATGGGCGGTGAATTATGGTAAGATGGAAGTACGATAGGAGAGTTTACGCTCTTGTTGAATCTACTGCGAGGAAGTGAATGCCGATGGAAAAACAAGGCACGGTGGAAAATCAGCTTGCCCACACGATAGATCAGACAGAGTATGATTCGAGGTATGACAGAACAGCGAAAAAGCTGTTGGCAAACAAACAGATTCTGGCACAGATCATGAAAGGCTGTGTGAATGAATACAGCGATTGCACCGTAGATGATATTGTTGAGAAATACATCGAGGGAACCCCGGAGGTTGGCTCTGTTGGTGTTCATGTCGATGATACGAACAGACCCAAAAAGTCAACAGATGTAATCAAGGGTAGTAACAACGAGGACTCTACGCTGACCGAGGGAACATTGTTCTACGATGTTCGCTTTGACGCAATCGCACCGAAATCTGCGGACAGTGCAGAACAGGAAGAAGTCATTCGTCTGATTATCAATGTGGAAGCACAGACAAAATTCAAGCCGGGATACCCATTGACGAAACGGGCAATCTATTATTGTAGCAGAATGATTTCTGCACAGCACGGTCCGATTTTTACAAAATCTGAATATGGGAAGATTCGTAAGGTCTACTCCATCTGGATTTGTACTCAGCCGTCAGATGGTTTTGAAAATACGCTTACCCGGTACTCCATCAAACCCGAACAGTTGATTGGAGAAGCGCAGGAAGAAACCGAAAACTACGATTTGATGAGTGTCGTAATGATTTGTTTAGGCAAGCCAGGGACGGAGAATCATAAGGGAATCCTGAAATTTATGGAAGTGCTGTTATCTTCCACAAGATCAGGTTCGGAGAAAAAGAAGATTCTGGAAGAAGAGTTTGGCGTTGCAATGAGCGAAGAACTGGAAAGAGAGGTGCTTGAAGTGTGCAATCTTAGTCAAGGCGTAAGAGCCGAAGGCCGTGAAGAAGGCCGTCAGGAAGGCAGAATCGAAGGCATCGGAATTGGCGAGATTCGGATGCTGGTTCAGCTTGTTCGAGAGGGTGATTTACCGCTGGAGCGTGCTGCGGCAAAAGCAAAGATGACAGTTGAGCAGTTTAAGGAAACAATGGAGAACACCCCATTACAGGCAGTGTGAAAATAAAATAGCATAAGATAACGGATAGCCCTACAAGGCCCTGATGATTCAAAGAATTGTCAGAAAAGCCTTGTGGGGCTTATTTTTTTGCTTTTTTTGAGAATTTTTTTGTCCCTATCTTGACATCAGGGGGACTTGCTGCAGTCAGCTCCTCCGCATTTGCGGCACTTTATAGTGCATTTGGAAAATACGATGTGGTGCACATCCACGCCGAAGGACCGGCGTTCTTTGCATGGCTGCCGAAGATGTTTGGGAAAAGAGTTGTTGTTACCGTCCATGGCATTGATTGGCAGCGCGAGAAATGGCAATCAGGACTTGGTTCTAAGTTTATCCACCAAGGCGAAAAAAATGCTGCGAAATATGCGGACGAGGTCATTGTTCTGAGCAAAGGAGTGCAGGACTATTTTAAGGAAACTTATGGAAGAGAAACGCACTTTATCCCTAATGGCGTGAATAGGCCGCAGATTCGGGAAGCAAGTCTGATTACAGATAAGTTCGGGCTGAAAAAAGACTCATACATATTGTTCCTCGGTCGTCTGGTGCCAGAAAAGGGGATTCGATATCTGGTTGAGGCCTTCAAGAATGTCAAGACGGATAAAAAACTGGTCATCGCAGGCAGTTCCAGTGATACGGATCCACGATATTGAAAATGATGAAGTAGTGGAATTGCCAAGACTGTACAACACAATCGGTGCAATGTTTTCCAGACCGTATAACGGAGATGCTTCCAAATACCTTTCCACACAGTATATTGCAGAAGAAATAAAAAACATGGGTTTTGATGGACTGCGATTTAGAAGTTCCCTGAATAAGAATGGTTATAATATAGTCTTGTTTAATCCTGACGATTGTGTAGCAGTTTCTTCCGACCTTGTAGAGGTTAAAGGTATTGATCTAAAATTAGATGAGCCCATGATTTACAAAGTTGGAACACCAAAACTTAAAGAAGAGATGACCAATTTAGATTGGATGAAATAACTTGGAATGAGGTGATTTGCCTGATTGACCGAATTGTACATGAGATTCGTATGGCTCTGTCCCATGAACTGCATTTGTCGGCACTTGCTCTTGCGCTGACTTTGCCAGATACTTGTGGAAAGGCTGAATATCCTAACGAGGATTACAGCGGCGTGCGCTATAAAAACTGGTGTAGCCAATATGTCATTACAGATAGATGTGATTCCCCCTACGGACAGGATATGCCCTATCTGAACGAAGAAATTATTTATAGTTTGCGTAATTGTCTGCTTCACCAAAGCACACCAAACGTAGAGCAATCCAAAATTCACGAATCTCGGTGCAAGGTTGATAAATTCGAGCTTGTCATAACCGGAGAAGATGGTGCTAACGGTGATCTGAGCATGGTCGCCTATGGCAAAGATATGAACATAGTGCGCAGAGAATTGCAAGTACCTATATCCCACTTGTGCTACATTCTTTGTACTGCGGCAGAGGACTATTACAAGAACAACAAGGAAAAATTCGATTTTATAAAGTATTCAATCGAAGATGACAGACCAAAAACTTTTTTGTGACGCATATTTTGATTTGAAAGAAACAAAGAATGATCAGAGCAAAGGCGATCAACCGTAAAAAGTTGGTCGCTTTTGTTTTGCCCATTATTGCGAAAGGAGTTGACCCTATACGCAAGCATCTCCGGCAGCTTCCTTTTATCGTAGCTGGTGATGCAGTCCGACAGCACATGAACGGTGTAGCCGCTTTTCGTCATGTTGTAGCAGGTGGATTTGATGCAGGCTGCGACATCCGCTCCAACAACATAAAAATCTGTAATGCTATGCTCCTAAATAAAAGCGGCAAATGCCTCGCTGGTCAGGGCGTTGCTCCAACGGTGTACTGGCAATTTGCGCAATATCCGCAAAACTCAAAACCAGCGTTTCTTCATTACGCCCTTGTATGTATGCCCAAAGCGCATCATATTTGCTCATGTGTCCGTTCCCCTTATCGGTTTCTGAAATTCAATGCTGCCACGAAACAGCCGAATGCGCCCTTTACGCTTCAGCATATTCGCTCGGCGTTTTCCCATAAAAATCTTTGAATTTTCGCGAGAAAAAGTAGGGGTCATCAAAACCTACGGCGGCAGCTACTTCCTTGACATAGACCTGCTTATTACTGCGGATCATCTCACCGGCGCGTTTCATGCGCACCTCGTTGATGTACTGGAACAGACCGATGCCGGTCTCTTTGGAGAACAGGCGGCTCAGATATTCCCGGTTCAGCCCTACATAGTCGGCAATGCCGTCCAGCGTCAGCTTGTCCATATAATGCGCGTTTACATAGATGATGACGGCCTGCACCTCTTTTTTGAATTTGCTCAAGGCAATTTTGCTAAGTCCCATGCGTTCCTGCAAAATCAAGCAGAGCAGTTGTTCAAGAGCCTCCGCGGTGGGGGCTTTTTCTATTTCCTTAAAGGTTTGCTCCAGTGTCTCCTGCGGAATCATATTCTCGCCGGGACGCTCCAGCAACAGATGGCAGGCTTCACGGACGCGCTGCGGCGGCATACAGAGCGCCGCGCAGTTCTGAAAGAAGGTGTGAACGGCAATCTGCATCTGCAACTCATCGGCATTTTGTGCTGCGACCGCGGTGGCCTTGGACAGTTCTGCCTGAGAGACATGGAAGGGTTGGGCGGTAACTGTGTGTGCCGTTGCCTTTATGGGAGCACTGCACCCCACATAAAAGGCGAGCGCCTTAGAATCCTCACACAGCTGGTAGCCCTGGCGGAGTTCAGCCAGTGAAATGGGCTTGTCGTGGTAGATGATGACCGGGGCATCCAGAAAATATGTTGTGACCTGCCGTTGCAAGCGGGCAAGTTTCTTATCCAGAGTACGCCCGGAGGCTACAAGGCTTTCATTGCTGATCAGCCCGCAGATTTCATCCTCATGGGTGTGCAGAAATACTTTGCCGCTGATTTCATCGAAAACCTCGGTAATTAAGTCGGTCACAGCATCCAGCGCGGGCATAGGATGAGTTTTTGCGGGAATTAAAGTGACGGTAAACAGCCGGATAGGAAAGGACAGCGGTTCCGGCAGCATGGAAAACGGATTAGAAGCAGGGGAAGGTTCAGCAGTGGACGTTACCCATTGGGCGCAGTGAATCAGGGCATTCTCCTTTTTCTGCGCTTCAATGGCAAAGGATCGGTGGTCCTCCTCCGTCTGGCGCTGCTGCTGGACACGAAGCAAATCGGCCATCTTTTCCAGATGCTCACCGATGCTTTCCCCGTTCATATTGATTTTCAGGAAGTAGTCATAAGCACCGTCCGTCAGAGCCGTGCGCACGGAATCGAAATCGGAATAGTTGCTCAATACCAGAATCGGGCCGGTAAAGCTGCGCTTTTTCAGTTCATGAATGAGCGCAAGCCCATCCATGCCTGGCATTTTCAAGTCCGTGATAACCGCATCAATGTGCTGTGTCTCTACAATGTGCAGCGCTTCCTGCCCATTACTGGCTGTTGCCGCCAGCAGGAATCCGTTCTTGCCCCACTCCACGGCGGACTGGAAAGCAACCTTAATCAGTGGCTCGTCGTCTACAAGCAATAAATTATACATTGTGTTACCTCAACGAATGGCTTCATTTGGAATACAGAGAATACATTGTGTGCCGATGCCGGGGGCACTTTCAATCGTAAGGCCGTATTCATTTCCGTAGTGTAGACGCATACGTTCATCTACGTTGCTCAATCCGATGCCGGAGAAGCGCTCAGAATTTTTCTCCTTGATGGCACAGGGGTCAAAACCGCAGCCGGTATCGGAGATATGAATGGTAAGCAGATTCTCGCTCACGGTGGCACGGACGGTGATGGTGACAAAATCATCTTCATCCGCCGTGCCGTGCAGGATGGAGTTCTCTACAAGCGGCTGCAAAATAAAGCGCGGCACAGTCCAGTATCCGGCAGCATCTTCAATTTGATATTCCATCTCAAAGCGCCCTGCGTAACGCAGCTGCTGGATGTCGCAGTAGTTCTTCAGGTTGCGCAGCTCATCATCAAACGGAATCAATTCATCCTTTTTAATAAGGGTGCTTTGCAGCAGAGAAGAGAGGGCATCAATACCATGGCTAACCGGGGTAACATGATTGAGTGTGGCAATCCACTTTAAGGTGTTCAGGGTATTGAACAGGAAGTGCGGGTTGATTTGATATTGCAGGGTCTGCAATTCCAACTCGCGCATTTTGCGCTGATCATCGCTCCAGCGCTGCGCCAGCAGACCAATTTCGTTGACCATGTTGTCGATGGTGCGCGCCAGAAATCCGAGTTCGTCGGGGCTGGGATCATTGATTTTCAGCCCGATTTCCTCATCGCTTTTCGCATTGCAGGCGGCAACCATATTATCAATGGGGTGCATGACGCTGCGGTAGACAAGCAGTGTCAGGAACAAACTGACAACGACCAGCACTGCGGCCAGCGCAATAAGCATCATATTGATGGTTCTTGTGCCGTTGGTAATGTAGGCCTGCGGAATCGTGGCCACCAGATATACATTATAGGTGGTGTTGTATTTAAAAATCGTCAGTGTATCTACGCCGTTCAGCTCACATAAAAAGTTGTTTTCACCCGCCTGCCGAAGCGCCGTGATCTGCTGGAAAATCGGGTCATCGGCCAAATCTTCTCCCAGCAGTTCCGCGTTCTGAGAAGATACCACATTGCCGGCGGCATCAATCAGCAGGAAGTTGGATCCCTCGCCAAAGGAAACATCGGTAAATATGTAGCGGCTTAGCTGGGATTCGTCAATGTACAGCATGATATACCCCAGCGGCGTGCTGGTGTGGTGCATATCATAGATTTTACGGCCAATGACAATTTTATCGTTGGCGCGGTAAGTGTGGATGTATTGCAGACTATCCTGTGGAGAGGCGGCCTCAATATTATCCAGCAATTCATTAAAACGCTGAGGTGTAATATCGTCATAGCCCAAATCGTAGATGACTGTGCGGTCATTGGAAACGACGCGGATGTTTTTAAGGTGTGTGCTCTGAAAAGGAATTGTGACGATCATTTCACCAATACCGCTCACAATATCACTCGTAAGGGGGTGCCCATTATTGACAGATGCGACACCATTCTGTACAGTATCAGATACGGAGATGGAACCTATGTAGTCGCTATAAATGCCAAGCTGGGTAGACATATTATTATTGAGTAGTTCGATAGATTGTAAGGCAGCCTGTTTGACCTTTTCGTTCATGGATTGGGTGTATGCATGGTAAGAAAAAATACCAATCGTGATGACGGGAACAAGAGAAATAATCAAAAATGTCACAAACAGACGGGTGCGAAGTTTGATTCGTCGCAACACATTGGGGGAAAACTCACGCGTTTTTTGTGCATTTAGTGACATATATAGGCCTCCGTTTGTGCAAAGTGACTACAATCTATCCATACATTACCTGAATTATAAGGGCAACGACAGAAAAAGTCAATAAAATCCATCTTTAAGTAAAGGGAATACATTTATCAAATCCGGCTTGCCCGATATAATAAGAGTGCAATCAGGGAACGACAGATGAGCCGCATCCCAAACAAAGAAGGAATAATTTTTAGGAGGAAAACCATGAAAAAAGCAATCAGCATGATGCTTGCCACTGCAATGGCAGCTACCTGTCTGGCAGGCTGCGGCAGCGCAGCATCTTCCAGCGCAGCAGCATCCAGTGAGGCCGCTTCTTCCGAAGCAACGTCCGCCGCTACCAGCGAAGCCTCTACCGGTGAGAAGACCTTTGAGAACAATGAACTGAACATCGCGGTGTTCGAGGGCGGCTACGGTTCCGAGTACTGGGACGAAATCATCAAACGCTTTGAGGCCGCTTATCCCGGCGTTACTGTCAATATGCAGATCAGCCCGAAGATCGGCGACATCATCCGCCCGCAGATCGTGGCAGGCAATGTTCCCGACTTCATCTCGATGAACGACAACGACTCCACCGGCCTGATTTCCTCCATGGTTAAGGAACATGCACTGATGGATCTGTCCGATGTCTTTGAGGAGGGCGGCATTGATGATGACACCCCGCTGAAGGATCAGGTCATCGATGGCCTGCTGGATTCCGCCAAGTGCTCTCCTTACGGCGACGGCAAGATCTACATTGCCCCGTTTGATGCCAGCCCGATGGGTCTGGTTTACAACAAGACCCTGTTCGAAGAGAACGGCTGGGAAACGCCTGTGACCTGGGATGACTTCTTTGAACTGGGCGAAAAGGCCAAGGAAAAGGGTATCGCGCTGTTTACCTATCAGGGCATCTACCCCGGCTACCTTGAGAGCATGCTGTGGCCCGCACTGGCTTCTGCCACCGGCATCGACAACATGAAGGCAATCGCCTCCTACACGCCCGGCTCCCTCAGCTCTGATGAGGCCCTCAAGGTCTTCCAGAACATGGCAAAGATCGGCACCGATGGCTACCTGATGGATGGCACCGTTGCTCTGAACCATACCCAGAGCCAGACTGACATGATGATGAACAAGGCTCTGTTCATCCCCAACGGCAACTGGATGGAAGGCGAAATGGCCGATGCTCCCCGTGCTGACGGCTTTGAGTTTGGTCTGACCTGCGCACCCGTTCTGGATGACGGCGAGGCCCGCTATGTTATGAGCTCCGTTGAGCAGTTTGAGATTCCTGCCAACGCCAAGAACCCCGAACTGGCAAAAGAGTTCCTGCGCTTCCTGTACACTGAGGATTCCGTTAAGCTGTTCGCAGAAAAAGCCAACGGCATCTACGCTCTGAAGAAGGCCAACGAGATGGTCAAGGGCATCGTTACCGATGGTGTCTACAACATGAACGACATCTATCAGGAAGGCACGTTCATGGTCTTCGGTTGGGATGCAATGCCCGACACCAGCAAGGTCGTTATCGCTGATTCCGTCTTCAATGTTGCCAGTGACGTTATGAATGGTGACATGACTGCCGAGCAGTGGCGTGACGGCATCGAGGCTGCTTTCGAGGAGATTGCTGCTTCCAAGTAAGCTGAATTGCTGAATTTCCACTGACCAAAGTAAGATTGACCCTGCCGAGTAAACGCCATGCGAACTTGGCAGGGTTCTTTTTAAGGGGGAAACTTGTTTGAAAAACCGCCAAAATCGCCAAAAAAAGGCGCAGCCACTTCCCGTACTGTTTATCTGCATCAGCGTTCTGCCTGCCGTGATCCTAACTCTTATGTTCACGATCTGGCCTACGGCGCAGGCATTATATCTTTCTTTTACCAATGCGACCTCTCTGGGGCTTAACAACAAATTTGTGGCACTGGATAACTATATCTATATGTTCCACGACAAATCTTTCATTCAAGCACTTAAAAACACAGCAAAGCTGATGGCGGTTGTTCCCGTTATCACAATTTTCTGTAGTCTGGTGCTGGCATTCGTTTTGAACCAGTGCAAGCTGAAAGAAATGGTCTTGTATCGCACGATTTTCTATTTCCCGAACATCGTTTCTCTGACCGTTGTAGGTATTATATGGAGTTTTGTGTTCCACCCGAATGTGGGCATCATCAATAAGATTCTCGGTGCTGTCGGGCTGGAGAGCTTGCAGCGTTCCTGGCTGGGCGACAGCAAGACTGCGCTTTGGTGCATCGCGTTCACGCTGCTGTGGCAGGCTGCCGGTTACTACATGGTCATGCACATCGCGGCTATGGACGGCATTTCGCCGGAAATCTACGAGTCCGCAACGCTGGACGGTGCCAGCGCATGGCGCAAGCTCATCAGTATTACGATGCCTCTGATGAAAGATATTATCGGCATCACCTTTGTTCTGGCACTTTCCGGCACCATCAACCTGAGTTTTGTGCTTTCGCAGGTCATGACTGGCGGCGGTCCTAACGGTGCATCCAGCGTTCTGCTGCAATATATGTACACGCAGGGCTTTGTCAACGGCAACTTTGGCTATGCCATGGCTATCACGGTCTTTACGCTCGCCATCTCCGTGGCGCTGTCCATGCTGTCCCGCAAATTGACCGATGCTTCCGAAGGAGGTCAGTAATATGACACAAAATGAAAAAAGCAAAATCAGAGCAAAGGTCATCAAGTGGGTGACGCGCCTGTTCCTGATTTTGGTTGCCATTATCATGCTGTACCCTCTGGCGTGGAACGTCGTTTCTTCGTTCAAAACCAGTACAGAGTTTCTGACGGACCCCTTTGCATGGCCGCAGGGACTTGCATGGGATAACTACGTCCGCGCTTATGAAAAATCTAACCTTGCTGCCAACATCGGCAACTCGATTTATGTCGTGCTGGAAACGCTGGTCATTATTGTGGTCTGCGTTGTGCCGTGTTCCTACTGCCTTGTGCGGTATAAGTTCCCCGGCGCGAAGCTGATTTTGAACATCTACATGGCGGCCATCTTCATTCAGGCTACTTATATTATGATTCCGCTGTTCTTGCAGATGAACAAGCTGAACCTGCTCAACAGCCTGACGGCACTGGGTGTACTGTATGCAACGATGCAGTTCCCGTTCGCAATCTTCCTGCTGACCGGCTTCCTTCGCAGCATCCCGCGCGCTTACGAGGAAGCTGCCATGATCGATGGCTGCAGTCCACTTCAGGTTTTCTTTAAAATTCTGATTCCGATTTTGAAACCAACCATTATCTCTACTGCAATTCTGGAGCTGATGTGGGTATGGAACGATTATCTGCTTCCTACCCTGGTACTGGACATCAAGAAATACAAAACCATTCCCATGCTGATCCAGTATTTCCGCGGCAGCTACGGAAAAGTAGAAATGGGACCTATGATGGCAAGCATCATGCTGACCATTCCCATCATTATCGTATATCTGGCAGGACAGAAGTACATCATCAAGGGTGTGGCTGCCGGCGCGGTAAAAGGTTGATTTTATATTTATAAGGAGAATTTCCCATGGCAATTCATGCATTATTACAGACGAAACTCGGTAAATCCGTAAAAGACGCATCGGACAGAGAAATTTACGAGGCCCTGCTCACCGTGGTAAAAGAGCTGGCGGAGGAAAGAGAAAGCTGCACGGCAAAAGAGAGCAGTTCTGAAAACGCA
>ENA-OPCC01000500-OPCC01000500.1-human-gut-metagenome-genome-assembly--contig:-NODE-500-length-20204-cov-14.807832_pt1 | contig 20204 bp, 18 predicted proteins | sample MGYA00241558_ERZ501467 | MGnify/ENA primary metagenome ERZ501467 (study PRJEB25962, sample SAMEA2042620) | human gut metagenome | biome: human gut; feature: human-associated habitat; material: faeces...
GTAATCCCAGATACTCAGGAGGCTGAGGCAGGAGAATTGCTTGAACCCAGGAGGCAGCACCCTTGTGATTTAATACTGCAATTATCTGTGTCATAACATGATACTACTATTAGTGAATACTACTTTACTATTCTACTACTGATAGTACATACTAACCATAGTAAAAGCGGATTTACTACGATTAGTACGTACTACTCTCAGTTGATACTACCCTCAGAAGGGAAGGTCTTCGCTCTTGTCCTGCGGTGCATCGGCTGGCGGTACGGGAGCCTCGCCCTCTGCCTTGGCTGCCTTGCGTGCCTTTGTTGCAGGTGTGTCGGTTGCATCCTTCTTCCCTGCATTGACAAAGGCGATGGAGTCAGCTATGATGCTATGCTGTATGTGGTTCTCTCCGTTGCGGTCTGTCCAAATGGAAGAAGTCAGTGTGCCTTCCACAAGCACCATACGACCCTTGGTGAGGTATTCAGCCAAACGGATATGGTTCTCCTTGCTGCTCTTCACCCTTACCCAAGTGGTGATTTGCTTGCCCTTACTGTAGTCGTCCACTGCGATGTCAACAGCCATGAATGTTCCGTGTGTACCTGTGATGACGCGGCAATCCTTTGCTCCGATGCGTCCGATAGTGTGAGTGTAAATCATAATGTGAAAATGTTATAGTGGCAAGTTGGTTAGACTTGCCGTTACCTTGTTATTTAAATGACTTTTCTTGTTGATTGAACATAAGCTATTGCTTCATTCATAATTTCTGCTCGTGACCTACTCTTGTTATCTTGCATCCACTCATCAATTTCAGATTTGAGGAACATGATACGTTTCCCCTTCTTATGGAATGGTATTTGTTTATTGCTTGTCCAACAATAGATTGTGTGTTCAACTGGATGGGTAGGGAGATACTCACTCAATTCGGAAACACTAAGCCATTCCAATCCCTTATCGGGCTGAATTTGAGTCATTAGTGTGGAAAACTTTTCTTCTAAAATCTCCAGCTTGTTTATTACTAATGACAATGCTGATGGCAAGTCATTAAAACTCAATATTTGCTTTTCCATATCAATATATGTGTGGCAAGTTGGTTAGGCTTGCCGTTACCTTGTTATTAATATCCTTTCTTCGTCTGCCTTGTATTGGCGACAAAAGACTTGTTGCTGCCTGTGAGACTGATAGAGCCGCAATTAACAAACTCTCCGTCGGAATAGACTCTGTACTTCTGTCCGCTTACCTCATGCTTCTGTTTGATGCGCTCTCGCATCCACTTCTTGGCTGCGGTCAATGAGCAAAAGGTCTCGCTCTCCTTGGTCGTCTCGTCATATACGATGCACTGGGTCATACATGCTCCTACTTCATCCATGCACCTATACTCGACGTGACATAGTCCAACTGACCGCCAAATATGTCGCTTGGCTCTATGTCGTATTGTCCATCCCTCACTTCCTTGTCCTCTCCAAGAAGCGACAAGTTTCCGTCGGCATCCAAACGTGCTGCGTCTATGACGATGTCACGAGGCTCGTCAAAGAGATAACCTGCCACGATGGGCTGCTCTCCCTCGAAATGCACCTCAAAGCCTCCGTCCACCTCCGTGCCGTACTTGCGAAGAGCCGCTTTCAGCTCGTCCTGCTCCCGGTGCTGCAATGCCTGGAGTTGTCCGTGGATAGTGAGGTCTTGCAGTTCTGCCTCTCGTTTGGTGTGGGTTGCCTCGCCGGTCTTGCAGTCGATGTCATACTTGTGGTAAACCACTGGGATATGGTCTGCCGATGTGACAAGCCATGTGATGTTGTTCACTGAGAAGCCCTGTCTGGTGAGGAACTCCTCGATGTCTGAGCCGAGAAGGTGGTCGGCTACGTCAAGATACTCGATGCGTGCGTCAGCATCATGCAGGATGATAATCTTCATTGCCTTTCTATTTTTAGTGATACAAATAAGTTTGTCGCCCATGTCGCTGGACTTGTTTAACTACGTTGAAGAAACTTACGCTCAGCATAGTGAATAAATTCCCTCTGCGTTCGCTTAACCGTTTCTTTCTCTTCCCTCCTTTCGAGACCTTTCAGCCTGTGGAGGGATATTTTCTGCTCCCACAAGCCGCAAGAAAAGACATAAAGACAAATTATGTGTGAAGAATACTCTTTTCCGAGGAAAAGGAAGATTGTTCACAGTCACAAGACCTCAAGCAGAATTTGACGATTGTCTCAGACGCGGCTAACTTTGCAGGAAATATGCCTACCACTGCGCTGATTGGAAGAAGATTATTGATATTGGCTGCAAGAGGAATGATGTGTTATATATAAAGAGGTAAGAAGAAAGATTGAAACAGTAAGGGTGGGCAGTGAAGTGTTTGCAGGTCTGCTGTACCGACATAAAGCGAGTGTGTTGGCTGACCGGGATGCAAGTCATCAAAGCTTCAGCCTTGATAGCTTGTAGCACGGACAGACAATTCTCTCGCGTCGGTACTTCGGCATACTGTCAGCTTTGGCTAATAGCAACGTGTTGCCATCAGCCAAGGATGTCTGTATGACGACAGACCATGTAACGCTTCGCAAAGGCGTGGGGCAAAGCAGTATAATTTAGAAGTAGATAGTAACGTATATCAGGCAAGAAGAGACAGTTGCGCAACGGACAAATCGGGCACTCCTGTCAGCATGACAAATGTGCCTTGTCCTTGCCGCAGGACACTGAGGCAGATTGGACGTAGCAGACATGTCTGCCACATTCAATATGCCTGAGTGGACAAGAACTGCCTCTTGTATAGCAGAAGAGAAATTGTAAAACAGTTGATTAGTGGTAAAGGTGGTATGGGTGGGCAGAATGGCATTACACGGACATTGCCGAAGCCCGATAATGGGACAGCCAGACAGCAATAAAGGCAGTTATCAGAAGTGTCAGTTTCTGATAGTGACATTGTTGGCTGCCTGTCACATGGGATTCGTGCGGTGTCCGTACAGTAATGCCGTTCTGAAGGTGTGGGGCGAAGCGATACAACGCACTTGGACGAAACCACCGCTTATAACAGAAAATATTTTGCAGTCAAAGAGAAGAAGAATAGTAAAGCAGGTGTGGGTGGGTAGTGAAGCTGTCGCAAGATTGACGGTCTGAATATCAAGGCGAGTGGATAGCCAGTAAAGGACACAATTATCAGAAGCCTCGGCTTCGGCATCTTGTGGCATAGATGGCAGTCCTCTCGCGTTCAGACCTTGGCATACTGTCTTTCTTGGCTAATAGCGACTTTGTCGCCATCAGCCGGGAATATCTGTATGCCAACCATCTTGGTGACGTTTCGCAAATGGTGAGGGACGAAGTGGTTAGAATAAAGGAAGACGGCGTTGCCGTTATGGTTAATAAATGCACATGGTTGTTATTAGAGAAGATTATCACACGCTATAACAGCAGATTGATGTCCCTGAGCAAAACAAAAGCGACCCGAAGGTCGCCTTGTTATGGAGAGGAAAGGCTATTTCTTGCCTTTCTTGGTTGCTGGCTTGGCCGGCTCTTCCGCAGGAGTCTCCTCCTTGTCGGGACACTCGTAGAACTTGGTTGCAACCATGATGATTCTGGAGTGCTTCACGCCATCCTTGTCTGTCCACTCCTCTGGCTTGAAGAAACCCTCGACGGTGAGCAACGTGCCCTTGGTGAGCTTGTCGAATGATTCGGTGTGCTCGTTCTTGCGCCATGCCTCCATATTCATGAAAGCCGATACGCGGTTGGTTTCCTCGCCGTTCTTCTCCTGACGGCCTACTGCCAATGAGAAGCGTGCTACGCTGGCGTTTGCGAACTGACGGATTTCTGCATCCTTACCTACGAAACCTGAAACTGTGAAGTTGTTCTCGATCTTTTTCATTTTGAATTGAATTTAAAAGTGAAACTTAATTTTTACATGCATTCAAAAGCAGGGATGTGGCACCATGTGGGAAGCACCATGAAAATCGTTCGCAATACTCTTTTTGTCGTTGGCGGTAAGGGAGAAAAAGGAAGATTACGCACTATTTTATTGGTCACAGCGATAGCGGCCACACAAGAAGGAGGAAGTCCTTCGCAGCATCACGCTACCTTTGCATGGTAAAAATAAGTGGCTTTCAAATAGCTCAATTCAGAAAAAGACGGGGCCAAACAATGGAACAAAGGTTGTAAGCAAGGAGGCAATCCGTATGCAACAGACAGGGGCACTGCTATGGCTGTATGCCTGGAGAAACGAAGCGGGAAATCCGACCTTACAGCTGTATCATCAGAAGAGTGAGGAGCATGAACACTGATGCACGATGAACGACAAGCCTAAGGGTCAGCTTAGCAATAGAGGCATCAAGCCAAAAGAGGACAGACATCAGAGGATTGGCGATAGCACTGTCATCATGCTAAGACCAAGTTCTGTGTCCGACAAGGAAGAGTCGCAAAAGACAGACGAGTAAAACCAAAAGGCGAAATGACCATTCCTATAACAAGGTACAGAGACGCTTAAAACGGCGAAGGGACTTTGGCGACGTATCGCTATACAGGTGTCGAAGCATCGCTTCTATAACAGGACTGGAGCAAGTGAGCAAACCGCACAACTTGCTCCCAAGGTATTTCAGTTACAACAGCCATAACCTCATTGGAGGATTGTCCTAAAAGAGTTTTTGCAGTCAAAGGAAGAAAGAGTCTGCAAGCCACATAGCCAACAGACTCTCTCCTGATTATTCACAGATGACAACATCATCCTTGTACTCCGTCACTTCCTTGCCGTTGATGAGCTGGACAATGACCTCACAACCCAAGTCCTCGACAATCGTTCCCTCTGTCTGACCTCTTCGGGGATAAAGCAAGGTGCAGAAACACCCTACAACGCCGTCCAACTGCTCCATGTCTATCGTTGCCATATCCGTTCCTCCTTGTTAGCCGAATGTGATTGGATTGATGCAGAAATTCGTGTCCTCTGCCTCATACTCGTATTCATTGATGAAGTCAATCATCTTCTGTTCGCTTCTTCCGTCCTGTGAGACACCAGTCTTCTCACACCACAACTTGATAGCATCACCAAAGGTGGAGTAAGCACCCTCACAATCCTCAAAGAGTTCTCCGTATGCAGTGACGTAGCACTCTTCGGGGAAGAAGTCGTTCTCATCGTGCGTATAGAAGATGTCGCAACCTGGCTCAACCTCTCGCCAACTGATTGAAAGTTCATCGCCAAGTGCCTTGTTCACCTCCTCAAAGAACAAGTCGCATGAAGACCAAGCACTTTCGGTGTCAAAGGACAAGAGGGCATAATCGTCTTCCACGTTCTCCTCATACTCTGCCCAATAGATGTGTCCTCTCACCGAGATGCCTTTCTTCTCGTAGTCAATGCCATAGTGTTCTGCCAAGAGATACAGATACACATTATTACTGTTCACCTCCAACTCTTGGAGTGTGTTCCAAAGGTCTGCCACGGCTTTGCGTGAGCCTGTCACCTTGTACTGAGTGTCGCAAATGTTAGCCATAAGATAAAATTTTTATTTTCTTCCCTTATGTAGAACCAACTACCATCGGGATTGATTAAAGAATTATGTTGCCCCAAAAGGTGTTATGGCTCATCAATGCAAGGTTTTGCCGTCAAATACTACCTCTGCCACAATCAGAGCGTGGAGATTTCACGGACAAACCACAGGCACCGACCTTGCAGGATGAACGCCATGACAGGTACCTTTGCAACACAATTCTTATCAAAGCCCGATGGGGTGGTACATGGCAGACTGCATGGTACAGCAGTGTGAAGTGACGTTATAGGTGGAGATAAGGCTATAAGAGGTTTTTGCAGTCAAAGGAGAAAAGAGTCCACAAAGTGCAGTATCTACAGGACAAAAACACTTTAGTTTACCTTGGTTAGCTCTTATATATATGCTAACCTAAAGTAAACTGTATATATGTCCGTCTAAAACCCGAAAACCGTACGGGTCAGCTTACGTCAGAAACAGAAGTATAGAACCATAGAAGTGGTTCAAGAAGTCTTTCTTCCTTTGACTGCAAAATATTATCTTTGCACGAATCATAATTGCCCTGTAGGATTTAATATAATTTAACACTCTTTGTTGAATGCAAGGAAGAACAGCTTCAATATGCTGAATATCAGTAGTATAACATTGTGTTAACCCTTAATCTGTAGAAAAGGATGTTATCATACAAAGTAATGTCCATTTGTACTTTTTCTATATGGTTTTATACTTACATTTGCATATCATTTGTATCTTGATAACAGTAACTAACTGATTATCAATATACTTTATATTTGAGGAAGTTAATCAGTGCGCTGTCCATACATTATTCCTCCATGCTTTCGTATTCGTCAAAGATTCTTTCCATCGTGTCGGACATGTCGTAGGTATTGATTACATACTCTTCCGTTTCGTTATCCGTTGCCATCAGAGATGTCAGAGTGCCTTCATGTACACGATATACGGCAATATTATCCTTTTCCAGGAATGGATAGTTTTCCCTTGCCTTTTCAAAGTATCCGGCACGAAGCAGTACGTTCAGATGGTTTACGATATAAGGGCTGTGTGTGGCTATCATCAGCCCCAGCTTGCGGTCTTCATTGTTCTTGTGGAACGCTTCATCAATAAGATTGCTTATGAGGGCCCTCTGTGCCTCTGGATCGAGACTCAGTTCGGCTTCTTCTATATGGATATGCACATACTTCTCCAAATCGCTTTGGTTGATTTGGGGAGTGAATTTTTCAAGTCTGTCTTGTTTGTACAGATAGTCCAGTACAGAGCGCTTGAAAGCATCCTTGAATGAGAATTCTTTTGCAAAATAGCGAACAATGGTGACCAATGGAGCAGATGTCTGAATACCGGAAGAAGCATATCTCAGTTCCACAGGTTTGGTGCCTTCCTGTAATGACTCTATCATAAACTGTTTAGGCTTGTTGCCGGACTTCTGGACTTTCATCTTCAGATTCAGATAGTCCAGTTGCTGTTCTTTGATGACATCTGTCGCGTTGTTGAAGTCGTTGAATGTCTCGTGAAAGAAGAAGCCGAGGCTTGCCCCTTTGAGCGTAGCCACTTTGGATGCCCATGTAGGGATTACGCTTCGTGTTTCTGATATATACGATTCCTTGAAGAATACCAGGTCGTTGTTTGGAATGTTGATGTCCGACTGCAAAGTCTTGTTGGTATAGGACAGGGTATATTGATTCCCGTTTATTTCTACGGTATAATATATCTCGGTTTCTACCGTTATCATGTTTTCCAGGCCGTCCTGAAGCAGAGAGTTGAAACGTAGTTTGAATGGCGAACGGGTAATCTTCGCATTTTTCAGATACGACCGGATGTTTATCATTTTATAGATATATCTCATAAGTACAATAATTTTCATGATTGTACTCTTACCACTGGCAGACTTACCGATAAATACGGTCAGTGGCTTGATATCTCTTATTTCCACTTCTTTAAGCGGGCCTAAGTTCTTTATGATTATAGATTCTTTCATGATTTTGAAGTTGCTTTCTAATAGGCAAAGATACGGATAATTAATGGATTACGGGTGTGTGAAGACTGATTTTTCAATATTTATTTTGTTCACTTCTATCTGAAACTGTTTTATTGTTTATTTGACCACATGTGTCGACGTACATTTGTACAGTTAATTGCTTGTTTTCTTGTCCGTTTTAAGGTTAAAGCTATCTTTGTAACCAAAATACATTGATTATGTGTAAATTCTCTGAATATACTAAACAGAAGCTTGGTAATACGATTGTGTATATAGCGCGTAAAAAATCTAATCTCAGCAAGACACAACTACTGATACTTTTGTATTTGATGGAGGAACGTATGGCACTGAAATATCATATTCCGTTCATAGGCATACCGTTTGAAGTATGGCAGATCGGTCCTGTAGCAAAGGATGTGTTCGTCGATCTTTCTGACAGTCAGTATCTTCTGAAAAAATTCGTAAAAACTGATTTTAAGGATGATGGTACTTTCATTGAAGCAATAGCCGATTTTGATGACAATGAATTCTCAGAATGTGAAATCGAGATGATGGACGAGATATTGGCAAAATATGGAAATATGACTGCATCTGATTTGGTTTCGGAAACCCATAAGGAAGGTACTCTTTGGTATATCGGACAGCAATACGTATTGGATTATTGGAGGCATTCAATAAATATGAATGCAACAATTCCGACCAGCAAATTGACTTTACAGAAGAAATGACTGATTGTGCAGCAGAGGATTATCGTGAGAGTTTGAATATACGACAGACGGCTAATCTCTTAAATACTGAATCTCATATTTGAGGAAAGTGATTTGTTGTTTTTTCGTCCTTTTTTGTTCAGAAAGCAAGATTGCGCTCTTCAAAGTATGTAAGGCTATTTAGATATAATTTTTAATAATGATTACTGCAGATTAATCCCAGTGGAATACCATTTGTAAACTTAAGAAATTCTTTGTATATGCCCGATTTTTTCACTTTTTATGACGATATTTATTGCTTCATCATTTTACCTGTGTTCATATTTAATGAATACGTCCGGACAAATGAACTGCATGGCCATAAACTTATAAAAATAATTTTCTATAAAAATATTTTTTATTAATTAGATATTTATCTTTGCGGATAAATCTGAAAAACTATGTGTAGATCAGATAAGATTGGTCTATTGGCAGAATATGGTGACTTCTTCGGAAAAGAAAAGGAAATCCGCAAGGTAAACAGACTGCTTGATAGTAGCCATTCTTTTTACTGTCCGTACCCCGCCGTATTAGCAACTCTATATTGGCGAAATATCTGATAGAAAAGAAAAAGAATCAGAGGTGGAAATGTGTTTATATCGACCTGGAGGAAACAATCACAGAAGATGGTTTTCTTAACCTTGTAATTGAAGCCTTCTGCAAAAATGGTATTTGGAAACAGGAGCTAAGGAATGTCCAAAAAGGGTTGGCTTCAGTACAGGAAAGAATAGAGAAGATTTCTCTCAGTCCTGTTCAATTTGATTTTTGGGAAAAAGAAGATCAGGAAGATTTCTTGAAGGAGCTAATCATGCACGATGAAGACACATTTATTGTCGTTGATGAATAGACTCTTTTCCTGGTGATTCTCAGCATGGGTGAAGACAGAACTGAAAAAGTGGACTTTATCCTCAACTGGCTTAGAAGCCTGCTACGGATTAGCAAAACGAAAGTCTGTTGACTGTTCTGCGGTTTTGTAGGTCTGAAAATATTGAAATGAGCGATAAGTTTGTTGAGTATTCGCTGAACAAGTTGTATTGGAACATCCCTTATTCTATTTCTCAAAATAGGTAGAAGACTATGAGGATAAGATGACTTGGGAAGATATAGACACAGCTTATCGTAAGTTATATTCAGAGAATTATTTGAGTACCAGGTCTGAGAGACTAGTCGAATATGGTGAATACGAGCTTCCTGCCCGGTAGATTCTGAAACTACTTGCCACTCTACGGAATGGTATACTCAACAATTTGATGACTGGTCAGGATGTCTTAAAGATTGAGGCTATTGATTATACTTTAAGCAAGGTTCTTGAATACATTATAAAGAAAGATGCTTTGCGTATGTTCTGCTCACCGCTTTTGAGGGATTATTGGTTTGACAGATTTGTTTAATGATTAAATAAATGAATACAAGTACCAGCATATTGCATCAGCCTCCTTTATCTATTGGCAATGGGATAAAGGAAGAGTCTGTTGTCATAAACAATGATATTTTTACGTCCATCTTCAACTATTTGTTAAAGGAGGACAGGGATAAGATCGCACAGCCCAATTTGATTATTGGTGAAAAAGGGAGTGGAAAGACCTCATTGCTCAAAAGGATGTATTTCAGTATAGAGAACAGTGCCAAATGGCTTAAGCCGGTATTTATAGATGGAAAAAGCCTTTTCTCAACTGATGATATATGGAAGTTTTGTTCACTGCAGGATGATTCTTGCAGGACTGTCCTGTTGATTGACAATGTCCAGTACTATTTCGAGAGGACTGATAATACTGAGCAGTATAATTTGAGGGGAAAGCTCAATAAAGCCGGTGCACCTATTCTGATAGCGACAGCCGACAAGGTGCTGCCGGCATTCACCCGTTATGAGTCTGCTTTCTTCGAAGGATTTAAGATCTCTTATATACGGCCTCTTGTCGTCACTGATTATAGTATGTTCGTAGGGTATGAGGCGGATATGACACGTTTGGAAAACCTGATGTCTTACTTGCCTAAGACACCCCGTTCTGTGCAGATTGCCGCAAAGATTATTGAAGATTCTGCAAGTCCCGAAATGGATATAATGCTTCTTTTAGACTATTTCTCTTTCTATTATCAGGCAAAGTATGATAGCTATGTAGTGCAGATTCAAAGAATTTTATCGGCTATTGCAAGGCCTGAAAATGGAGTCAGTCTGCAGAAGATCCGTCAGATAACAGGTCAAGATAACGGGAAGATATCCCCATATCTCAAACTGATGGCTGACCGGAAAATTATAGATAGGACATCTCAAACCCAACGGGGAGGTATATATACCATTACAGACCCGTTGTTTAAATTATGGTTGCAAACCAATGTATAATTCTTTTGAGATAATAAAAACAGAATTTGTATATATCTGGTTATCAATACTTTTTAACTAAACGATAGAAAAGTGATAAGGGAAAATCCAAGGATTGTTGAAAGAATTAAGATTTAACGTTTTTAACATTATAAAACCATAAAAAAGTATGACAGTGCGTAGATTATAATCTATCATGATCACTTACAAGTAAAAACTTTAAATGTTATGTGTATTGGACATTTCTTTGGTCACAAGAACTATTTATAAATTTTGTATTTCGTTATTATAATCATCCTTGGTATGTTACTTCAAAAACGGTAAGTCCTCATCGCTCTCCGTTTTGTCATGTTCAATATCCGTGTTCTCTGTCATGGTTTCTATTGCTGTATTCTCTATCTCTTTCAACACGTCGTTTATTTGCGCCTGCTCTTCTTTAGAGATGCTTTCATCATAATCACGGTCTAGTGCTTCACCAGCCAAGAGTGCCTTAATCATCTCGATATAGGAGAATTGCGCTTCTGCGGTGCCCTTAAACATGGTTACCGATACATCACCATTTTCGTTTTTATTGAATACCAGTTTCATATCGCTTAATTGAATTTTTTCAGGTTATACTTCTTTACTCTTTTCTTGATCGATGCCTTGCCCCCATCGGTCTGGTCTGCTATCAGGTCCAGTACCTTCTCTTTTCCAATCTGACCTTCTAGCGATGCTGAACGGATTGTGATTTTCTTTCCGTCGTTCTTGCATAGCACAATGGTCTGAGCATCAGCCATCATCGGAATGGTGGCGTTGTGGCTCACCAATATTACTTGCTTCCTGTACTTCACCTTTTTGATGGTCTGCACCAGCGCCTCGTTGATATACTTCACAGCTAGGTTGTCTTCCGGCTGATCAATGATGATAGGTGAATTGCCGCCATCATAGCCAAGTATCAAGTCCAGCAGGATAGCCGACTTCCAGCCAGGACTCATCTCGTAAAAATTCCTACCATCCGAAGACACGATTTTATACGATGTATGGTCGTTTTTCCGAAGGTATTCATAGATAAAGTCACCCAATTCCCTATATGAGCTCACCCTCGGACGCTGTTTGAACTTTGTTTGGTACATATTCTTCGGTACCACATCGTCCATATTCCTGAAGTGGTGGTTCAGATACTTGTTCAGCACCTCCATTAACACTCCTTCGTTAAATTTGAACGTGTTTTCTATGTACAGCGTGTGCCCAGTGGCCTTCACTTCTTTAGTGGTAAACGACCTGTTCATCTCGGTCAGTTTCACTTTCTGCTCAGCAAAACTACGGCTGTATTTCACGTAGTCACGAAGGTGTTGTATCAGTTTCCTGCGGTTTTGTAAGTTGCTCTGGTTCTGTCCCTGCCTTGTTTGCAGTTCTTCGTCCTTCTCATCCTTGCGCGTCGTTATCAGTGCGGCCACATTTTCAAATAGCACAGCACCCCTTCTAGCTTTAGCGAGCTCCTTCAGTATAACCTCTACCTCCTTGCTGATATTGTTTGTAAACGGATTTTCATCTACAAACTTTTTCAAAGCCACCATATTTTCAACGTCGGCATTGTAGTCTTCCTCTGAATAGGCGCATTTCTCCTCTTCATCATTCTTTGGCATCAGCGGCTGGAAAATGTTTCCCTCCACTTTACCCTTCGTAATCAGTTTGCCGGGATGTGGAATGTCCTTCAGCCATCGCTCTATCTTCTCAATGTTTTCCACGCAGAGTAGCATCTCATCCACTATGCGTTTCAGGTCTGCCAGCGTTCTGCTGATTTGGCGCTTCACGTTGTCGTCGCTCGGAAATGCTTTTTTCAGGATGGGAATCTCGTCTATCGAGGACTCATCATTCCTGTTCACCAAATCTGCGATAAAATTCTGGTGAATGTAGTAGGGGTGAATTTCTGACGGGTTCTTTACGTCTATATTCTCCACCTTGAACTTAGCATATTCCGAATGTTTCAAATCCTGTTCAAAGAATTTGTTCATCGAGTCCACAAACAGCGTTTTGCCCGATGACGAGCCACCTATCACTACATTAAGTCCTTCTGTCAGTTCTACGTCAATGTCTATTAGCTCGTTTGACAACTTCACCTTACCTATGTGGTCGCATTGTATCTGCGGCTTCTCCTTTTGGTAGAACAGTCTCGAACTCTCCGAGAGTGACAACCTCACGCCATCGTATGTCGGTTCAGCCATCATCCACGTAGGCACGAAAGGCGTAGCCTCGCTCGATTTCGGTTCGGGGTAGCGGCTAGGAATATAGTTGTCTGAGCAGGTCAGCAGATTCACAAACTCCGCTATGCCCAGTTTGGCAAAATACTCTCGTGTGGTTTCCAGTCCCTTGTCCTCACGCGCAGTAAAGCCGTCAAACTGGTTGTAGTAGATACTGCGGCTGATGGCGTTATCCACCTGTTCACCCTCATGCAGTGAGTAGTTGAACTGTCCGTGCTTCTGCCCCGCGTGTGGCAGAAGCATAAATTCAAATGGGTCGAAGGCATTAATTACCTTCTGAATGTCGGGTATTGACTGGTCGGTTTTGCATGGCAGTTTGTTTGTGTACAATTTGTCCAAGATGTCGTTCAGCGCTTTAATGTTTTCCTCTGTCACATCCAGGTTGAAATAAATATGGCAGTGGAACGCCTCTACATCATCGTGGTTTTTAATGTGCAGTTCTGCGCCCAACAGTAGGTTCACCCCGACTGCCTTGGCTGCTAGGTATGCTTTCTTGTTGATGGTATTGTGGTCGGTAAAGCTTATCAGGAAGGGTTCGTTGTTGTTGTACTCCTTAATCTTCTTCACCAATGTCTCAATATCATAGTTCGTCGAACGGTCGTTCGCATCGGGATAGGTGTGGATATGTAAGTCAATATACACTGGCTGCATGTTCTTCGCCTCCTTTCTCTATTCGTTACAATCTTTAAATTCATCCTCAAAGTATGGAATTGCACCATACTTGCCTTCCAAATAATTCTTCCCGTAGTTGCTATCTGTCCTAGGCTTTGCCCCGTTGTCCAGCGTTATACTCATCATCGGTGTGAGTTTTGTAGAATAGCTCGTTTTTGCCGTCTTTTCTACGAAGACCACCTGATCTCGTCTCAGTAATTTCTTTGACAGCATGTTGGTATCATGAGTCGTAAAAATCAGCTGGGCTCCGTGAGGGTTCGTTTCTGCATAGTTAAAGAGTTTTACAATACGTCGCGACAACAGCGGGTGCAACTGTGCATCCAATTCATCCACAAACAGCGATTTCCCTTGCCGTAAGGTGTCAACAATAGGCCCGGCAAGATTAAACAGTTTCCTCGTACCATCCGACTCCCTTTCTTCTATGTCAAAATCAACTATCCCAACAACCTCACCATCTGCGTTTATTTTGCTATGCTTGGCATAGGCAACAATGGGTGGATGCTCTTTTAGGGATGCCACAATTTCTGCAGGCAGACCTTTGGGTAGCATCTTTTCGTCAATATACTCTTGTTCGGTGGTCACTTCACGGAACCCCACATCCATACTGCTGATAAAGTCCAAAATTTCATCTTTATAATCAGTCCTGGTATGAAGTATCTCCTTAGTATAGCGCGAAAAGTCATTATCTCGCAAACCGGAAATCACGCTAGGCTTTGTTCTGAACCATTCTATCACTCGTTTCGATATCTCGCCTCCCAATTGTGCGGCTAACGAAATGAACAACCTGTTATTGTTCAGTGGAATAGTGCCTTCTTTTATTGACAAACCTTCCGAGTAGTTCTGTTCATCAATCTCAATTGTATTTTGGGTGCGTCTTAATAGTGTCTTTAGCGATCGCTTGGGGAATTTTGCTACCAGCCATTCTTCTTCTATCCGTTTCGCAGTGTAGCTGAAACCGTATGTAAACTTGTCGGTGCCATCCACAAATGACATTTCAAACCGTGTTGGTCTCGCCTCTTTATCCGAAAGGAGAAAGGCATCATACGGTAACGTTTCGTTATCGTTCAGCCTCACTGAATGAATAATGATACCCCTCATCATTCCAACAGCCTTGAACACATTTGACTTACCGCAAGAGTTGGCTCCATAGAAAGCCTTGGCGTTAAGAACGCGAGTGTTTGCAACAGTGGTATATCCCCTGTTGTCCATGTCCTTAATGCCTGTATCAGCCATGAACGACAATCTGATTTCTCCGTCTATCGAACGGTAATTCTCTACGATAAAGTTTGTTATCATAACTTCATTTTGTGGTTTTTGCTCAAATTTGGATTGTAAATATATGCATTTTAGTTTGTACGCACAAAAAATTTTGCATTTTCTTCAAAAAGAAGACAAATTGTCAGAAAGTAATACGCCAACCTGACAGTAGTAGTTTTGACTGACAGTATGACATGATTATGCGGATTTGGCGTAATATCAACGATTTATCTACTTGTTTTCGATAAAATAGTTGCAATTTATGAGGTTTTTGCTCAAATTTTAAGAATTGGCATTCTTGTTGTTCATAATCAGGATGTGGACTCGTTCCTGAGCATCGAAACCACTCCAAGGTGTAAAGCTCTGCTGTACTGTTCAGATTACAGGGTATAAACCATAATTGCTCTATGACATACGTCAAAAACGCAAGTGGTACTTCCAGATGGTCAAGCCCCTCAACGGGTGAATCATCGTGGTTGGAGTATTGGGAAAAACATACGGGTAAAAAGGCTACCCGTTGTGGTGCTACCGATTGCCATTCCACAAGCACACTCGTTGGCGGGCACGTCCAGAAGGTTTTCGGGGGTAATGAAATCTACATCACCCCTCTGTGCAAAGGCTGCAACAATCGCACAGACAACTTCTGGGTTGACACCGAACTGGTTAGAGTACCAAACGGATTGTAAACCGTTGCATGGTATGCAACGCCTCAAGTGCTCCGTAGCGGAATCGGAAGGCCACCGCATTGTTTTTCACAATTTAAACCTTACTGTTATGAGGAAAGAGATACACATTGTTTCTAATCCAAACAGAGGAGGTTGGGATGCGAAAAGACCTAACGCAGACAGGGCTTCAAAGCATTTTGATACGAAAAAAGAAGCAATGGAGTGGAGTCGCGATCTGGCAAAGAGGGAAGGACTAGAACTTATTCCTCATGGAGCAGATGGTAAGATTCAAAATCCCAACAGCTATGGAAATGACCCATGTCCTCCCAAGGACTCCAGGCATTAAGCATCGCTTTTCATGGAGGTAGCAGGCCGTTTCAAAGGCCTGCTATTTTTATTCTAGATAGGCACTGTCCGGAATTTTGTGTAAATGGAAACAGATTCAGCTGCAAGTTTGTTTTTATATCTGGATTCTGTTCTCAAATTGGTTCATAATCAAACTCTAGTTATGAATAGACTGTATCCATTTCTTCTCAATTTCCAGTACTATAGTTTCTAATCAATATTACTCATTCTCTTGCTTAATTGCTTCATATATGCATCTTATAAGTCTTTTTAACTTATTGACTTTTGTATGTAATTATTTAATGTTCATTTAGTTATTGTGTATCTCTACATTTTACGCAGTGGATTGAGTATTTTTACAATACAATGTATCATTCATAATTAATATCAGTTCATGAGTTTTGAACAGTAACAACATCGTGAACGTATAAAAGCAAGAATTTTATCTTGTTCCATGAAAGTATCATCAACAATCTTCCTTCGTTATATAGGAAATTAGTTTGGACTGCCTGATATTTCCTTTAGCAAAAAAACATAAGAACAAAAAAGCCATAAGAACGATGTTGTATCTCTTCATTTATACATTAATAATATGCTTGCATATCTGCATGTCTAATAAATGAGATAAGATCTTGTTTTCGCTTTTCGAGCAACTTAAAAACAGTTTAGTTTGGTTTATTTCCTTTATATATAGATACTAAATTAAACTGATTAATATATAGGGCCGCACATGGAGTTATTTTTTACTACAAAGACTTGCCCGGTCGGTAATGTATAAGAGTAAAATATTATTTTTCCGTATGATGGTAAATCCATTATTTGCCAAATAAGATTGTTGCGAGCATTAGCCGGCCCCTGCGTAATTTGATGACGATAAACCTTGCTGCAGAAACATTCACAACAGTTTGACGGTGTTGTACTTTTGTGACATCAGCCCCCCAAGCCTCTCAACGATGCTCAAAACTGGGTCGTTTATTTTTATTCATCTATGAGCATTCAATTTGACACTAATGTAGTGAGAATAATTCCTATTATCAATGGGATGGCAAGCTGGTTTATGCACAGCACATCAAATATCTCAATGGAGATAACTGATTCCAGCAGGATCGTTATAACCTGTATTATCAATACAAAGAATACAATCTTTATACTCTACTTAACACCTAAAAATCAATTATTTACAGTTTTATATTCCTCAATTTTGTATATATGGATATTTACGGTATAAAATTACCATATTTGTACCATAATACTTATAACCTCCTGATAATCAGCTAAAGTTGTTTTAGAAGAGGTCAAGTAAGTAACGATAAATAAACAATAAACATCCATAAGAAAAGGTGTGGAACCTAAGTGGTTTCACACCTTTTCTGCTTTTTATTTTTTTGGGTTTTCTTTCTTTGTTTATTGTTTTTTATGGCTTATTTGTACCACAACAAATTAGTAGATAATGTGCAATAAACAATCATATAAATCATTTAATTACAGTATATTAAGATCTTAATTAGACACCGCATTTTAATGGCATATTCTTTACGCCTTCTTAGTAAAGAATAGCTGAATAAAGTTAGATTGTTCTCCAAATTCTAATTAATTTTACTCTTTCTCTTGCTTAATTACTTCATATATCATTTGATAAGCCTATATTGTATATTAATTTACACTTATAACTATTTTATATTCAATTATTTATTAGGTAACTTTACATTTTACGCAGTGAATTGAGTATTTTTACGCAGTGGAATTTTTTATTGCTTTTACAATGAGATCATAATTTTCGATAAAAACGAAAGGTTTCTTAGCACAAAACACTTCATAATACCCTAATAATCGTCTTCTTGTAAAGAACTAATAGCAGACAAACTGTAAGTAAGCATTGTATGTCGCTTTATTTTTCCCTCTGTTTTGCCTAACTGCTACCATCTTTATATTTCTGTCATGGATGCAACAAAGAACAACCAAGTAAAGCTGAACGGAAAAATACGTTAATCGCTTACAATAGAGAGGAATATTTTTCAGTTCATCCCTATGACTGTCAATCGGCATTATCAGAATTGTGACGGGCAGGTATTTTCGCAATAAAATAACTCTGCCGAGGTTGTACAGCTGAATGGTGAAACATGGGATAAAAGAGTTCTGTTTATAACAGGAAAGTGATATGCAATATAGAAAGAAACGAGAAAAGCTGATGATTTTTTTGTAGAACAGAAAAAATGTGTTACTTTTGCAGCAACATGCTTACCCCGCTTCCCATAAGAACAGCGCGCTCAGGGTGAGCTTTTTATTTTATATACTCATGGAGACGAAAACGAATAAAATTCCTTATCCCAAGCATCTCATATCTTTTACCGACCAGATAAACCTGCTCAAACAAAGAGGAATGGTTTTCGGAAATGAGCCAAAAGCCCTACACTTGTTGCAGAATATCAGTTATTATCGTCTGAGCGGTTATTGGTATCCTCTTCTGGCTGACAAACAACAACATATTTTCAAACCGGGCAGTACATTTGAAACAGCCTATAATATTTATAAGTTTGACAGTGAACTCCGAAAACTGATTATTGCAGAGATTGAAAAGATAGAGGTAGCAGTACGTACGCAGACAGCATATATTCTTTCTTCGCAGTACGGTGCATATTGGTTTGAAGATTCCTCGCTTTTCTCAAGCCCCGTTCGCCATGCAAAGTTATTGTCAAAAATTGACGAAGAATACAGCCGCAGCGATGAAGAGTTCATAAAAGCGTTCAAGACGAAATATTCCAACCATTTCCCACCAAGCTGGATAACAATGGAAATAACCTCATTCGGAACACTCTCCATATTGTACGAAAATTTGTTACCAGGAAAGACCAAGCGTTCCATAGCCGCATACTTTGGGCTGGCTGATAAGGTTTTCGCATCATGGTTGCATAGTGTTGTGTACGTACGGAATATCTGTGCGCACCACAGCCGTTTGTGGAACAAAACTTTAAGTATCCGTCCATTGATGCCACGCTCTCCGCGCAATACTTTCATCAAATTGCCAGCTAACGGCACACCGCAGATCTATTTTGTATTAAGCATGATTATATACTTGCTGAATACGATCAATCCAAACCATTCGTTTGTTTCGAGGTTCAAAGATCTTTTGAACCGTTATCCGTCAATTGACATCCATGCCATGGGATTTCCAGACGATTGGAAGAACGGGAGTCTTTGGAAAGACTGAAAGTGAAATAACTTTCATAACACACTGACAATTGAGTAAGCCCAGTGTCGTTTCATCTTATCTATTATTCAATGTAATTGGTAGTAGCCTAATTATCAAAAAATCCCATAATTTCGCCATGCCTTATTTTGAGATTCAAAATCCATTTTTATAGTGCTTTTTACCCCATTTTTTGTCTCTAAATAGTTACGGTATAAAATTACCATATTTGTACCATGATGTTTGTAATCTTCTGATAATCAGCTAAAGTTGTTTTAGAGGAAGTGAAATAAGTATCGGTAAATAAACGATAAGCAAAAGCCCGTACGACTCTTATGAAGTTGTACGGGCTTTTTTGTGTGTATAAAGGATGAGAACTTTCTCCTTATGATATAATCTAAAGTTAATTATGTAATTAATATAAAGTGAAAAATTACCTTAACAATGAGAACTGAGAAATATTTTATTACAAATAGAGGGGGTAAATCTTAAAAAAACTATCTTTGTAGCATGAATTTATTTAATGTTTATGCTATGAAGAAATCTCTCTTGATGATTGCAGGACTATTTCTGTCAGTTCTGTCTGTAGCCGGGCAAGGTCTTTCTATGGATCGGGTGAATGCCGATTTCCAGAAAAAGAAGGAAGCATTGCCGACAGGTGATTTGTTTAGTGTCTTCCGGCAACAGCTTACACAGGAAGAACGTGATGCACTTACGTTCTTTTATGCTTATATGTCAGTCGGAGATATAACAGATTATTCCGGTGGTTTTTATTTGGAAAATGTACGTAGCTCATTGTCTACGCGAAAAGAAACGACATGGGGTAAAACAATACCCGATGATATCTTTTCTCACTTTGTTTTCTTACTTTTTATTATATTTCCAAATCCCACATTATTTATTACTATATCTACATTAGCACTTCCACTAGCTTGCTGACCTTTTATACTACATTCTTGTAATAGTAATCTATATCCTAAATGGTTTTGAATGTATGTCATACCATCTATTCCAATATAATTAGGATCTTTACCTGTATATTTAGTATTTTTCCATTTTTCTTTTACTTCTCTATCATATGTTCTATTTAAGTAATTACAATGTCTAATTTTCATATCTTCTATTGCATTACTTAAATCATTATATATACTATTTTTATTTTGTGCTTCTCCTCCAAATGCAGTGTATTTTGTTTGAGCACTTTGCCATTTTAAGCTTTCTGTTCTTTCGTTTTTCTCAAATGTTCCTAAATCTGTTTCAGATGCAAGATATCCATCATTATGCAATCCAAGTCTTGCAATTTTTTCGCTTGAAAAAGCATTCATTTCTGATATAGTAGTT
>ENA-OPCC01000504-OPCC01000504.1-human-gut-metagenome-genome-assembly--contig:-NODE-504-length-20135-cov-3.945020_pt1 | contig 20135 bp, 20 predicted proteins | sample MGYA00241558_ERZ501467 | MGnify/ENA primary metagenome ERZ501467 (study PRJEB25962, sample SAMEA2042620) | human gut metagenome | biome: human gut; feature: human-associated habitat; material: faeces...
CTCTCCCGCATACAACAAACTCTAGTTTCTTATGGTAAACTTTACCATAATCATCAAATGTATGTCAAACAAATTCAAGGTTAAGTTGATGCATTTCATCTTGGCATTGTATTAAACTCATTTTTTTGTTCTTTAATAGACTTTTGAATTGAAATAATACGCAATTTTTCTTACCGTCAGGCGTTGCTGGAACCGCCTTTCTAATCATTTATATCTCTCATCACAATCTGCGCGTCGTACTGCTTCATGGTTGGATCTAAAATCTCTTTTATTGAATTATTATGGGAGACGCCATACACATTATCATTGATATATTCCCCATAGCTTTCCGTGTAATCATATACCTTGAATGTCACATCAAATGTCAAGCTGTTCTGCAACGCCCGCGTCACTCATCATCCACACATACAGCTCTGTATTTGCCCATGTAAGCGAATCCCTTCCCGTGCTCCCAATAAGGCGTTCTTCTCGGAACGCGTCTTTTCCAGTTCTTTCTGCTTGTCGGCAATTTCCTTTTGCTTATCGATAATTTCGGATGCTTGCTTCTTCTGCCAGTCGGCATACTCGCGAAGGTAACGCATACGGCGAAGAGACTGGGCGAAATTGTCAGCGGAAAGGATAAACAGCAATTTATCCTGCGAACTACGGCGTTTGTACATGCTTTGAACCGATTTACCGTAATTCTGCCGTTTATTCCCCAACTCTTTTTCCAGTTGGGAGATGTTACGGCGGGAAGAAGCTATTTGTTTGTCTATTTCCCCGATCTCTTGGTTCAGGAGACTGATAACCTGTTTACGGGAAAGAATTTGTTTGGAGAGCAGGTTTAGCCGGTTTAGAGAGTTACGTGCCGTCTGCCGCGTCTCGTCCAATAACTGGCTGGTCATCTCGATCTCGGCAAGTGCGGCTTTACGCTGTTTTTCGAGTTCGCGCACTCTTGCCGAGTTCTGTGCGAAAACAGAACCGATCGACAGCACGAATATGACGAACCAGAGATATCTCATCTTACATCTTACTACTACTCAACGATTTGATGATCTGAGACAATGTGATACGTTTATATTTGGCAGGAATGGAAAAATCCATTTTCACTGGGACATCCGTCTGCATACGGGAGAAATACAGCGTGATTCCTCCTTGCGAAGCGCCCTCCTTCATCACCTGCACATCCATTTTCATCGGAAATGGCTGTCCGTCTGCCAAGCGAAAATCGGCATAGTCCCATTGCAGGGCGTAACGGTCTGAAGGTTCGGCAATACAGGTTGAGAGAATCTTCTCCTCTCCATCCGCCATAAAAGTGTACAATAGTCCCATCACATCCTTTACCTGTATTTCGGCTGTGGGTCCGTCCTGCTTCAACTTAAAACGACTATACTGCTTCGGGCTGATCCCTTGCTGTCCAGGAAGGAACAGATGATTGGTGAAAAGCGCCTGCAGATTATAAAAATTGAACTCAATCGGCGTCTGCCCTTTTAGGTTGGCATAATTATCAGCTACATAGCGCTTGTTCATGCGGTCGATCACTTTTACGCTGTCCACACTGATCTCGGCGCGGAAAACCTCAATACCTAAAAAAGGTTGTACGGACAACTGGAAAGCGCTGTCTTTTACCATCTTCAGGTCAACACGAGAACTCATATTGTTACCCGGCAGGTTCAAGTCTACGTTCAGGCGTGCGGTCAGGGTTTCATACTTAAACGCCTGCTCCTGCATAAGCGCAAAGAACTCGTTATGCGCTTTCGCTCCGCCTGCTTCGACCGTACCGACTTTCTTGGTCGATTTGCAGCCTGTGAACGACAGGGCGATAAAAAAGGCCAGCACAAAGGCAAAGCTTATCTTATTCATTCTTGACCTCCTCTTCTATATAGGTTCCCTCTGCGATCTTGCGATCCAGCACATCGCTTTCTTTTCCCATCTCCTTCGCTTTCTTCCACTGTTCAAGCGCTTTTTCCTTATCACCGCTCATAAAGAGGATATCGCCGTAATGGTCCACCAGTTCGGAACTTTTGGTCGTATCGTTGGCAAGAGCGCTCTCTATGTATATCTTGGCAAGCGTATAGTTTCCTTGTACAAAGAATATCCAAGCATAGGTATCAAGATAAGTCGAATTGTTCGGTTCCAGTTTGACCGCCAACGCGCCGCCGCCGCACTTGGCGCGAACCTTCTGAACCTGAAGCCCTGCATCGAGGTGAAGGACGGCAAGATGGGCGTTGCGAAAAAGTATCGCGGAAAATACGCCAAGTGTCTGGCAAACTACGTCAAAGACCGTCTTGACGGCCGGGACGATCTGGACGACGGCATTCTCTTCATCACCCACACCGGTGTCAGCGACGAGTGCCATGAAGCCGTTATGGAGGCCGTGTCCACCTACGGTCACTTCCACAAGGTTTACGAAACGCTGGCCGGATGCACTGTCTCCTGCCACTGCGGCCCCGGCACTCTGGGCGTTCTTTTCGTCCGGAAAAAATAATACTATTTCCTGATTAAAATCTTAATTTTAATCAGGAAGGCATCGCCTGAAGGCGCTGCCTGTTTTGTGATTTATAAGGAAAGAAATCACAAAACAAGTCTCATATGAACTCCATGCCCTTCAGGCAATTAAAATCTTTTTTAAAGATTTTAATTGGAGTTCAGTATGAATTGCTCTAACTGTCGCGGCTCGGCTGCCGCAGTTCAATAAAAAGTTGCTAATCACCCAATCCCGATATTCGGCAAAGGTTGCTTTCCGAATGTCGGGCTTTTTTAGTAATGCGGACAGTTCTAAATCCGAATAGGTTTCTTTCACAGTTTCCTCCGCCTTGTAGAGCGGGATATTGAGGCGGGTAATGCCTTGCTCATTGCACCAAGAGAAAAAAGGATTTGAGGGTGCGCATACTGATAATCATTGCATCCAAATCCGCCTTTTGGAGCATGGCAATGTCCATCTTTACATCCAAGTGCCGCGCCACGGCTTGAAACTGGGCTTGATAACTTTGCAAAGTCTTTTCGGCAAGTCCCTTTGTCTATTTGGAAATGATGAAGTCGGAAAAGGTTTCCCCGATGGTTGCACTCACTACTAACTTGATTTTAGCCATAATATCTGTCCTCTTGATTTCATAATTTTTAGCCTAAAATCAAGAGCACAGGTCAGCGTTTGCCTTTTGGTGAAAACTGAAGAAAATCACACATCACAAGCGATAAAAGTAATAAAAAGCCTTGATTTCCGAAGAAATCAAGGCTTTTGGTGGAGATAAGCGGGATCGAACCGCTGACCTCTTGAATGCCATCGAGCCGTTGCCACGGCTCAGGGAAACTTCGGTGCAGCGAATCGAAAAAGTGTTGTCCCACAGTGGTTTTTCAATTCCATTACTATCCATCTGCTTGTATAAAAGGGTAATTAACTTCTTGAATGCTCTATAATGATGTTAGCACAGCATCCCGAAAAAATCAACTTTTATTCATCTTCTCTTTCAGAACAAAACAACTCCTGTTTGTGTTTTACATTCCTTCCCAACATCTTTCTAACAACTGTGGAAGTCCCGCTTTGTGGTACACAGGAACGCCGCCACCATGCTCTTTTTTACGAGGCTTTTGCCTCGTTTTTTCTTTGCTCTTCTCAGATAGACCCTAGCTATACGGGAGATTTTTGGAAGGCTTTATTTTCGCAAGTCATATACGGTGTCCCGCAATACCAGCATTGTGCCAATTCGCATACAAATCGTCGCAGGCTGCGAGTCACTGGACGCAATCTGCTTAAGCAAAAGGGAAACAGCGCTTCCACCCAAAAGCTCTTTTGGAACATGGATAGTCGTAAGCTTTGGAGAAGTGACATAGGACATCGGCATGTCATCAAATCCAACGATAGAAACATCTTCAGGGATCCTGTAACCGTGTTCTTTGAGGGCGCGCATGCAGGAAATTGCAATGATATCGTTATCTGCAAACAGTGCGGAAGGAATGCGGTCAGCGCTGCGCAAATACCGAGTCATATCATTGTATGCGCTATCCTGTGTGGGTCCAACATGGATATGGGTAACTGAACAGCGGTTGGTAATATCGAAATCAGCGATTGCTTTTGTAAAACCGTTGTATCGCTCGACAAAATTATTGATATGAACATTGGAGTGGATGTAACCAAGATCGGTATGACCAAATTCAATCAGGTGTTTGGTGGCGAGATATGCGCCTTGGCTGTTGTTGATTACAACACAGTCAAGCAGTGTTCCTTCAAAATAGCAGTCCAGTACGACAATGGGTTTGCCGATGGTCAGAAATTGCTGGATATCTTCTGGTTCCATTTCTGTTGCCAACAGAATAATACCGGCACAGTCGGACATCGAGAGCGACTTGAGCTGTTCTGCGTTGTCTTGATTACCATAAAAATAACTAATTTGAAGATTATAACCGGAATTTGCGACCTCCGCACTGATTCCTTCGGTCACGGCAGCGAAGAAAGGCGTGTCGCCATAGACCATGCCGTGCTTTTTGAAGATAACAAGATTGATAAAAGTAGAGGAAAAGGATTTGCGCAACGGACGCTTTAAACCATATTCCTTTGCGGCGCGGAGAATAAAATCACGTTTTTCGTCACTGATCCCTTTTTTCCCGTTTAAAGCAATCGATACAGCGGAAGCGGAAATACCGAGCTTTTCTGCAAGCTCTTTAGCTGTAATAGACATAGAATCAACCTCCGACCCGTTTGTTGGTTATATAATAACATGTAAAGTGGCTTTTTGTCAACTAAAAAGCAAAATATTTTGAAAACTATTTAGAAAAAATTTAGCTAAATAATGCCGGCTTCAGACGAAAAATAGGTAAACTGACTGAAATAAACATGGAATATTTGTATAATTTAGAGATATTGCAATGTGAGTATTGACAATCGCACTAAATTCTGATATAAAGTTAAGCATAAATTAAACTAAATTTTATGGAGGGTTCAGCGTGAATGAGGTATTACTCAAGGCGGAAGGAATATATAAGTCCTTTGGCGCTACAAAGGCAGTCGTGGATTTCCACATTGAAGTTTGCCGCGGAACGATCCATGGACTAATCGGAGAAAACGGTTCTGGAAAAAGCACCTTCTCCTCGATTGTGGCGGGTATCCAACAGCGGGACAGCGGTCGGTTGCTGCTTCGAGGAGAGGACTATGCACCGACTTCTTCGGTAGATGCCGCAAAACAAGGCGTATCTCTCATTGTTCAGGAAATTGGCACGATCGGTTCAATCCCTGTTTCGGCGAATATCTTTCTTAATGAAGAGAGGCGCTTTGTTAAGCACGGCTGCATCGACTACAATACGATGAATGCTGAAGCTAAAAAGATTCTTTCTCAAATTGGCGGTGAGCACATCGACCCGCAGGCTATAACAGGCACACTGAACCTGGAAGATCGAAAACTGGTTGAAATCGCAAGGGGAATGTACTCTGAGCCGGAGCTGCTGATTATTGACGAGACATCCAATGCACTTGCAAAACATGGACGCGATATTCTGTATCAGAATATGCGTGCGGTGCGAGATCGCGGTGGTGCCGTAATCTTCATCACCCATGACCTTGCGGAGCTGATTGATATCTGCGACTGTGTCACTGTTATGCGTGACGGTCATTATATCGAAACCCTTTTCAAAGAGCAGATGGAAGAGAGCCGCCTCAAGAGCCTGATGGTTGGACGTGAGGTAGCGGACAACCTCTACCGTGCTGACGATGCACCGGATTATCAGCCTGAGGTCGTTCTACGTGCAGAGGGACTCAATGCGATTAATGTTTATAGCGTTACAATCGAGCTGCACAAGGGAGAGATCCTCGGAATCGGCGGTCTTGCTGAGTGCGGAATGCACGAGTTGGGCAAGGTCCTCTTCGGAATTGAAAAGCCGGATAGTGGAACAGTGACGGTAGGCGGAAAGACAATCACATCTCCTCGTGAAGCAATCCGGCTGGGTGTTGGATATCTCTCGAAAAACCGGGACACTGAGGCGATTATACTAAATGCCAGCATTCAGGACAACATTTGTTTACCAAGTTTACCCAAGCTGACAAAACACGGATTTATCAACCCCAAAAGGGAAAAAGCACTCGCTGCAAAATGGACGGACGCGCTGGCAATCAAGATGCGCAGCAGCGACCAGCATTGCCGGGAATTGTCGGGCGGCAACAAACAGAAGGTCGTTCTTGCAAAGTGGATGGGTAACGATTCACAAATTCTCATCATGGACTGCCCAACCCGCGGTATTGACATTGGTGTTAAGGAAGCAATCTACAAGCTGATGCAGCAATTCAAAAAAGAGGGCAGATCTATGATCATGATTTCAGAAGAACTGCCGGAACTGATTGGAATGAGTGACAGAATCCTGATTATGAAGAATCATGAGATTGTGCAGGAAATTCCTCGCAGCGCCCAAATCGATGAAAATCAGCTCGTCAGCAGCATGATCTGAGGGAGGGACGAAGATGAAGATCCAATCAAAGCTCAATACGAAGCTACTGGTCAATGTTTTCCCTTGGGTGAGCTTGATCCTTGTGGTCGCGGTGTTCGGGGTCGCATCTAAAGGACTGCTGTTCAGTGCATATAACCTGAAAACAATTTTCTCACAGTCGGTGCTATTTATCATTGGAGGGCTTGGACTTTCTTTTCTGTTCGCACAAGGTGCTTTTGATCTTTCCTTCGGCAGTGTCGTTTGCTTTGCGAGTCTCCTTGCGGCAAAGGCAGTGGAAGTCACAGGGGTGGATCTGCTGATTTTTGTGATCCCGTTTGTTGTCTGTATTGGAATCGGCATACTGAACGGACTGCTTTATTCAAGAGTTGGCCTCGTTGTCTTTATCCAGACCCTCGGTGTTTCCTTCCTGTTGAAGGGAACCTTTACGACACTGCTCGGACCAATAGGTCATATTAAAGTGCCGAAAGTGCTTAACTTTTTTGATAGCCTTCCGTTTACTCTGGCATTTACCATTGTTGCGACGGTTTTTGTTGGATGGCTGTTCAGTTATACCGCATTTGGCAAGCACTGTCGGATGGTTGGTTCTGGACAGGAGGCGACCGTGCAATCCGGCGTGGATATCCGCAAGACAAAACTTCTGGCTTTTGTTGCGGCGGGAGTCACTGGCGGTGTGATCTCTCTGCTTTCAATGGCAAGAGGCGGTCAAGTTAGTACCAGTACGGCTTCCAACTTTGAGTTTAACGTTATGATTGCACTTACCCTTGGCGGAATGCCTTCCGAGGGTGGAACAGGAGCAAAGCTGCGCAGTGTTTTTATTGGCTGCTTTATCGTCTCGGTGCTGACCAATGGGATGGTGCTTCTTGGCATTGACGGACGTATGCAGGAGGTTATTAAGGGATTGATCTTTGTCTTAGTCCTGATTATGACCTCCCGACTCAAGGAAAAGAGTGCGACTATGTAAACTATGTTTTCAATGTCTGGATAGACATTTAATAAAAATTATTGGAGGAAAAAAGAATGAAAAAGTTTGTAGCATTATTGTTGACGCTCGTTTTGACCTTTTCCCTCGCTGCTTGCGGTGCTGAGGGAGGTGTCAAAGACAATGAAGCAGCAGGTCCCGGCAGCTTTAAGATTGGTACTCTCGATACAGGCTCGGCGGATGCAACAACTGCCCCACTGCTGAATCAGCTTAAGCTGACCGTTGAGGCTCTCGGTTGCGAACTGGTTACTGCGACCTCAACTGGTATGTCTGCAGAAGAAACCCTTGTTGCATTGCAGAACTTGATTGCAGCAGGTTGTGATGCCATTCTGGTGCCTGCCGCGATGATCTCTCCTGCAAAGGTAGCAGAAATCTGTGATCCAGAAGGTGTATACTGGGGCACTTATTTTTACAAGTTTGAAGAGGGCACCGAGGATTACGAAGCTGCCATGAATTCTGAGTATTTCGTCGGTACTACCTATGAGGACGATGTCGACTCTGCCTACTGGGCAACCAGTGTGCTTGGTAAACTGGGGTGCAAGAATCTGTGCATGATTGGCTTGCCTACTGGTGGTACTACAGCAAACATGCGCGACGAAGGTATTGCAAAGGCTTGTGAGGAATACGGAATGACCGTCCTTGCCGAAGAACGCGATTTCACTTTGACCTTCACTGCTGCAGGCGGTGCAACCATCGCAGAGCGATTCCTCACTGCCTATCCCGAGTGTGACGGCATTATTATTGCAGGTATGACTCAGTACTGCCTGCCCGGCATTGTCCAGACTCTGGAACAGACTGGTAACATTAATAAGATTAAGGTTGCAGGTATCGACTTTAACGAATTCCAATTTGACTATATGGAGCAGGGTGCTCTGCACGGCATCGTTGGCGGCCACTTTGCTGGCCCCACCTACACTGCAATTCAGATGATTAACATCCTCAACGGCACACCTCTTACTGAAGAAAAGGTGCAGCTACAGGACATGTTCATTAAGCTGGGAAGCAACGAAGAGGCTCAGACCTATGCAAACTATATTAACGAAGTTGGTTACCTCTATAGCGAGGAAGAAATCAAGAACTGCCTCGTACTCAACAACCCTGACTTCACCTTTGAGGATCTGAAGGCGATTGCTGACAGCTATAGTCTGCAGGATTTGCTTGACCGTAACGGCAAGTAACCGGCTGAATGAGTGACGGCCGGCTGGCAGAAACCGCCGGCCGTCGGATTTGACCCACAGGGGGATATTTATGAACACGAAACGATTTGCACAGGGGGTTTTTGCCGCCCTGATTATACCGGGCGCGGTTTATCTGATTTTTGCGCTGCTACGGCCGGATGTGTTCTGGCGTGCTGATGTGGTCTATCTGCTCTTTATCCAGTCTATCGAATCTATCATTCTGGGCTGGGGCATGAGTTTTGGTATGATTTCGGGTAATATGGATCTGTCCGTCGCAGCAGAGACAATTCTCGGCACGATTGTTGCGGCAATCGCCGCAAAATCCTTCGGCATCCCCGGTCTTGTCGTGGGAGCTCTTGCAACAACAATGGTAGTAGGCTGGCTCAAATCTCTGGTCCTGAGGGTTATTCGGACCAACTCACTGGTCATCAGTATTGCCTATTGCCTGCTGCTCGGCGCACTGGGTGCGGTTGTTGCACAGAATAAGTCACTGGTCATTACGAGTGCGCAAACAATCCTAGGCAAGGCACCGTGGAATATCCTTATTGCGGTTGGATTGGGTGCATTGATGTTCTATCTGCACAAATACAGCGTGTTTGGCTCGAACTGCCGTGCTGTTGGCGGTGACGCCCAGCTCGCAAAAAATGCAGGTATTGACAAATATAAGGTGTACGGAAAGGGATTCCTTGTCGCCTCGTTTTACGCCGGTTTTTCCGCAATTATCTCGCTGAGCCGAGGCGCAGGTACCGCTGCAGCCACCGGTCTGCAGTCGATGACACCAATCTTTAGTGCAATGATTGGTGTGTTCCTTGGCCTGATGCTTACCCGTTGGGTCAACATCGTATTCGGCGTTATATCCGGCATCCTGACCATGAATATCATCGGCTATGGACTGCTGGCGCTTAGCGTAGAACCGGACATTAAAAATACGATAACCGGTGCATTCCTGCTGACAATCATGACAATTATGGCGGTACGGGAACGTAAAGCGATGGAAAAAGTAAAACGCGACCTGTTTAATATGCAGCGAGTTGCGAAACAGGTACAATATGTAAAACAGGAGGAGTGAACCATGTTAAAAAAGAGGCCGTTTGAATTCCCGGGTGAAAAGGCGATTCGCGTTATCTGTGACACAGATGCTTACAATGAATGTGATGACCAGTTTTGTGTTGCACATCTTTGGATGACGCCTCGTTTTGACGTTAAGGCAATGATCGCTGCCCAGTATGGTCACGTTATGAATGTGCAGGGAACAGAGCAGAAGAGCTATGACGAGCTGGTTAATCTGGCAACCTTAATGGATATTCGCGACGAAGTGAATATTCTCCACGGCGGTGTGACCGCATTGCCCGATGAGAACACTCCTGTGGACAGTGAGGGTGCCCGCTTTATCATCGAAGAGGCTATGAAGGATGATCCTCGTCCTCTGTTTGTATGTTTCCTGGGAGCGACGACAGAAATTGCATCTGCTTACCTGATGGAGCCGCGTATTGCGGACAAGCTGACAGTGGTCTGGATTGGTGGCGGTGCCTATCCGGAAGGTAATTTTGAATTCAACCAGGGAAACGATATCAACGCGGCTCGGGTACTTTACAAGAGCAATATTGAACTATGGCAGGTGCCGATGAACGTCTACACTACCATGAAAATCAGCTATTTCGAGATGATGAACAAGATCTACCCCTGTGGCAAGATTGGCAAATATCTCGTTGAACATGCGATGGATTTTGGCAAGCAGTTCGACCAAATAATTGCATCAATGGCAGACAATCCTGCCGCAGCATCGATACGGATATGCATAGACAAGCGGGGTGCCAGTGTGTCTAAAGCAGCGGCAGCGACTTCCTTTGGCGGCGAGCTTTGGAGCCTTGGCGATTCCCCGGTAGTTGGTATTATGCTCAATAACACAATGGGCCGTTACGAGATGCATGATGCTCCGGGCGATGTGGGTCTGGACGGCAAGTATGATTGGTCCAAGCCAAGCAGCCGGAAGGTTCGTGTCTATAAGGACATTGACAGTCACTTCATCCTCAATGATATGATTGAAAAACTACAATTCTATTTCGGATAAAAACTTTTGCCAATGGGGCGGGCTGAAACGTCCGTCCCGTTAGTGCATTATGAACCCGAAGGGGACGAAAAATATGTTAAGGAATCTAAAACAAACCGCATATGAGCTTCGGCTCGATGTGCTTGAAATGGTATATGAACACAAATCGGGCCATATTGGCGGGAGTATGTCCTGCATGGATATCCTAACGACCCTATATGGTAGCGTTATGGACATCGATAAGATTAAAGCCGGTGCTGATTGTAGGGACCGTTTTGTTCTCAGCAAAGGTCACTGTGCTGAGGCACTGTATGCTGTGCTTGCCCAATTTGGATTAATAGATAAATCGGAGTTGGATACCTTCACGATGTTCGGGACTCGTCTTGCGGAGCATCCAACCAGCAAAATCCCTGGTGTCGAAGCAGCGACCGGCGCACTGGGACACGGGCTATCTCTCGGCGTTGGGATGGCAATCGGTCTGAGAGCAGACAGCAGCCCGGCACATGTCTATGTTTTAACCGGTGATGGTGAGCTCGCCGAAGGTTCTGTCTGGGAGGCAATGATGTCCGCAGCAAAGTATAAACTGGACAATCTTACCTTGATCGTGGATCGTAATCGCTTGCAAATTTCCGGTGGAACTGAAGACGTAATGCCCCTTGACGATCTTTGCGATAAAATCAGTGCGTTCGGTTTTTCTGTGCTTGTATGTGACGGACACGATTACGTTGCTCTGGAGCAGGCGCTGCGGCATAGAACGGCGGAAAAACCGGTAGCAATTATTGCCCAGACTGTCAAAGGAAAGGGCTCGCCGATAATGGAGAACAAGGCTGACTGGCACCATCTGATTCCAAATAAGGAACAGTATGAACAGATCAAAGCTGACATCCAGACGGTACTCAGGGAGGTATGACAGATGGCGATGGTTTCTTGCAGAAAGGCGTTTACTGCAAAACTGCTTCAGAATGCAAAGAAAAATGCTGATATTTTTGCAGTCGCGACCGATTCCCGCGGCAGTGTGACCCTTGGAGAGTTTGGCAAACAACTGCCTGACCGTCTGATCGAATTTGGAATTGCGGAACAAAACGCTGTTGCAGCAGCTGCCGGACTTGCAAAGACAGGGAAGAAAGTCTTTGTGACGGGACCAGCCTGTTTCCTTGCGGCGCGGGCGTATGAACAGGTTAAGGTGGATGTTGCGTACAACCGGACGGATGTCCGAATTATTGGAGTCAGCGCTGGTGTTAGCTATGGACCTTTAGGCTGCACACATACGACGATGCACGATTTTGCAAGTATGCGTGCGTTGCCGAATTTGACGATTCTTGCACCTTGTGATGCTGTGCAGACGGAGTATCTAACCGATCTGCTTTGCCAATTCACTGGCCCGGTTTACATGCGTATGGGCCGCGGGGACGTGCCGCCTGTTTATGAGGCTGGGGAAAAATTTGAAATTGGAAAGATAAAGACAGTGTGCGAGGGAACGGATGCGACGATTATCGCATGCGGCGAAATGGTTGCACCGGCAAAAAAAGCAGCGGAACTATTGCAAGCCGAAGGTATTTCTGCGCGGGTGCTCGACTGCTTTACGATACAACCCATGGACACAAAGACAGTAGAGAAAGCTCTGCGCGAGACCCGTGCCGTTGTTACTGTTGAGGAACACAGTACACGAGGCGGCCTTGGAGAAGCGGTTTCGCATATTGCGGCAGAGTTACGCGGTAGCGCACCGATGCGACTCTTAGGCCTTCCGGAGGAGGTTGTAATCGGAAAATCTCAGGAGTTGTTCGCCTACTATGGTCTGACCCCCGAAGGGATCAGCGCCGCAATCAAAGAACGGCTGGAGTGTGAATAGGATGAGCTACATACTGGCGATTGACCAGAGCACTGCGGGAACAAAAGCAGTGCTGTTCAATAAATATGGAGCGGTTATTTCCCGAAGTGATCTGCCCCATCGACAGATTGTCGATGAACGGGGGTGGGTCGAGCACGATCCAGTCGAGATTATTACAAATGTCAACACGGCAGCAAAACAGGTTGTCGAGCAGGCTGATATCCTGCCGGAAGAAATTAAGGCAATTGGTTTAAGCAACCAGCGGGAAACGGTTGTTTGCTGGGATCGTGAGACCGGACAGCCGGTTTATAATGCAATTGTCTGGCAATGCGGCCGTGCCGCACCTATTGCGGACGCACTTGCGCCGTATGCCCGGTTGATCCGCGAGAAAACCGGACTTAATAACTCTCCGTTTTTCTCGGCACCCAAGATGGCATGGGTGGTGCAGAATGTTCCAAGGGCAGCAGAATTGCTCGAACAGGATAGACTGTGCTGCGGTACAATTGATACTTGGCTGGTCTACACATTGACAGATGGCCAGAGCTATAAGACAGACTTTTCTAATGCATCGCGCACAGAATTGATGAATCTCGACACGCTGGACTGGGATGATTCCTTAATCGAGATGTTTGGACTTCGTAGGAGCTGCCTCCCGGAAATCGTTCCAAGTGACCACTTGTTTGGAATGACTGATTTTGATGGTTTATTCCCGCAAAAGATTCCAATTGCTGCCGTGCTGGGAGATAGTCATGCGGCGTTGTTTGCAAATGGCTGCTTTGCGGAAGGAATGACCAAAGCAACTTTTGGAACGGGAACTTCGGTGATGATGAATGCAGGAGCCTCCAGACCGAAGCAGGTGCCGGATGGGTTGGTGGAGAGTGTTTCCTGGGGACGTGGCGGAGAGGTTTTCTATGCGCTCGAGGGAAACATTAACTATAGTGGTGCACTGATCAAATGGTTGGTCAATGATCTCGAACTGATCCAAACCAGTCGCGAATCCGGACAGTTTGCTATGCAAGTGAAAGATACAGGCGGCGTCTATTTCGTGCCGGCGTTTTCCGGCCTCGGTGCGCCCTATTGGGATAACGACGCTCGTGCGATGATATGCGGAATAACGGCAGCAACCAAAAAAGCGCATCTTGTACGTGCGGCGGAGGAAGCGATTGCCTATCAGATTCGGGATATCACCGAACAGCTTGCACTTTGCGGAAAAACTGTTGGGCTTTTGTGCGTGGATGGCGGTGCGACGAATGACCAATTCCTCATGCAGTTCGTATCAGATATGACTGGTGCACCGCTCAAGCGATCAAGCATTGAAGAACTGTCTGCAGCCGGCGCTGCATATCTGGCAGCGTTGTCTGCCGGCATAGCAACGCAGACAGAGATTTTTAGCAGTATAGAATACACGCAGGTAGAACCCTCCATGCAGCAGACGCAGCGGGAACGGTTGTATAAAGGCTGGAAAAAAGCAGTGGCGATGGTCACGGAAAAGAAGAGGTAACGTATGAATCAAAAGAACAAATTTGGAATCATTGTTTCCACAAGATCGTTTTTTCCATCTAAGCTTGTCAAAACTGCGCGAGATGCAGTAATGCGGGTAATGGATAAGCTGGGATACGAGTACATTATGGTGGGGGAAACGGATACGCAATATGGTGCGGTCCTCACGTTTGATGAGGCGAAGACCTGTGCGGAGTTGTTTAAAGCGCACCGTGAGGAGATTTGCGGCATCGTCGTCATCATGCCCAACTTTTGCGAAGAGTTGGGCATTGCGGAAGCGATTCAGCTTGCGGATTTGAATGTTCCGGTATTGATTCAGGCTTGTGACGATGATTTTGACAAGCTGGATATGGCAAATCGTCGAGATGCATTCTGCGGAAAGATTTCGGTATGCAATAATCTGTATCAGAGAAACATTCCGTTTTCACTGACCCGGTTGCACACTTGCCCGATTGAATCTCCGCAATTTGAGGACGATCTTCGGTGGTTTAAGGGTGTTTGCGCTGTAGTCAATGGCCTTAAAGGTGCGCGTATTGCGATGCTTGGTGCCCGACCCATCGCCTTCAATACAGTCCGTTATTCTGAAAAGCTGCTGCAAAAGCATGGAATTAGTGTCCAAACAATTGATTTTTCTGAGATTATTTTCAAGGCAATGCACTACAACGATGCTGAAAAAGTTGTAGCGAAAATCAAAGAAATTCGTGAATACGGCAGCGTTCCTGCTTGGATCAGCGATGAGGTGATGGAAAAGCAGGCAAAGTTGTGCCTTGTGATTGATGAGGCGATAGAGGATCTCCAGTGCGATGCGTCCACTGTCCAATGCTGGGATAGTGTGGAAAACAACTACGGCTGTGCGACCTGCCTTGCGATGAGCATGATGGGTGACAACGGTAAGCCTTCTGCGTGTGAAAGCGATGTGACTGGTGCATTGTCTATGCTGGCTGCTTGGCTTGCGGCCGGAACGGCACCTGCGCTGATGGACTGGAACAATAACATCCGAGAAGAGCGCAATGCTTGTGTTTCACTGCACTGTTCCAACTTCCCGAAGTCCTTTTTCCAAAACGATGTGGAGATTGAATGTCTGGACGTTCTTGGTTCTACGCTTGGTAAGGAGAATTGCTTTGGCGCCTGCAAGGGCCATGTGGCTGCCGGAGATATGACATTCATTCGGCTAACCACGGATGACCAGCGGGGAACGGTCAAGGCTTATCTTGGCGAAGGGGTGTTCCGGGATGAGGTGATTCCGACCAAAGGCGGTGTAGCAAACTGTTATATTGAGAACCTGCAGAATCTGTTGCGCTATGTTTGCGAAAATGGATATGAACATCATGTTTGCTTTGTCCGCGGCCATGTAGCTGACATCCTCGAGGAGGCACTGACAAAGTATATGGGAATTCCAGTTTACCGTCATCGTTAAAAGCTGTGTACTGATGTGGTAAAGGGTGTATCCGAACCTGTAGGTATAACAAAACCGCAAGGCTTTCGGCCTTGCGGTTTGTTGTTTTTAGTGGAGATAAGCGGGATCGAACCGCTGACCTCTTGAATGCCATTGACAGCCGCGGCAGCGTCCGTCAGGGGCAAGCGCTCCAAAAGAAAAAACCGTTGAAATACAAGGGCTTTTTGCTAATTTGCCCGTTTTGCACACTTTACTTTTCTGCTTCATGTGCGCTTGAATTTTTGAATCGATTGCGTGTTTGCGGGGCTGCTTACAGCCCCATTTCTTTTACCCTGCGATAGAACGTGTTGGGCTTCAAGCCCAGCTCTTTCATGGCGGCGGTGGCGGTAATTTCACCTGCCCGCCATTTCTTGCAAAGGGCTTTCATCTGCGCCTCGTCATAATCAATGGGCTTGCGGCCTTTATACTTGCCCTCACTTTTGGCAATCTCGATTCCCTCACGCTGACGCTCCAAAATGTTCTCCCGCTCCAATTCAGCCAGCGCGCCGAACACGGTCAGTATGAAACGCCCTTGCGGGGTGGTGGTGTCGATGTTCTCTTTCAGACTGACGAACTCCACGCCCTTTTCGGTCAGTTCTGACACGATGGAAAGCAAGTCCCGCGTGTTTCGCGCAATTCTGGAAATGCTTTCGACTACCACGGTATCGCCCGCACGGACGAAAGCCATCATTTCTTTGAACGCGGCACGGTTCGTGTTCTTGCCGCTTGCTTTGTCCACAAACACCTTTTCGGCGTTCTGTTCCTCTGCCATTTTCAGCTGACGCGCTTCGTTCTGTTCCATGGTGGAGCAGCGCACATAGAAAACCCGCATTGTGAAATCCCCCTTGCTTTATCTGTCATTATTCTATCACAAATCCCAAAGTATGTTAATAGGATGTATATGCAATTTGAAATATTTCAAAAATTATGATATAATATATGTGAAACAGAAAAGCAAGGGGGTTTTCATTGTCATTGGGCTATACCCTAATGAAACGGATAGAGAAAGGAGCGGGATTGCACCCGCTCCATAAGTATCAATAGAACTTTCCGCCCTGATCGGGAGTGCCGCCTTTTTGTGCTGCCATTTGGTTGATTTCTTCCAAGGTGTATTCCGTCCCAACCTTATCTGCAAAATCGGCATTGTTGCCTGCGTCATATACACGCAGATAAATAACACCATTCTTTTTGCCGGACAACTTTTTGAGCAAGCCGGTAGTGGTTAGCATAGTGTTGTTGTAGCCGGTCACATCGGGAACGGGAGAACTCAAAACACCCTTGCACTGTTCGCACTGGAACAGATAGAGGTTGCCTTCCAACTTCATCTGCATTTTTTGGTCAAGTGCCCAATGAGGATTGTTAGAGCCGCAGAATGGACATACCTTGACACTACGATCAATAAATCCCTGCGGCACACTTCCAGCAAAACCTTCCATTCTCTTGAATGCCATTTCGATTACCTCCTAATATTAGAATCCCACTATTGCGGAAATGATGAAATACAGAATTGCACCACCAATAGCAGTAATGATACTGATAGCAATGTAATTGATGCCAAATTCCTTTGCTCTCTGTACATTTGCTTTTGCAGCAACAGTAGCGGACTTGACAACGGGGAAACCATTTTCGACAGCCACAGTTGCAGTAAAGTCATTTCTAATCATTGCCCCATAACTGTTCTGGGAATCAACAAAGCCGGAAACTTGATAGCCTCGGGTGTCATCTCCAACGATGGAAATCAAATCAACAGGAAACTGTGCGGACGCAGGGCTTTTGAGTTGATTGCAAATAGCAGGCTTGACAACAGCCGATTGGTCATAGTTTATCTCCTTTTATTCTCTTGTTAAATTTTCAACCGCAATACGGATATTTGCGGGAACGCCCTCCATTTGCACATACTTTGACACGGAGGACGCCCTGCGGCCGGATAAAGCGCTTTTAAGCGCATTATCCAAAACCCATACAGGAATAGAATACAGCGCGAAAATCCCGAAAACAATTAACTGGCTGCATAGTATTGGGAAATTTCTCCTTTTTGCCCAAAATCATGGGAACGCAGCAAAAACGCGGAAGATTTTGTGAATCTCCCGCGTTTTGCAGTAAAATCAAAGAAATGGAACTTAAAACAGCGCGTTTTACTCAAAAATCGCATTTGACAGGTCGATGGGGTTCTGGATCGGATTGTCAATATCCGTTCCGTTTCCGGAAAAAACAGTACCGAAAAAGTCCAACGGCATTGCACCGGGAAGGTTTACAAATTGAATGCCAACATCATTGCCCTCAATCCTACAGTCCGGAAATCCGTCTTTAGAAAAGGAATAGCTCAATGTATCATAGGAAAATCCAATTTTGTTATTTCGGAATGTACAGGCTTCCACGCCGATCATGCCGCCGTTTTCCACGGCCGCGCCGATATCATAGCCCGTGAAAGAGCAATTCTCAATCATCGTCGATGCCGTGGCGGTAAGCCCGTTGCCGCCGTTGCCCACAAAATCCAGATCATGCAGCACTACCTTGTCCGGGACGTGGGTGCTGACGGTCAGACTTCCCTCGATCACGGTTCGCCCGCTGCCGTCGCAGCAGCCATAGAGATTCACCGCGCGGGAGGATATGTGCAGATCGCCGGTGTAGGTGACCGGCGGCAAATAAATATCCACGACGGTGTCTGCCGGAACCTCCTTGTCAATGCGGTCAAGGAGCGCCTTCAGATCTTCTATGGTATTCAGCGGGGTATCTTCCGCTGTAAAAGCAGCATGCACAAGGGGCAGTACCTCAAAGGTATGCTTTAGTCGGATGGTATCGCCGTTTTTCATTGTCAGCGTCCAGACAAGCTCATTTGTTCCGCTTGCTCCGGTAAAAACCACATCCGTTTCCAAAACAGCGGCGCTAAACATCTCGTTATAGCGCGGCTCCGCGATATCCAATGCACCGTTTTCGTTGGGGAATGCTTCCAGGGTACAGCGCTCCACCTTGGCAAGAAACGCTTCCGGGTCCACCGGCGTTCCGTTCCGGTAAACGCCAAGCATGGCAGGCAGGTAGGAGGTTTCGTCCACGGAAAGAGAAAGCGTCCGTTTTTCCTCCGGCTGCTTGTCTTCAATGCTGTTTAAAAAAGTGCCGACAAGCAGCTCATACGTTCCGTCCTGATCGGTATAAGTGACGGACGCGCCGCCCTCATAGGTTTTGGGGCGGTGAGGCAGGAACACCGCCAGTGCCGCCGTCACCAGCACAAGCGCGCACAGAGCCGCAATCAGCGCCTTTTTCCGCCACAGACGCGGGGGCTTTACTTCCTGCCTCTCAATCTGGCTTTGGGCGCAATGGGGGCAAAAGGAAGCGCCCTCCGGCAAGTCCGCGCCGCAATTTCTGCATTTTTTCATGTTATTCTCTCCTTAAAGCGTCTCCATCAGATAAAGTACGCTTTTGTATCGTTTTTCCGGATTTACCATGGTGCATTTTTGCACGATACGGCCTAAGCGGCCGCTTGCCAGTTCTTTGGACGGATGCTTTCCCGTGAGCATGATATTCAGCAGCACCCCAAGAGAATAGATGTCCGCCCGCTCGTCCGTCTGGGCAATCCCGTATTGCTCCGGCGCGGCATAGCCCGTGGTCCCCAGAATCTGCGTGTCCTGATTTGTGTCGCTTTTGAAAATGCGGGAAGCGTCAAAGTCGATGAGTATCGCCTCGCTGCCCCGGATTATCACATTTTCCGGCTTGATGTCCCGATGCACCGCGCCCAATTTATGCAGCACCCACAGGGCATTACATAGCTGCATGATGATTTTTCGCGCTTCAGCGTGGGAGAACAGCGCGCCCTCCAAAAGGTAGGCAAGAGAATCCCCCTGTATGTATTCTTCCAGCACCGCCACCATACCGTCCCGCTCCGCGGTCTCCATGATCTGCGGCAGGTTTGGGCAGGAGATCCCCAGCAGCTTCCGGTAGACCTCCCCATTTCCGCGATAATGGCGAAAAATAAAGCGTGTTCCGTTCTGTTTGTTTTGCAGAAGCGAAACACTGCCGCGCTCGCTATGTTTGATTGCCTTTACGGTTTTATAGTCCGTTTCGATGCTTGATAACAAATATGGATAAATTGCGCTCACCCTCTTACGCTATGCAAAGCGCATATTGATTTTGCTCGCCTGAACCAGTATGATTATACAAAGAAAACACACGGTTGTAAAGGCGGCAGAATATGAAAGACACGAATAATCTACGGCAGAAACTGATGGAAGCCCCCAGTCTCGACCAATTCTTATCGGAAAATCAGGACAGCTTCAATCGGGACAGCGTTTGCGAATTACTGAACCGGCTTTTTCAGAAGCGAAGGATTTCCAAAGCGACGCTTGCCAAGCAGTCTGGCATGAGTGAAGTATATTTGCATCAGGTTTTTTCCGGGCGGCGCAATCCCTCCCGCAGCCGTCTTCTGTGCCTGTGCTTTGGCCTGAACGCGTCGCTGGAGGAAACCCAGGAGCTTTTGAAGCAATGCGGGTTTGCCCAGCTTTATCCCAAGGACAGACGGGATGCCATTATCCTTTACGGTATTTTGAATGGAATGGATCTATTTGCAGTAAACGACAAGCTGTTTGCGGAAAATGAGGAGACGCTGTATTGACGGCAGGGGAAAGAATTTGGGGCCACTTGTGCAGCGGTTGATGCTGTTTGGAGGAAGCCCCGCGTCCCGCGCGGGAAAATTCATCCTGATTTTCTTCATCGTACCTGACCTCTTGATTTTCAAAATTTCCATCAAAAACCAAGCGAAC
>ENA-OPCC01000545-OPCC01000545.1-human-gut-metagenome-genome-assembly--contig:-NODE-545-length-19146-cov-4.603111_pt1 | contig 19146 bp, 11 predicted proteins | sample MGYA00241558_ERZ501467 | MGnify/ENA primary metagenome ERZ501467 (study PRJEB25962, sample SAMEA2042620) | human gut metagenome | biome: human gut; feature: human-associated habitat; material: faeces...
CGCCATTCGGGCCTAGTCCGTCCAATTGTTTCAAGCCACCATAACGGCTGCCCATGCCGGCTGCCAATAAGAATAAAGTTGGTTTCATATTTAGTTATTATTTAAAAAGGTTAGTATATCACAGTTGATAACGGCTGCAAATGTACAAAAATTTATGGCTGACAGAAGGGAGTTTTAGTTCATTCTTTACCACTATCCGTTCAAAAAGGTACATTTAGAACGGATAACCGATGGCAAAATGCAACGCCATGCTGTCCTTGAACTTGGGAATATTATAATACCCCGACTTCCCGGTATCATACGGATCATGCAGCCCGATACCCAAGTCCAGACGAAAAACAAGAAAGTCCAAATCGTAACGCAAGCCAAATCCCGTGCCCAAAGCAATCTGTTTCGGGAAATTCTTCAACGTAAATTCACCATTCGGGCGGTTTTCATCTTTACGCATCAGCCATACATTGCCGGCATCCAGAAACACCGCTCCATGCAAGTCGGCAATCATACGGAAGCGATACTCGATATTGGCTTCTATGCGAATATCACCCACGTGGTTGATATAGGTATATTTCCTATCCGTCTCGGGAGGATAGCCGCCCGGACCTATACTGCGTGCAGAAAAGGCGCGCACACTGTTGGCACCGCCGATATAGAACTGTTCCGTATAAGGTGCGGTCGTAGCGTTGCCATACGACCATATCACCCCTCCGGCAATACGCGAGGCTATCATCTGGTTCTTGTCTATCCGGTAATGGTACCTGAATTCCGAGTTCAGCTTCAAGAACTGTGCAAAAGGTACCCCGAAAAGCTTCTTTCCTTCCTCACTGAACGGCTTGCCGAAAATACGGTAGACGGCAGAAGTCAGGTTACCGGCCGACGCAACGGTGGTCTGCCACCAGATGGGGTTACGCTTGCCGCGCACGGAAGCGTTGTCATAAGTATAGGTGTACTCCATGGCAGGAATGAACTGGTCGCGCAAACTAACGTAGAGTGCCGGATTCTCGGCACGCAACGTATCGAAAGCGGCAGTAGGATTGCGCAGTACATTGAATGTCAACCGGAAAGGAGTTATACTGTGCCTGGAAGTCGATTTGGGCTGGAAGTCATAAGTGACATTACCGCCAAAAGCCAACAGCTTATAATACTTGGCACGGTTCATCTGGTCGGCATATAAACGGAAAGTCGTTGTAGCCGGGAAGTCATACTCACGGTCGCCCATCCTAGGAAACACCACGCGCGGAAAGATAAGCGAAGTGGAGATACCCAGTTCATAACTGTTCATCAAGGAAGAACTTGCCTTGCCCGTCTGCCATTCGTACGAACCGTTCAACTTCACATTCCAGCTTTCACCGCCACCGAAGACATTGTTCTTCGTCACCGTAAAAGCGGCACCCGGTCCCGTCTGGTTATTGCTCTTCATGGTGACATTAAAATCCAACTCCGCATCGTAGGGTTTATCGAGCGCGGCAATGACCCTCACATCCAATGTATCAGACACAAACGCCGTATCACGCGGTATATACTGCATCTCCGCATAACGGAAAATACCGACGCTTGCCAGACGCTCCTGAATACGGGTCTGACGGTACAAACTATACAAACTCTGCATAGAACGCTGGCGGGCAATACCTGCGCTGTCCTGTATCTGACGTTTCCGCCGATAACCTTGATAGTTCAACCAACGGTAAAGCATGTTGGGACGTACCGGAGGTTTGTTGTAGTAATGTATGGTCAAGCCTTTGTAATCCATGCTGTCATTGGGTTCCTGCCCCTGCTTTCCAAGAAGATAGACGGATTTACGCCCCACACGGAACTGCTTCTCGGCTACCTTTGGCATACCGGGAACGGGAATCAAGCGCATCTGGACATGCCCATTGGGAACCATCATGGTATCGGCCTGATAGGTCAGGTAGTCGGGACGGAAATAATAACAGCCCACATTACGCAGCAGGGTACTGATACGGGTACGCTCCCCATCCAAATCAGCCACATTGAATTGTTCTCCCGAACTGATAAGGGAACGTCGGCGTCCCAGCTCCATAATGCGAGTGGTACGCTCGCTGAAACCACGATAATATACCGTATCTATAAAGTAGGGGTTACGCATGTTCACCGTATATTGCAACTTTGCCTTCAGCGAGTCCTTCGGGTCGATAAATGTCTTGTAGCTGACGCTTCCGTTGAAATAGCCATAATCGCGCAGCAAGTTAACCGCCGCCTTCTGGCGTATATCGGGATTCACCGTAGACATAAGCACCGGAGTGGCGGCAAATTTATTGAATATCCACTTTCCGAATCCCTTCTCATACTTCTGGAAACCATTGTAAATCCACAGTCCGAAAGGAAAGGGATAGCGGATAGTAGAGCTTCCCAGCAACGAATTGTTCGGTGCCGTAGCAAGGGCGGCTTCCACCTCTTCCATAGCAATCTCACCAACAGACGTTTCACTGCGGTTCAATACAATCATCGGCTTTTGGCCGGTATAGAGTATCTCCCCCTCGGGCAAGTGCTTCGTGGTGGAGCAACCTGCCAGAAATATCAATCCTGCAATATATAATATCAGTCGTTTCATATCACATTCCTACTTTTTCATATCGCTATTTTCAGCCTCCGGTTTTATCTTTTTCTTCCTGAAGATGAAGAGTTCACTCAATCGGTCCATCTTCCGGCGCAGCACAAGGCCGACACCCGTTTCGGTTATCTCACCGTCGAGTATGCTTTCGTAGTTTTTATTATGGAATACACGGACATATCGAGTACCCGACGCATCAAGACGGTATTCCAGCGATATATTGTCAATGAATGATTCCGCATCGTTCGTGGCATTGGCCCCGGTGGACACTTTTCCACCGATGACTATCTGTACGCGGTCGTTGAAGAAACGCTGGGAATAACGAAAACTGAAGTTTTTCTGCGTGTCACCCGTTTCAGCAGAGGTACGGTCTTCCACACCTACACTGATATTGGCCCCTTTTATACCTCCCGCCAAGGAGTTTATCTGGCTCTGAAGCACTGAGTTCAAGGCGGCTCCCATTGACAAACCTCCTCCTTTGGCACCACTGTTCAGGTAAATACCCGTGGCAAGCATGGCAATGGCCTGCTTGCTACGCTCTTCTGCACCCATTGCCTGCAGCTCATTCTCTACTGCGGCATCTTCGGGCGCCGAAATATCGAATATCAAATCGGGAGCGTCAAGCCTGTTCTTGATGGAAATGGAAACATCGAAGTTCACCATGCGCGAACCGTCCCCGTCACCGTCGGCCACAGAAGCACGCATACGTTCCGTAGCCTTTAGGCTTAGCGTAGGATTCATAATATTCCCTCGCCAATCCACATAACTGCCGGGATTGAACTGAAACTCCTTCAAGGGGATGATAGGCAGCGAATATTTCATGACGCCACCCGAAAGGGTATAGCGTCCGGTAAGGCTCATATCCCCTTGGGGAGTATACTGCATATTCAAATCACCGCCACCTTCCAGTTCGATGTATTTGCTGCGGTCGGGACTCAAGTCAGCACGAAGACGGACAGCATCGTCAATATGGACGGACATATACATTTCCAATCCTCCCAACGACATGGCAGGAACTTCATCCGCCTTTACCGACGTCGTATCGGTGAATGAGGTAAAGGTAACCAGCCCACTGAGACGGTCTTCCACCGTTAAAGGGGAATCGGTCAACACGTAGGTTACGTTGGTATTGCCCAGCAGATTCATGTTTCCACGCATCGTGAGCCCGTCAAGCGGTCCCTTCACCGTGGCATGCAAATCAACGAACACCTTTCCATATACCAGACTTTCGCGGGTACGCGGTGCATCCAGCAACGTATAGTTCTCTGCCAGCAGATTGAGGTTGGCAGTAGGACGCTCCATATTCCGGAAATCAACCTTACCGTCAATCGTAAACGGATTCTTGCTGGTGGTATAAATGGCAAACTTATCAAATATCAACTGATTGTCCTTTATCTGTACCGGACGGTTGTCGAACCAGTAACGTGCTCCCGCCTGGCGTGCATAGACAGACACACTGTCCAAAACAATATCACCATGCATTTGAGGCTTGTCCAGCGAACCATAAATATAAAGCCCTCCATCAATATCTCCGGTAAAGGCCACCATTTGGTCAGGGATGAATGCATTGGCCATCTTCAATGGGAAATGCTCGAAACGAGTGGACACTTCCAGAGTATCCTTTCCGTTTTTCTGCGTCAAGATACCGTCGGCGATCATCACTTCTTCGTTATCATGTGTAAAATAGGTATTCAAATAGTGCGTATTCTTGTCGCCCGGCAACCAGGTAGCCCCCAGACCTATATCTCCAACCGGTTGGCGTTCGTAGGTCAGTTTCTCTACATTGGCTTCGGCGGACACCTGCAGGGAAGTGGCAGTCTGTATATAATTTGCTTCGGCGGAGAACAATCCCGTAAGCCGAGGCATATAAGGAAGTACCTCCGTAAGTTCATCCAGGCGCAATCGGCTCAATTCTACGTTTATATTCTGCAAGGAAAGGGTATCATTCTTGTCGGATTGCATACGGAAACACAGACCATCGTCGCTGTCCATATCAATATTGGCATAGACGCGCATATTCTTATGCAGATAAATCCAGTTACTATTGTCCGCAAAGTGGAATTTACGGAAAGCGATAATCGGCTCGGCAGGAATAAGGTTCAGCAGCACACCATCACCGCGACCATGTCCTTCGGTCAACGGACGGGCGTTAATACCGAACAGCACACCAGTCTGCCCTTTTCCATCCACATAATCCACAGTCAGCTCCGCATCTTCATTACGGACTTCCCCCGTCAATGTGCTGCGAAACACAAACTGCGGGTTCTTGGGACCGTTTATGACACCACCTTGCAACTTCATCCGAGCAGTATCCTGCTTCACTGTAAAAAATATCGTATCGAGCTGCAAGGAGTCCATGCGCAATCCGTGAACAGCTGTACGCCCATTGATGCCGACTTGCGGAGTAAATCCGAAGCTCAGTTTGAAATCATTATAGGAAATACCCTTTGCAGCCAGGAAATAGCTGACGGGATTCTGGTTACCGGCTTCCAGATGCATGCCTGCTGAAGGAAGGACTTGGCGCAAAGCGGCATGGTCCAAACGCCGTTCATCAATCTGCTTTGTCAGGATAGAGACAAATTTATCCGACTGTTCCATCAACTTCTTCAACGTGCTGTGGGCGCGGAAACGCAGATTCAAGTCACCGGCGTCAAGCCTCAACTTGAGAGAATCATGACGTGCCTCCGCTCCCATTGTAAAGGCAAACGGGTGTTTCAACGGTCGGGGCACCAAACCCAGCTTATGCAGATTCACCTCTTCCACATTCAAATCCAAAGCGCCATCCAAATAGCTGCGGTCAAGACGCATATCCGCATTTCCCTGCATCTTGAGAAGAACATTATCGCTGGCAAGACGGACGGTAGCAACGGATGACTTGAGTCCGGCATGCGCCTCCACACCGGAAATGTCCCAATGCCCATACTGTAGTTTTTCCAAAGAGGCATTCAAAGCAGCCACAGTCTTTCGTGATGCCACATCCACCCCTTGTCCTTTAGCGGACATCTTTGCCGTAAGAGTATAGATAGAGTCCTTGGGCAGGAAGTGATGCACCTGCAAGTTGTTGATGGCAAGGTCGGCATGGTAGGCTTCCGTAGCAAGGTTATAGGCAGCGTCCAGATTCAAGACGCCTTCCTTCTCCAGCAGTTTCAAGGCGGCAGTGCACTGCGTCCCCTCCATACCGACACGTGCCGCAAGGTGCATACTGTCCGGCACGATGATGGAGCCATCGGGAGCAATGTCAGCTAGTCCGGTCAAGAAGTTCAAGTTCTGCGTATGCATCTCGAAGTCCATGTTTCCATTGCGTTTCACACTGTCGGTCAGGTTCCAGAATTCTCCTCCCCCATTCAACGAAAAGGCTCCGGGCAGCTCAGCCGTAAAACGGGAAATCTGCATCTGCTTCAGGTTTCCTTCCGTACCGGCATGAATCACCAACGGACGGAACGGATAGGCTTCCTTGAAAGTTTCCGGCAGGCCACCGGCAAAAAGCAGTACATCCTGTTTGCCGATACGGGCATTGAAACGGGCTGTCAGACGACCGGTGGTAGGTATATTTATCAGTTCCCAGTAAGTCTGTGCCGTAAAGTTCATCTCACTATGAGGTGTCAGCAACTTCAAAGAAGGGATACGGATAACGGTAGAATCGGCAAACAACCGCCCGGTCAGGGAAGTTACACTCAAACCGGAACGCTCATACATGGAAAATTCCCGGATAACGGCATTCATATCTCTACCGTAGTACATCACAGAATCAATGCCCATACGAATGTCGCGAAGAGCAATGTGCGAGGGGTCGAAGCCTATCGCACTCCCCGGGCCACCGGTATCATAATTGACAGAAGTTCCAGTCAGCAGGAATTTTCTCCAGCCATAGAACTGGTGTTTCAGGTCGGCAGCAGCGTCCGCAATCTCAGCATCTCCTATATGGGCTTTCAGCCCCATGGAGTCCAATGGCATCTGTAAATCGACCGAGACGTTCTTCAACTTCAGAGTATGGAGTGTGACTTTCCAGTTTAACGCAGTGTCAGTAGTGTCTTTGGGAGTCTCAGTGGTATCTGCAAGCATCACCTGCACATGGGTATCGCTCAATTCTATATTATTGAGGATGGCATCTTCTTTTGTAAGGTCTATGCCATGGCTTTCGAAAAAGAAATGCCCCAGTACTCCTTTGATGCACATACCTTCCATTAAATTGGAGGAGTTGACAGCAACTTGTTTCAAGGTAATGTCATCCACCTCCACTTTCCCTTTGAGTAAAGGCCATGCCTGTACCCGTACGTTCAAACTTCCAAGATTCAGCAAGGTATCGGGATGCTGCACATCAACAGCACTGTCGGCAGGCTGTACCACCAATACACCGCGGACCAACAAATTCAAAGGAAAGCGAAGGTCAATCCGCTCCACGGATATGTCCATACCCGTAGCATCTGATGCAATTGCCGTAGCCTGCTTCCGTATCAAATTCTGTACGGGAGGCACATAAAGCAATATCATCAATATTATAAACAGTATAATAGGAGTAAGCAACACCCACAGTGCTGTTCTCAACCATTTTCTTCTCATCGGAACGTCAATCTTTCATCGTATTTAAAAGTCCTACAAAGTAAACAATTTCTTTCGACATTTGGTTCCCGATAGAGAAAAATCATGTATTCTTCTCTGTTCCCCCATTACGGAAAAGCTGTTGCCTGAGTAATGACATCCTCTATCAAAACGAGGGCGGCAAGGGCGTGTTCTTTCAACTCTCCGGTAAAAGGCACTCCATGAGAAGTTTCCAACAGTTTCAGCAATGCAACCAGTTCCGCTGCTCCAATTAAAGTAAAGAGGGGAATCATTTTGTGGGAGACAGCAGCCATCTCGTCCACATCCTCATTCTCCACAGCCTTCTGCAAACGCTCCGCATTGAGGCGGGTTTCAGCCACAAAACTTTCCAGAATGGACTTTGCCGCCTCGGGGTCATCGACCGAAAAAACGGTGAGCGAAGAGAATTTATCCCCCGGGCAAGCCGAAGCTTCCGAAACTTCCGTAACCTCCTTCCCTTTGTCCTCCACATTCAATTCATGCAGCAATTCACTGACGGTAAACGGCTTATGCAGGCATCCGGCAAAGCCATGCGCCGTAAATTCCTCACGCTGCATGTCACTGCGAGCAGTGACAGCAATCACCGGAACAGACTGTGCCTGCGGTATGTTCGAAGCACGCAGCAGTTTCAGTAAATCAAAACCATTAATAGCAGGCATCTGCACATCAGTAAGCAGAACATCAAAGGTTGCAGTGCGCAAGGCATCCAGCAGTTCATCCAGTTGTAAACAAGAGACAGAATTTATACCACTCTGCTGAAGCATGGCGGCAGTAAGGGTAAGCTGAATACGGTCATCATCGATAAGGAGGACATTCTTCAGTGAAGAATGAGGAACGGGGAATGAAGAATTGCCATTCGGCGTGGTAACACATCCCGATTCTTCATCCTTCATTCTCCGTCCTTCACTCCTTACGGGATAGATAGGAATATATATGGTGAAAGTGCTTCCCTTGCCTGGCACACTGTCTACATCAATCGTGCCTTCAAGCAACTGTACCAGCATACGGACGATGGAAAGTCCGAGTCCGAACCCCTCTTTACCCTGAGCACCCGGTAAGCGGGTAAACTCCTGGAAGATACGCTCACGGTCGGCAGGTTCCATACCTCTACCCGTATCAGCAATGGCAACTACCAGTCGACGGTCCTCGTAACGGGCAGTCATGGTAATACTGCCTTGGTCCGTAAACTTCACGGCATTGGACAGCAAATTGTTGATAATCTGGCGCAGACGCAAGGGGTCGCAAATATAGGTACCGCCCAGCTCCGGGGCAATGTCGCAATGAAGCGCCAGTCCTTTGGCAGCCGTAAGTGGTTCAAAACTGACGTGTATCTCTTCAAGCAGGCGGGAAGGATGAAAGGTGACCCGGTTGACTTCGGCCTTGTTCAAATCAAGACGATGGAAGTCGAGCAAATCAACGACCAACTTCAGCAGATGCTCCGATGAGGTTTTCATATTGTCCAGATAGAACCGCTGGCGCTCATCCACCGTCAGACGGGAAAGCAAGTCGGCATAGCCCATAATAGAACCGAGCGGGGCTTTGAAATCATGGGTAATGGCAAGCATCAGTTTTTCACGGACAGCAAGTAAATCTTCGGCACGACGGCGGGCCTCTTCCAACTCACGGCGGTACCGGTTGCTTCGGGTTATGTCGCGGCCGATGATAATAAGAAAAAAAGCGGAAAGCAACACCGCACCTACGGCAATACCACTGATAATCTTGGCCGAACGGCGTCGGACCGCCTGTTGATACTCGGCTTCCGTCCGTGCACGCAGCAGAGTTTCCGTCTCGTAATCTTTCAGCAAGCTGTCAATACGAGCGGTCAGCATATGGTCCAAGCGTTGCAGATAGCGTTTACGTCGTTGTATAACAGTGTTTACAGCTTTTTTCTGCTGGGCCACAGCACGCAGTTTCTCATGCAAAGAATCGGCCGGATTATAAGGTTCAATCACCGTATCCGTCGCAAATTCGAGGGAGGTCTTTACCTGGATAGCCGTATCTTTCTTTGGGGGGACAAACACTTCACCCAAACGACGGAAAAAACCCTTCTTTCGAGGGCGTGTCACGACGGTATCCCGATGTGTAATGATACGGTGCTGCACACGTTGCTGGGTCACTACCGAGTCCTGCTGGGCAATTATCTGCTCAATGTCACTGGTAGATACCATGCTGTCATTCGCCTCACTCAGCGTACGCAGCATTCTTATCGTATTGGTATCCTTCTCGCGTATCAAAGCTAGTACGCTGTCTGTCCATTGTACATCGCGGTCATCGGTAAGAATAAGGTTCTCCATCTCCCGGTGTACGAAGAACAAGGAAAAAAACAATACCGCCAGCAACAAAGTGTAGCCTACGGCAATCTTTACTTTGGAGACACTGTTCATATTATCAAATCCTTTCCCTGGTCTGTCTACGGAATCTCAGCCACAGCATCACCCCTGCACTGGTCAGTCCAAACGGGAAAGCCATCCAGACCCCCGTCAGTCCCCAGCCGAAGATGAAACCGCAGAGGTACCCTACGGGCAAAGATATAACAAAATAGGATATAAATGCAATAATCATCATCGGTTTCACATCCGAGATACCACGCAGGGCATTGGCAAAATTAATCTGCAATCCGTCACCGAACTGGTAAATCAGGAACGGAAAGAAGAGAGCGGCTACCATACCGGACACTTCCATATTATCTGTAAACCATCCTCCGACCTGACCGCGAAGTGCAAAGACAATACTCAACAGCACCACTTCCATGCATAAGATGACGTGAAGGCCAGCATACGCCGAACGGCGCACATTTTGCCCGTCGCCCTGCCCCTTAAAGTTACTGACACGCACAGCAACTGCAGCACCCATGCCATAATACATCATGAAGGTGAACTGAGAGATAGTGAGCATTATCTGATGTGATGCCAGAGCAAGTGTCCCCAGCCACCCCACCATGACAACACTGAGGCTGAAGGAAGCGGTCTCCATTCCCATCTGCATACCGACAGGCCAGCCCAAAGCATTGAGTTTCCTGAACATCGGTGTCGACCATCCCAGCCTCATAAATCCGAGTCTATAACGGATAAAACGGCGACTACGAAGCACAATCACCGCAAAGACCACGACCATCACAATGCGAGAGAACAAGGTACTTACACCCGCACCAAGCAATCCCATCTCCGGGAAACCCAATTTTCCATTGATCAGAATATAGTTTCCTACGATGTTAAGCGCATTCCCTCCAAGCAGAATCCACATGGCCGTCTTGGTGTCGGTGATGCCATCCGTAAACTGTTTAAAGCCGTTGAACAACATGACAAAAACCAGTGAAGCAAGCAGCACTAGATAATAAGGCTTAATCAGAGGCAGTAATTCTTCGGGCTGTCCCAGCCGCTCCACATTGAAATAGAGAACAGCCATGACAAGAGTCAGCAACAAAGCCACCAGCACATTGGCAACCAGGCTACACCGCAACGCCTGCCCTGCCTCGGCAAAGCGGCGGTTACCGTAGAAGCCCCCTACAACCGGTGTCAGCCCGTAGCTGAAGCCCGTACTGAAAATAATGCAAAGAGTAAACAGATTGTTTACGAAAGAAGCGGCACCCAGTTCCTCCGTGCTGTGATGCCCAATCATCAGCGTATCGGCAAAACCAAGCACAATGACTCCCAACTGCCCCACCACAATGGGTAGCCCCAGGAGAAGCAATGCTTTATAGTGCTGCTTATACGTATCAAATAATTTTTTCATACTAAAGGTTTTCTTTTTGGTAATAAAGCACAATCCCGTTTTCATCGCGGAAGGTCTGTTGGGCGACCCTATGAAGCTGTTCTGCCGTCACAGAGCGGTAATTGTCCACTTCACGGTCTATGTCTTCTGCCTGTCCGGTCAGTTCAAACCAGGCAAGATTCGTGGCAACATTCAGATAATTGATGTTGCCGAATATCTGTGTAGACTCAAACTTGTTCTTTACTTTCTCCAATTCTTGTTCTCCAACAAACCCGGATTTCAACTCTTCCAACTCTTTCCGGACAGCAGCCTCGGCTTGTTCCAAAGATACGCCTGCAGATGGTTTTCCACTGATATGCAGCAGTCCGGCATCCCGTGTACCAGAGATATAGGCATCGAGACTGGAAAAGAGCTTTTGCTCCTGCACCAGCCTGCGGGTCAAGCGACTGGAACGTCCATTGCTCAGAATATCCGACAGAATATCGAAGGCATAATAATCGGCATCCTCACGGCTGCACATGTGATAAGCCATGAACAAAGCATCCAGAGGAACATTCCGTTCCACCGTCTGCCGGCGTTCCGCCGTCTGTACAACTTCTTGCGGTAATTGTCTTACAGGCACATTCCTACGGGGAATAGGAGCAAACCATTTTTCAGTCAGCCTAATCGTTTCTTCCCACGAAATATTTCCGGTAACGGCCAGAACTGCATTATTAGGTGCATAAAAACGGAAAAAGAATTCCTTTACCTCATCCAGCGTGGCATTGGCAATGTGAGAGAGGTCTTTCCCGATAGTAGGCCAGCGATAAGGATGCGTTTGATAAGCCAAAGGACGAAGCAGATGTCCCACATCACCATACGGCTGGTTCAAGCAACGTTGTTTAAATTCCTCCATCACTACCGCACGCTGCACTTCAAGACTTTGCTCACTGAATGCCAGTTCCAGCATACGGTCGGACTCCAGCCAGAAGCCGATTTCCACATTCGATTTTGGAACCGTCAGGTAGTAATTGGTAATATCATTATTGGTCCATGCATTATTCTCCCCACCTGCCAGTTGCAAAGGAGCGTCATAATCAGGAATATGCACCGAACCTCCGAACATCAGATGCTCGAACAGATGGGCAAAGCCCGTATGCTCGGGATGTTCGTCACGGGCACCCACGTCATAAACAATATTCAAGGCAACCATCTGCGTGCTGGTGTCCTCATTGTGCACCAACCGCAGACCGTTGTCAAATATCTTTTTGTTTATCTTCATAAAATAGAATGACAGAATCTATCATCAATCTATCACTGTCACTTTTTTAATAACCACATCCTCTTCAGGACGGTCGTTACGATCAGTCTTGACCTTCTGTATTTTATCAACTATATCCATACCTTCCAGCACTTCACCGAATACGGTATATGCACCGTCCAAATGCGGAGTACCACCCATGGTAGTATAAGCCTTCACCTGCTCGGGAGTAAACTTGAACTCCGGTTCCTTGGCAACCTGAGCCTCTGCCTGCGCAATCAAAGAATCTTGCAAATCCATCAGACCGTCCTGGTCATTATTCTTACGCATCTTGTAGATTTCCTTCATATGCTTCTGGGCCAATGCATTGAAAGCATTGTTCAGGCGCATCTGATTCATCTGCTGTTCCATCCCCAGCAAGGTAGAGTCATTATACACTTTTCCAGTCACAATGTAGAACTGGCAGCCGGATGATGCCTTGTCGGGATTCACCTCATCACCCTGGCGTGCAGCCGACAAAGCACCTTTTTTGTGAAAATACTTCGGATAAACAAATTCGGCAGGAACAGTATAACCTACGTCGCCTGCCCCCAGCATCTTGCCTTTCGGAGCCTTCTTCGATTCCGGGTCACCTGCTTGTATCATAAAGTCCTTGATGACACGGTGGAACAGCGTACCTTCATACGTGCCGTCTTTCACCAGCTTAATAAAGTTATCACGATGTTTCGGGGTTTCATTATACAGTTTCACGGTGATGTCACCCGCACTTGTTTCAATCTTTAGCTTCGTTTCTTTTTCCATATTTTCCTCTTTCTTTTGTCCCGGCTTGCAAGCAGTCAAACCGCAAACCAGTATAGTTAATAATACAATTAGATTCCTTTTCATTTTGTTTTTTATTTAATTTAAGTTTGCAAATATACTAAAATCAGACAAAAGCACTTACCTTTGCCTACATAAAAGAGATAAAAGGCTAAAGCAATGACATCCATATTAATTGTAGAAGATGATATTACTTACGGCATGATGCTAAAAACATGGCTCGGCAAAAAAGGTTTCCAAGTAACCTCCACCAGCAGCATTGCCCGTGCTCAAAAACATATTGAGTCGGAAACCGTAGACTTGATATTGTCTGACCTGCGCCTGCCCGACAAGGATGGCATTGACTTATTGAAATGGCTGGGCGAACACGGCCTGCAAATACCGCTTATCATCATGACGGGATACGCTGACATACAGTCGGCCGTCCAAGCCATGAAACTGGGAGCCTGCGATTACATTGCCAAGCCTGTGAATCCGGACGAATTACTGAAAAAAATAGGCGAAGCCTTGAATGCATCATCCTCCGCTTTGAAACAGATGATGCATTCGTCCCGAACAGATGATGCGTTTACCCCAAACAGACCATCCGTTTCACCCAAACAGACGATGCATTCCGACAAGATGAAAAATCAGTCTCAGAAGAGTGCAGAAGGCTCATTGTCTTCCTCCGACTTCCTCGAAGGAGAGAGCGACGCAGCCAAACAACTCTACAATTATGTGAAACTGGTTTCACCTACCAATATGTCTGTACTCATCAATGGTGCCAGCGGAACGGGCAAAGAATACGTAGCCCATCGCATCCACCAGCTCAGCAAGCGTGCCGACCGGCCGTTTGTAGCCATCGATTGCGGTTCTATCCCCAAAGAATTGGCCGCTTCGGAATTCTTCGGGCATATAAAGGGCGCCTTTACCGGCGCACTGACCGACAAAACGGGCGCTTTCGTCGAAGCCAACGGCGGTACCATCTTCCTGGATGAGATAGGCAATCTGAGCTATGAAGTGCAAATACAACTGCTGCGTGCTTTGCAAGAACGCAAGATACGTCCGGTTGGTTCAAACAAAGAGATAAGCGTGGACATACGTCTGGTATCCGCCACCAACGAAAATCTGGAGCAAGCCATCGAAAAAGGAACGTTCCGTGAGGATTTATATCACCGTATCAATGAATTCACCCTGCGCATGCCGCAACTCAAAGACCGCCGTGAAGACATCTTGCTCTTTGCCAATTTCTTTCTGGACCAGGCCAACCGCGAAATGGACAAGCAACTGACCGGCTTTGATGACAAAGCATCCCGCGCCTTATTGGAATACCCCTGGCCTGGCAATCTGCGACAAATGAAGAATATGGTACGTCGTGCAACCCTGCTGGCACAAGGCAAATTCATTACTATCAACGAACTAAGTGAACTGAAAGAACCTGCATCGGCCATCATCGGCATCCCTCTCCGCAATGAGGAGGCAGAGAAACGTCAAATCATCGAAGCCCTACGGCAGACGGGAAACAACAAGAGCCGCGCTGCACAACTGTTGGGCATTGACCGCAAAACGCTGTACAACAAGTTGAAGCTTTATAACATATCCGACTAAAAGATGTGGAATAATTCCACACTCCTCTCCACACATTCCCCACTTTTCCACATTATACTACACTTTGCATAAAAACATATACATCTAGTTATCAAAGCATTACCCAACAAATAATTCTTTTGGCACACCATTTGACTTGTATTAAGTACAAGCAACAAGCGCTACAACAAACAAGCACTTAGACTTAACAATAAGATATAGCAACCTAAAAGCAAATGAATTATGAAAAAATTAGTATTAGTAGCAGCCCTGTTTATGTTTGTTTGTGGCGGAACGTTCTTGGCTCAAGCTAAGGCTCCGGTAGAACAGCCGAGTAAGACAACAACCTTGTCTAACGACACTGTGGTAACGGATACTTTGCAGAAAGCCGAGAACGTCCAAGACACAGCAAAAGTGGCCCAATAACAGTAAGCACACTACAACAAAAAGCCGTTTCCTCCTTGTCTATTCTGGGAAACGGCTTTTTTAATTGATAGTTGATAGTTGTCAACTAAGAAATCACCAATGTCTTTCCGGATAAAGGTCATTCCACCATGCCGGACTATCCTGCAACCAGCGGGCAAACCAAGCCATAATTGAATTGTGCCACAATTCACGTTTTGCATAATCAAGTACAAAATGGTTTTCACCATCCACGGTAATAAATTCCACCGGCTTGCCCAATATCTTCAACGCATTATACAACTGGATACTTTCACCGATAGGCACGTTCGTATCTACCGTGCCATGCAGCAACAACAGAGGGGTATTAATCTTGTCCGCATTGAACAATGCTCCATGCTTCGTAAACAAATCGGGATTATTCCAAGGATAGCTATCGGCTGCCGCAACAGAGTTATAGGAATATCCCCAATAACCCTCGCCCCAATAGCTCGTCACATTGCTGATGCCAGCATGCGAGGCAGCGGCAGCGAACATGTCCGTCTTAGTCTGCAGATACATCGTCATGAATCCTCCATAAGAGGCACCCAGGCATCCGATACGTTTATCGTTGACAAACGGATGGGCTGCACAGAATTTCTTCGTACCTTCAATGATCTCATCGGCCGTACGCTCACCCCATGCATTGACATGGCGTGCAGAGAACTCCTGGCCGTACCCGATGGCACCACTGGGCTGGATAACATAAACCACATAGTCACGTGACGCAAACAACTGTGCACAGTACGGGGAAGTTATACCGCGGGTTGTAGGAGTCGTTCCTCCATAATAGTATACGATAAGCGGATACTTCTTGTTCGGGTCAAAAGACGGCGGCAGACAAACCATTCCCTTTATCTCCGTACCGTCCGAAGCTGTAAAGTTCCACTCTTCCATCTGTCCCAGCTCAATCTTATCGAGGATGGGCTTCATGGGATTGGCAAGCAGGGTGGAAACTTTTTTCTTCGTGTCGTACGTATAAGCTACGCCCGTGCTGGTGTTTCCTCCGCCCACATAGGCAGCCACAACCGGATTGTCATCCGCCAGCGTGAAGGAAGTAATCACATCTTCTTCAAGCGGAAGCATTTCAAAGCCGCCCGTCTTCGGAACATAACGGTAGATATGCCTGCAATCCCCATCAGTCGTATCGAAATAGATACATCCGTCCACACGGTTCCACTGCACGGGAGACACCGTAGGATTGAAATCGCGCGTGATAGCCTGCACTTTCTTTGTAGCCAAATCCATAATGAATGCTTGGGTATCAAAGTCATTGGCTATGGGATGTTCACCGCAATTCTTGCCAATGCCTCCGAAAGCAGACGGACTGCCCGTCACCAGAAGCTGCTTCCCGTCCGGAGAGTAAGAAGCACTTCCCAGATAAGCATCCCAGGCGACCAGCGTATCTGCCTGCAAGGTGGTCAAATCAATCTCGAAAAGAGAAGAGAGGGAGAAAGGGCATCGAGTGATGTCCGGCTTGGAAGTGCTGCACAACAGTTTCTTGCCATCCGGGGAAATATCATTCAGATAGACGTTGTGACTACCGTAGGTCAGGCGCTCGGAAAGTCCCGTCGCCACATCGTATTTCATGAGATAATAGCGGTCACGAGAATTGGGGATACGGTCGTCCGGATGCAAGAGACGTTTCAACGGGCCACTCACCTTTTCGCCCTCGTCCGTGAGCATATAGATAAGATAGTCTTCTGTAGGAGACCAGCTGAAATATCCTTCGGGAACATTCTTCAGCAGCACTTCCTCACGCATCGTGGCGGGATCGAACACAACCAGGTCATTCTGCTCCTCGCCCATAACCGTATAATAGAGCTTGTTGCTGTTGGGCATCCAGTTCATCTTTTCATTGGCATTGGGCAATATCACCCGGCCGGTCTTTACCTCGGTCAGCTCACAACGGGTCCTGGAACGCTTCACGTCGTAATTGTCCGAATAGCGGGTCAGCAGATACTTGCCGTTGGGCGAAAGAGAAACCCTGCTCGCTCGGGAGCCGAAATTGGTGTTGAACAAAGAGAAACGTCTCTTCATGTCCGGTGCCATCCGGCAGGCTACATCGGCAAAGTCCTTTTCCTTTTCAAATTCGCATTTCAGCATCGGCTGCATCTTGTCGTCCGCGCTTGAAAGCAACTTGATGACAATCTCATAATCCGCTTCGGGGTCCATACGCAAACTGACAGCCGTAGGACGGACCTGCGACAAGCTGTCCTCCGCTGTCTCCTTGACTTGCTTGGATTCACCGTTTACAAACACCTCAAAACGGGCAGGAGAATATACATTCAGCTTGCCCTTCATGAAACGCTCCGCACGCAGATTGGTAGCAAACAGATAGAACAGATTGTCCTTGTCCGCCTTTGCCACAGTAACATATCCAGCCGTATCAGCAACCATACGTTCGTACCGACCTCCGTCGAAGTCGAGACTGACCTTCGTCTTCAGAAGATTGCCGGTAGTAAACTTGTCTCCCTTGAAGTTGATACTATCGCCCTGGAGGGGAGTGCGCACCGTAACGGCCGGACGCACGTTATACTCAGCAACTCTTTCCTGAGCTTGGGCAGCCAATCCCGCAAGGAGCAGCAAACCCGACAAAACTGTGATTTTCTTCATTACTGTAAGATTAAATCGTTTCAAAACCATTCCATAAATTTCCGGGAGGAACGGGCGCCTCCACTTCTATCAGTTCTTTGGACACCGGATGCACAAAACGGATATACCGCGCATGCAGACAGATGCTGCCGTCGGGATTGGAGCGGGGCGAACCATACTTCAAATCTCCCTTGATGGGACAGCCCATCTTTGCCAACTGACAACGTATCTGGTGATGGCGTCCGGTTTTCAAATCTATTTCCAACAGATAATAGTTCTGCGACCGCCCGATGAGCCGGTAATGCAAAATCGCTTTCTTGCTGCCCGGCACCTCCTTGTCGTATGCATAACTCTTGTTCTGTTTCTCATTTCGCACCAGATAGTTCACCAATTCCCCCTCTTCCTCGCGGGGCAAGTTCTTCACTACTGCCCAGTAAGTCTTCTTCACCTCGCTATTCTTGAACATCTCGTTCAGACGCGACAGTGCCTTACTGGTCTTGGCAAAAACAACAAGACCGCTCACGGGGCGGTCCAGCCGGTGAGCGACACCGATAAAGACATTTCCAGGCTTGCTGTACTTCTCTTTCAGGTACTGCTTTACAGTTTCCGAAAGCGGTGTATCACCCGTTTTGTCTCCCTGAACTATCTCGGAAGCGGTCTTGTTGACTATAATGATATGATTGTCTTCGTATACGACAGTCATCGGTTGTTAATGTTTAATGATTAGTGATTAATGATTAATGACTAACACCCAACTTCTCATTAAACATTAATCACTAATCATTAATCATTAAATTACATATTCATCCCACCATCTACCTGAATAACCTGACCGGATACATAAGAAGACATATCAGAAGCCAGGAAAGTAGCGATATTTGCCACGTCTTCGGGTGTGCCGCCACGACGCAAAGGAATCTTCTTGCACCATTCAGCCTTCACCTCTTCAGACAAGGCGTCGGTCATGGCTGTCATGATGAAGCCCGGAGCAATGGCATTGGCACGGATTCCACGAGAACCCAGCTCCTGAGCGATAGACTTGGCCAAAGCAATCATACCGGCTTTGGAAGCAGAATAGTTGGCCTGGCCGGCATTGCCGTGAACACCTACCACAGATGCCATATTGATAATGCTACCCGCCTTCTGGCGCATCATGATGGGTGTGCAGGCATGGATGAAGTTGAAGGCCGATTTCAGGTTGACGGCGATGACGGCGTCCCACTGGGCCTCGGTCATGCGGAGCATGAGGCCATCCTTGGTGATGCCGGCGTTGTTGACGAGGATGTCAATTGAGCCGAAGTCCTCTTTAACCTGATTGACGACAGCCTCGGTCTCGGCGAAGTTGGCGGCGTTGGAGGCGTAGCCTTTAACCTTTACGCCGAATGCGGCGATTTCTTCTTCGGTCTTCTTGCCGTTTTCATCGATGACAAGGTCGGTGAAAGCTATGTTGGCGCCTTCTGCGGCGAAACGCAGGGCCAGAGCCTTGCCGATACCGCGTGCGGCACCGGTGATGAGAGCTGTCTTTCCTTCAAGTAATTTCATTGTTCTTTCTATTGGTTAACGGTTGTATTTCGGGTTGTATAAACAGTAGTGCAAAGGTACTGAATTAGTCCCAAACGAGCAAATG